>Ga0334722_10002913_pt1 | contig 18852 bp, 17 predicted proteins | sample C3_bottom_MG_FD_207210 | JGI IMG/M metagenome (GOLD analysis project Ga0334722, IMG submission 207210) | Sediment microbial communities from Yellowstone Lake, YNP, Wyoming, USA - C3_bottom | ecosystem: Environmental > Aquatic > Freshwater > Lake > Sediment | place: USA: Wyoming | collected...
CAAAACCCATATAACCCCTTCCGGCAATTGAAAATCCGCTGGTGCAGCAGCGTGAACCGCCCGGAAAAGAATCGGAAGGAATGATACTGTTTAAGAAAGGATCATATTCGAATACATTGCTACTGCAATTCCCGTTCAAATAACCTTGTCCAATGTATGCCTTGTTTGCAATTACAAAGCAGCCTGTTTGCGCTGTCAAAAGACCACTTGGAGATTTTGTTATCCAGGAATTATTTGTCGGATCAAATTCATAGAGATCGCCTGCATCGTTTCCGCTATTATCAAATCCATAGCCTACATATCCTTTATTATTCATTACAAATGCTACTGCAAATGATCTTGGATTGCCGGGCACATTTTGCAATTGCGTCCAATTATTTATTAAAGGATCATACTCCCAGAAGTCACTGTATTGGTATCTGCCGGTTCCATAATAACCTTTGCCTCCAATGGCAAAACCTACAGCAGCATCTCTTGCAATACCTGGAAAGGATGCTTTGCTTGTCCATGTATCCGTAGATGGGACATATTCCCAAAGATCATTATAGAAAATTGTTACCCCGCAACAACTGCCACCGACTACATATCCTTTATTCCCAATTGCGAATCCAGTTGCAAATCCTCTTGCGCTGCCAGGAAAATCTTTTTTCTTTGTCCAAACATCATTAACTGCATCATATTCCCATAACTGTTTGGTATAACCCGTCATAGTAAAACCAGTGATGACATAAGCTTTCGTTCCAATTTCAAACGAAGCCATTTGTTGGCGCGCAGTATCAGGTAAACCTGCTTTTTGCGTCCAATGACTTTGAGCCTTCAGAAAATATAAAGTAAAAAATAAATTTAATATGAGAAGTAATTTTTTTTCATTCTCTCAAAAGTAATTCTCTCTTTTCACATTTATGAATACTATTCGTCAGGCGCAGGGTTTGAATAGCCCAAAGGGGAGAAAAGACAAATTCAATTACTTTCGTAAAAAAATTCTTATGGCACAAACACCTTCCACCATGATTGCGCTCGGGACAAAAGCTCCTGAGTTTACTTTGCCCGATACAGTTTCAGGGAAAATGATTTCGCTTGCCCCTGCCCTAATGGGTGAAAAAGACAGCAACATAACTCCCTTTAGGGTTGGGGCAAATGCTAACGCCACCGTCATTATGTTCATCTGCAATCATTGTCCTTTTGTCATACATGTCAACAAGGAATTAGTGAAACTTGCAAACGATTATATTCCGAAAAGAATTTCTTTCATCGCCATTTCTTCTAATGATGTTGTGAATTTTCCGGAAGATTCTCCTGAGAAAATGAAAATCACTGCGAAAGAACTCGGCTATCCTTTTCCGTATTTATATGATGAGTCGCAAAATGTGGCTCGCGCGTACGATGCCGCCTGCACGCCTGATTTTTTTATTTACGATAAAGAGTTGAAACTTGTTTATCGCGGGCAACTGGATGACTCCCGCCCCTCAAACGGAATTGCGGTTACAGGAAAAGATATTCGTGCTGCGCTTGATTGTTTGCTTTCCGGTAAGCCCGTTTCTTCAGAGCAGAAACCGAGTATTGGTTGTAATATCAAGTGGAAAGCACCCCTCTCCACCTCTCCCCGAAGGGGAGAGTGACATGCGCGAAAGTCCTCCCCTTCGGGGAGGATTTAGGAGGGGTCAATGCGTGGTTTTTCCACCGCCCATTTTTTCATACACGCTGTCTACGGGCTCCCACAATTCGATTTTGTTTCCTTCAGGATCCATGATGTGAACGAACTTGCCGTAGTCAACTGCTTCTATTGAATCCACCACCTGCACGCCCGATTTTTTCAATTCGTCCACCAGCGACTCAATATTTTCTACGCGGAAATTTATCATGAACTCTTTCTGCGATGGCTCAAAGTATTTTGTCTTTTCTGAAAACGGACTCCACTGCAGAAAGTTTTTCTGTTCGGGGTTATCTGAGTTTCTGAATTCAAACACAGAGCCATATTCATTCGTCACAAGTCCGAGATTTTTTCCATACCATTCTCTCATATTCTTCGCATCCTTGCACTTGAAGAAAATTCTTCCGATGCCTGTTGCTTTTTTGTTTTCCTTTTTTGCCGGCAGGTCGGCCTTTTCCTCCGTAGGTTTTGAAATTTGAATTTTGTTTTCCGTTTCTTTTTGTCCGCAACCAAACAATATGGTCAGGAATAAAAACAACAATATTTTTTGCATTGAAATATGATTTTAGATCTGCGAATATAGGCAATAGTACTTCTCATACTTTTCGTAAATTCGCCTCCCGCTATGGAAAATAAAAAAATCTCTCTCGGATTGTTTGGCTTCGGCTGCGTGGGGCAGGGACTTTATGATGTATTAAACCAATCACAAAGCTTACAGGCAAGCATTGAAAAAATATGCGTGAAGGACAGAAGTAAAAAACGCATATTGGATGCCGGGCGGTTCACCTTCGACAGAAAAGATATTCTCTCCCGAAAAGATCTGGATGTGGTTGTTGAATTAATCAGCGATACCGATGCCGCTTTTGAAATTGTGAGTACCGCCATGAAAAACGGAGTGAGCGTGGTGAGCGCGAGCAAAGAAATGCTGGCGAAAAATTTTTATCAGTTGTTCAAACTTCAGCAGGAGAATAATGTTTCTCTCATTTACGAGGGTTCTGTAGGCGGAAGCATTCCCATCCTCAGAAATCTGGAAGAGTATTACGACAACGAACTTCTGCAAAATGTGCGCGCCATCCTGAACGGAACCTGCAATTATATTCTTACGAGAATGGAACTGGAAGGAAAGGATTATGGAGAAATTCTGAATGACGCGCAGGCAAACGGGTTTGCGGAAGCTGATCCCTGGCTGGATGCTTCCGGATGCGATGCCAAGTATAAAATTCTTCTCATTGCTGTTCACGCATTCGGACTTTTGCTGAAGCCCGAACAAATCATGAATCTCGGAATTCAGAATATACGCTACGAAGATATTTTATACGCGAAAGAAAAGGGCTTGAGAATAAAACTTCTTTCGCGTGCTGAAAAAGTGGACAACAAGTACAGAGTTTACGTAATGCCGCACTTCATTAACAATACCTCCGAGCTTTTCAATGTACTCTATGAATACAACGCGGTGGAAGTGGAAGGTGTGTTTTCCTGCAAGCAAACATTCACGGGGAAAGGAGCGGGCAGCCATCCTACAGGAAGCGCGGTGCTTTCAGATATTTCCGCGCTCACCTATCATTACCGCTATGGCTATAAGAAGCTGAAAAAGTTTTTGAACGCCCGCCTGAACCCGTCCGTACCGGCACGGGCGGATGACGAAGTCGGGCAGGGAAATGGCTTCGCACCTGATTCAGGAAAACTTCTTGACACAGATTTTAATATTAAGGTGTATGTTCGCTATGCTGACAAAAGCGAAATCGAAAAATTAGAAATCGTTTCCATTGAAGAAGAATATAAATCGGCAAAACATAATTTTATCATTGCAACGGTGAACTTTAAATCGCTGTTCCATTTCTGCGGCAATCGTGACAGCAAAGTGTTCATCTGCGAAGTATAATTCAGTTATTGGTTGGTCAGTTAGTAGTTTTAGTTTTTTCAGTTTCTGGTTGTAGTTGTTTTCAACTGCAAAACCAAAACTAACAACCACCAACCAGAACCCAAAACGAACAAACCAAAAACCATCTATGCTTTTAGAAATCATCACACCCGCCAAAAAACTTTTCAGCGGAGAAGTTAAATCTGTGAATCTTCCCGGCTCAGCGGGTTCATTCGGAGTTTTGAAAAATCACGCACCGTTAATTTCCTCTCTCAAAAAAGGAACCATAAAAGCGGTGGACGAGCAAAAACAAACCCACTCTTTCTCCATCAAGGGCGGAGTGGTGGAGGTGTTGAAGAACAAAATCATTGTGCTTGCTGAATGAGCGCCCGACCCAAACCCTCTACCAGGGAGAGGGAAAAAAAACCAGGCAAAACAAAAAACACTTCTCCCCTCTCCCTGAGGAGAGGGGATGGGAGTGAGGCAAAAAGGGGCCGTTATATATCTCTTATCATTTTCGCATTTGCATTTCTTCTTTACGCAAACACCCTGAATCACGGCTATGTGCTGGATGATGATGTGGTGTATCTGAAAAATAAAGATGTGCAGGCGGGCTTCAGCGGAATCGGCAGCATCCTGCATCACAGTTTCATTTACGGATTCACGGGACATAATGACCAGTCGTATCGCCCGGTGGTGCTGATAATTTTCGCCATTGAAAAACAATTCTTCGGAAACAATCCGCACACAGGGCACTTGATTAATGTACTGCTGTTTGCGCTGTCGTGTGTACTGCTCTATCGGCTGATGAAAAAATTAATGATTGGCTGGTCGGGATTTAAAATCCCGACCAACGTGAGTGAGGCAATGGCAGTAATGGTTGCACTGCTTTTCGCTGCGCATCCCATCCACACCGAAGCGGTAGCAAACATCAAGGGAAGAGACGACATATTGAATTTTATTTTTCTTGTGCTCTCGCTGCTTTTCATTCTGAAGCATATTGATGAAGGAAAGAAAATAAATTTTGCGCTGAGCGTTTTGTTTTTCTTTCTCTCGCTTTTGTGCAAAGAAATGGCGGTGACTTTTCTCGCCATCATTCCGCTTACGATATTCTTCTTCCGGGAAGTTTCATTGAAGAAAATTGCAATCGGAATGATTTCATTCGCGGGTGTCTTTGTATTGTACATGCTCATCCGCAGTTCGGTGCTGGAAACGGTGACCTTCGCGGAGAAAATGAAAGTGGTGAACAACGCGCTGGCTGCCGCCACCAATTCATCCGACAGAATTGCGACTGCTATTTATATTCTCGGAAAATATATTCTGCTTCTCTTCTTTCCGCATCCGCTTTCATGGGATTATTCTTTCAATGAAATTCCGATTGTTGCTTTCACCGATGTGAAAGTGATTATCACGCTGATTGTTTTTGCTGCGCTAGGCGTTTATGCTCTGATGGTTCTGTTCAAAAAACTAAAATCCCCCCAACCCCCTTTACAAGGGGGAGAATCTCACTACTCACTACTCACTACTCATATCTTTGCATTCTGCATTTTATTTTTCTTCATCACTATGTCGGTGGTGTCAAATATCTTCATCATGATTGGCGCAACGCTGGGCGAACGGTTTTTATTCACGCCTTCTCTTGCGTTTTGCATGGCGGTGGCGGTGGTGCTCCACCCCTCTCCATCTCTCCCCAAAGGGGAGAGGGCAGCACGCAAAAGTCCTCCCCTTTGGGGAGGATTTAGGTGGGGTGTGTTATTTATCCTTCTCGCCCTCTTCTCCTACAAAACTTTCACCCGCAACAAGGACTGGAAAGATAACTTCTCGCTTTTTCTTTCAAGTGTGGAAGCAACGCCAAACAGTTCGCGTGTGCAGAGTTCGCTGGGCTCATCGTATCGGGAACAGGCGGAAAAAGAACCGGCCGGCATCAAACGAGGCAATCTTTACGGGCAAGCTATTGAGCAATACAGAAAAGCAGTTGAAATTCTTCCTGACAACACCGAGGCGCTTTACAACATGGGCGTTTGCTATTACTCGATTGGCGACCACGACCATGCGCTGAAAGTGTATGAGCAGGCGCTGAAGGTTTCTCCCGAATACACCAATGCCGCCAACAACGCGGGCGTTATTTATTTTGAACGCAGGGATTATGACAATGCAAAAAAATATTTTGAACTCGCGCTGAAGTATCAGCCGGATAATGCGGACGCGCTTGGTAACTTAGGCGCCATCAATCACAACCTCGGCAATCTGAAAGAAGCCATTGAGTATTATAAAAAATCACTGGCGATAAATCCTTCCAACCAAAACGTGAGCAGAAATCTGGAGAGCGCGGAGAAGGCGAAGACACCCAACCCTTAAACCACACCCCCTCTCCCGCTCTCCCCCAAAGGGTGAGAGAGTTGCGGGTTTTTCTCCTTCCCCTTTGGGGAAGGCCGGGAAGGGGTCTGATGGTAAAGTATGGAAATTTTACTGTTCCATTATCTTGTTAATGGTAAAAGGTTTCGGCAGCATTATTATCTCAGCGTTTTTTTCGTAGTGCTCCTGCCCTTCATTATAAAAGGAGAGGGCGGTGAGCACAATCAGCCGTGTGCGCGAAATGATTTCTTTGTGGAGCTGTTGAAATTCGGCAATGAAATCTTTTCCCTGCTTGTGCTGCCGTTCAAAATAAAGGTCGAGCAGGATGAGGTTGGGGAGCGCGGGGGTTTTGAAGGATTTGTACATGTCAATGCCGCTGTCTACATCCATCGCATGATAAACCGAGAGGGAGCGGTCATGCATTTTTATGGTTTGATGGGTGAGGTAATGAGCCATTTCATCATCGTCAATAATAAGGATGCGTTTGTAGGGAAAAATTTCGTTCATAAATAATGTTGCCGGTTACAATTTCAGGACTTACGCATAGTTTATAGTTTGCTGGTTTTTAGTTATGGTTATATGGTTGTTGGTTTTAGTTTCAAACCAATACTAATAACTAAAAAACTAAAACCAATACTAATAACTATAAACTGCATAAGCCCCAATTTAAAATCCCCAGCCGATTGCCACACACATGCAAATGCCTATCAGAATAATTGCTGCATAGATCAAAAGCGCTTCGTTATTGCGTTCTTCAAAAAGCAATCTGAGTTTTGTTAATGTTTTCATCTTGCCAAAATTATTTTCTTGCCTGTTACTCCTTTCTCTGTGTTTACCCTCACAAAATAAATTCCATCGGGCTGATTAGAAATATCAATTTGTATTTCACTGCCGCTGCTTCCTGCCACTGCAACTGTTTTCTCTCCGTACAAATTATAAACATCCATACTTGTTACTTGTGACTTGGAGCTTGTGACTTGGAATTTTCCTGAAGAGGGGTTGGGGTAAATCAAAATATCATTCTTCTCCTTGTTATTTTCAGTAACAGAAACAACCAAAGGGCTTGGACATAAAATAGTATCATATAATACTGAATCAAATGTAAATGAATAAGGCAGGGGAACCAATGTGATTGCACGAGTTGAGTAAACAGGCACATTACCGATTTGATTAACAGTTGCCGTATCGCTTTCAGGATTTAGAGAGATGTAATCACAAATACCATTCATGGCAGAATCCAAATGAGCAATAGACCCTCCATCATAATTATCACCTCCATAAAAAAAATCATTTCCATAAGGAGTGAGCACATAAGGAGTATGTGGCGCTCCTTGCTGCCGCTGCCTGTACCATTTCATATTACCTGAACTATCTGTTAAAAAATAAAACAAGTGCATGACATTTAAAGCATCCGGTTTTTGTCCCATCACAATATATTCATTATTGTTATTTACACCCAAACACAAAGCGAGCATATCTTGTGTGTTTTGAAATGCATTATATATTTTATACCAAAGTACGTTTCCCATAGTATCTGTTTTAATAAAGAAAGGTGAGCGTCCGCCTGTAGGATTGTTATCTATACCGCTTAAAAGATATCCACCGGAAATTGCCGCCATATTATAATAAGTCATACAAGTTGAACAACTCCCGCCAATAAGATAGCTTTTCTGAAATACAGGCACACCAATTGAATCAACTTTCATCAGCTTCGGCAAGGTGTTGCGATAGCCATATATCATGTATCCTCCATCATTTGTTTCAACTACTGTTCTTGGATAAAGAGTGGCAGGATAATCTTTTGACCATTGCACGTTTCCCAAAGAATTTACTTTGGTAAGCAGTAGATGGTCAATCGTATTTTCATATCCTCCAAGTAAAAATCCTCCATCGGCAGTTGGAATAATTGTATTGACTCCCGCTACATCCACAGCAGTAAGGGAGGGATTTATTGCGTAATAATTTGCGGACAGGAAATTCCCGTTCTTATCGGTTTTGATCACAAACGGTTTTTGATTAGGCATTGACGGTATCATCTGGATACCTTCAACAAAAACAAAACTACTGTCTTTTAATTGAATAATGTTTCCAATATCATAAATTGAAGAGAGGGTATCATAAAAATTATTTATCCATAGCATGTTTCCAGCAGGATTGATTTTTATTATTGAAAAGGGATATCCAAATTTTGCCTCTACTCGGCATATCAGGTTTCCATCAAATGTTTTGCAGATACCGGTTGCAACAGTAATGTCATTAGGAGCTGAGAAGTAATAATTCGCCTTGTCATAAACTGACTGAGAAAGGCAAGAAAAAAATGAAAAAGGAAATAAAATAAAAGAATATATTTTTTTCATAAAAGTGCGCTTCTGTTTTCTCTCAGGCGCCTCCTCAAAAACAAGAGGAGACACCCGAAAGAAAAAATATTTATTCAAGAACCACTTTTTTATTCAGCAATCCTTCGTCATTTGCATTCATCACCTGTATAAAATAGGTTCCTTTTGCTTTGTCACTTAGGTCAACCTCCACCTTTTTATCAGCAGCAGAAAGGTTGCGTTTTTCAAAAATCAAATTGCCGTTCATATCATACACCTGAATAAAAGTGTTTGCTTTAATCTCACTGAACTGAACATTTATTTTCCCTGTGGTTGGGTTTGGGAAAACTCCTATGGCAGGATTTTCTTGTTCATTATCTACTAAAAAAAATCCGATACGACCGCAGCAGGAATGGCCTTGTTGCCCTGTAACAGTTACCTGAACCACATCAGTAGTAGTGCTGCAGTTTGGTCCTGATCCAGTTAAAGTATATGAGTATACTCCACTCACACATAGCGTTACTGTAGGATTTGCACAATTTGTACAAGATAAACCGCTGGTGGGAGCCCAAGAATAAGTGCCAGGGCAATTAGTAGATGGATTTGTACACCAAGTTCCGTTACATACTCTTCCCAATTGACCAGTTCCATTACAGGCAATTACAATATCTCCTCCTGCATCCACACAGCAAACAGTAGGGGTGCTTGCATTGGCATTGCTGGCAGTTACTGTGTAAGGCGTTTTGGGTTTTTCATTACTGTTGTTTCCTGCAAACCCTTGTGTGCAGAAAATAACTGTTGCTAAAAAGCAACAAGAAGTAAAAATTAGTTTTTTCATAGTGCGATTTGTTTAACGAAGTTATATATGAAGTTGTTTAAAGTCGTCTTAAAAGCATAAAGTCATTTGCGGCTGAACTACAAAATGATGTAAATATCCATAAATCGAGCAATTACTTTGACCATTATTGTTTCAAAATCCTAATAAAAATCAACTTTAAACAACTTCTATATTAAGTTTCATTTATTGCCTGTTAGGTAACCTTGTTACAAACTGGCGAGATTAATTGTGTGATGTTTTCCTTTTTTTTATTTTTTTTATTTTATTTTTCTCCGCTTTAGTGTTTGCAAAACATTGAGCGGAGTTTTTATTTTTACATTTTCATCCCACATTAATGCTTATCACATCGCTCATTTGCCCTACGGGTTCATCAGCAATAAAATACATGGATCTGTATTTCCAGGTGGAGGGAGCGGTAATGGCGGTGGTGTCGTTATAATGAGGCACGGTGTCAACGGCCAGAAACTGCCAGCCGCTGCCCTTGTCGCTTTCAATGCGCACTCCGTCTGAATGTCCTTTTTCCCATTGCACTTCAATAAGCCCGCCTTTATGCACGAGTTTCAACACGGGTTTCATGCTGGCGGTGTCAAAGGTTTGTTCTGCGCCAATGATTCCCAAATCTTTGCCAATGGCATCGGTATAATTTGATTTTCCTTTTATCTGCTGAACAATTTTTGCGATGCGCGGAAAAATTCCTGCCGGCACTGCCGCAGGCGCTGCAGGCACAACGGGCGCAGTGGGCAAAATTCCTACCGGGCTTCCTATCGCTCCGCTGCGGATGAGGTTTTTGTAATCCACCCGCTCTTCCTTTGCGGTGGTAAAGGTCTCTACGAGCGCTACCAGCCATGCGAACATGGCGGCATCGCTGTTCACACTTGCCACATCGGCTGGGGTGAATCCTAATGATACTGCTACTGCGGCAAATTTTGCTGCAAAGTTGTTTAGCCAGATTACTTTGTCTTTGTCGGCTTTTGGTAAATAAGGTGATTTTTTCATAAAATTTTAGTTTTGAGTTTAAATCGTTGATTTTTACTGGAATTTGATTATTGAGGCACGGAATTTAACGACTGAAGCACGGGATAAAATGACTGAGGCAAGGAACTCAACCGTTGAGGCAAAGGATAAAATGACTGAGACAAGGAACTCAACCGTTGAGGCAAAGGATAAAATGACTAAGGCAAGGAACTCAACCGTTGAGGCAAAGGATAAAATGACTGAGACAAGGAACTCAACCGTTGAGGCAAAGGATAAAATGACTGAGGCAAGGAACTTAAGCGTTGAGGCACGGGATAAAATGATTGAGGAAAGGAGTATTTTTATTTGCATTTCTTACATCATTAAAAGATTAGAGTAAACAAGCGGAACGGCAAATCCGTTCCGCATTTGTTTTGCTTCTTTTAGAAACGTTTCAAAGCGATGTAGAAATGATTAATAACAACCGCCAAATCCATTATCAGCATGCATAACGATAACACCGTTACTCACATACACCGTTGCTATTCCGCAGTTTTCAATCTGAGCGGTAGAATTGCAGGTGCCCGGTATATCCTGCACACAGCAAGCAGTAGAATGATGATGAGAACAGTTTTTCAGGTAATCAATGATTTGGGCATTGCTCACTCCGCACTGCACTTTTTTGCTGCTGGATGCGCCCATGCTCATGGCAGCAAACACTAACAGTGCGGCTGCGAAAAAAATTCGTGTTGTTTTCATTGGTTGTTTGGGTTTAGTTTACCTCTCCCCAACCCCTCTCCTTAAGGAGAGGGGACGAAGGGGTGAGGTGTGTTATTTTTAGTATTCACTAAGGAATCCTGCCCGGCAGATGGTAGTAAACACATCGTGCCGTTTTAGCAGACAAGCCATCGGGCTGATGGTTTGTGCAGGATTCTGAAAACAAAGTACTGTATAAGCGCGGAAAGATTTAGGTGACAAAATCGCCTTTTGGTTACATTTGACTATGTAATTTTGTTTGAAAAATGTTTTAAATGCAGTGCTTTTTCACTTGCATAAAACAAAAAACCCCGCTACAACTGAATGCACGCGGGGCGTTTTGACTAAACCTTAAACCTACACTTACCTGATAATCATTATCTTTTTTGCAACCGCTCCTTGGTTGGTTTGCACCCGTACAAAATAAATTCCATCGAGCGATTCACTTAAGTTAACAGTGATGAGCGACCCGCCTTCGGCATGAGCAGGTAAGCCATAAGGGCTGTTACTGTTCGCTGTTCCCTTATCGCTTATGGCTTGCTCATACACTTTTTCTCCGTACAAATTATAAACCTCCATACTTGTTACTTGTGACTTGGAGCTTGTAACTTGTCCCGAAGGGATGGAAACCCAGAATTTTCCTGAAGAGGGGTTGGGGTAGATTGAAATATTATTTTCAATAGTACTTGCTTCATTAATACCAGCGTAGCCAAAACATGCCGTTGTAATTGTTGGATGCCATGAACTTTGTGTAAGATTAAATCCTGTATTTGCAGGAGTATACGCTGTATCATAGCCACCGGATGAAATTATTAGGTTAGGAATGCAAACACTTGGCAAACTATTTACCTCTCGGCAACCACTTTCACCATTTGCATTTGTTTTAATTAACCACATTTCATAATCTCCTGACCCAAAGCTTTGAGTAAAACCAGAAATTATAAACCCTAAATCATTAGTGGGCTTAATGTTAGTAGCAATATCTTCAGCATTCCATAGGTTGTTAGCAATGTCTCCATAAATCTTACCCCATATTGGGTTTCCATTAAAATCGGTTTTTACAACAAAAGAACGATAACTATATTGCGCTGGAATATCTCCAAAGCCATGATTGTATCCTGTAAATAGATATCCTGTACCTCCTGAAACTGGCTGAATGAAAACACCATTATCTCCGTCTGTGCCACCGTACGTTTTTGTCCATTGTAAATTTCCATTTGCATCGGTTTTTATTATTATTACATCAGAATTACCAACGCATGATATGGCACTGGTTCCAATTGCAATATATCCACCGTCATTGGTTTGTGCAATGTTGCCAGCATCTTCTTCTGCAGTAGTTCCATAAACTTTTCCCCAAAGAAAATTACCTAACGAATCTGTTTTTACCATAAATAAATCCTGGTCATTTGGACCCCCGCAAGCGTATTGTCTCGTATTGCTCCACAAAATAAATCCACCGTCTAAAGTTAGTTTCCCTCTGCCGCCAAAGCCCCCCATAATTATTTTCCCCCATTGAACATTAAAAAGAGAATCGGTCTTTATAATACCATCCACGCCCTGCACATCGTAATAACCACCATCTGGTGCCAAATATAAATCACCTGTGCTCGGGCATACATTGCTTAATTTTGTCCACAATGTATCACCTATTGAATTTACTTTCACAAGACGGCAACCCACTCCATTTGGCACCACTGAAAGTATAAATCCTCCATCAGTTGTTTGCATTGCCACATCAATATTCGTATGCGTTGTAGAAGGGCCGCTGAAAGCTTTTGCCCAAAGCGTATCACCAGCAGAATCCAACTTCATTAGTATCCCCGGACCTGTAACTGCCGGCATAACATAATCGGAAGAAGTTATTATATATCCTCCATCTGATGTTGGCAACGCTATACCTCCATTAGAATTTGAATTGCCGTAAGCCCGTTGAAATTCCATCTGCTGAGAAAAAAGAAAATCAATACAGCAAAGCAAAAACAATAATGTGAACGTGTATTGTGGTTTCATGTGAATTATAATAATGTTTATGCCAAAGGTAAGCAAAAGGAGGAGTTGCGCAAACTCCTCCTTATAAAAAATTATTGAAGCACTACTTTTTTATAATACAATACTTTTTCGTTATGAAGAACGCTCATAAAATAAATTCCTTTTGCTTCTTTTGAAAGATCAATCTGGTTATGTATATAATCAGGATCAACGGTTTCATTTGACCACACCGCATCGCCAGCCATGTTATAAACCCGAATAGAAGTATTGGGTTCAATCTTTTTGAAAAGCGAAAGAGTAAATATGCCGGTTGAGGGGTTTGGATAAAGTATCACATCGTCTGATAATACTTCCGCTTGTTTTTCCGGATTTGCAATACGGCAGCAGCCCCCGGGACAGGCAACAGTTACCACTACAACATCAGTATGAGATATTGAACCTGAGCAATACGGAGAATTATGACATACATTGCCAGTCCCCTGACAACCATCACAGCAGCAATCAGCAACTCCAGCACCAGACCCACAATTAAATGTAACAGTGAGAGTATAAGTAGTGGTAGTTGCAGGAGTAGCTGTTGGATGGCAGATATTTGTAGCACTTAATCCTGTAGCTGGTGTCCATGAAAAAGTTTTAGCTCCACTTGCTGGGCATGAATTACTATTACTACAGTTATTGCTGCCACCTAATACTGGTGCTGCACCACAACAACCACAATAAGATTTATCTGGACCTGCATCTGCAGCGCAGGGTGCAGTACAATCACTTAATATTGTAGGAGGTGTCCACATGTAAGAATTACTTAATCCTTCAATAACAGTTCCGCTTGAGGCATTTGAATTTGTTTCCTTTTTGTTTTTGTCATTGTCTTTGCCGTTGTTGTTTCCGGCAAAAACAGTTGTGGAGTAAAATGCTATGCAACAGCAGAGCAAAATACTTGTTGTGATTTGTTGAAGTGTTTTCATCTTGTTGTTTGGTTTTAAAAATTAGTGTTTAGTTTTTTTGTCACCTATGGATTACCAGTCCTTGGTTTGGTATTGTGATTAATGTACTGATTCAGGGTATTCGCCTTCCTTTCCGGCAGTGGTTTTATCAAGGTTCAACCACAAAGCACGGCATAAGGGCAAAGCGGGTTGGGGTAGAAAATCGGCTTTTGATTACATTCGGCTATGTAATTTTCTTTATATTTGGTGAACTGTTTTTCATCTTTTCTTAGAAAATGCAAGCGCTTCACACACTCATACACAGTTTAACGCCCAACGAAACAGAGCTTGTTAAAAAATTTCTTACCTGCTTTGCCAGCAGGGAGGGAGAAGATAATATTCAATCATTAAGGTTATTTGAATATCTGCTGAACCGCAAAAAAATTCCTGACGAAGAATATTGCTGCATTCATGTGTATGGAACTCCCAAGAAAGAAGAAACATTTATTGTGCTCAAACACCGCCTGAAAGAAAAAATACTGGATTTGTTGCTCACCGATATTTCATCCGACAAGCAAAAGGAATTAGATGAAATGGATCTGGCAATTATTAAAATGCAAAAGAAGAGCGCGCAGTTTCAGCAGTTGTATTACTCCAAAAAAAGAATTCCTCTGCTGTATGTTCTGCTGGATGAAATTATTGACATGGCGAAAAAATATGAGCGATATGCCATGCTGGTGGAGCATCTTAGACATAAAAAGAATTTAGTTAGCTTTAAACAAGGCAAAAAGGAATTTGAAAAGATAAATAAGGAGATGGAATATTATTTGAAGTGCAGCATACTCTATAATAAAGCGGAACATTATTATTATAAACTTGGCATGTTAAGTATTTATTCCGGAAAACCGGATGACAACTACAAATTATCATTTCTGGAAAAAGCAATTGCAGAAATAGCCGAAGAAAATAAAGAAATAAAATCTCCGCACGTCAGCTACTCATTAAAATTTCTTGAACTGGAATTTTACCAGATGAAAGAAAATTATTTCAAAGCCCGGAGCGTTTGCATGGAGCTGCTTAAAATTGTGCTCAGCAACAAATCGGTTTACCGCAGGCAGCGGCTGGGCGTGGTGCATGATAACCTCTCGCGCTGCGAACTTTATCTGGCGCTTTCAAAACAATCATCCTATAAAAGCGTGGAGGCAGCCGAACATTTTGAGCATGCCCTCACCAGCGCCCGCGAAGCGCAAAAATATTTCAACCTCAATTCAGAAAATTATTGCATCGCCCTCGAGCAGGAATTTTATGCGGAGTTTTATCACCCCTCCCCACCCCTCCCCAAAGGGGAGGGAGCAGAGTGTACAACCCTCTCACCCTTTGGGGGAGAGATGGAGAGGGGGTGTGGGGCTGTCTCCATTTCCCGCAAAATGATTTCATCCGCCTCCCGAAAAGAACTCGGAGAGTTCCGCTATGCAAAATACAATTACCTGCTTGCCAATGCGCTGTTTCAATCAGGCAGATTCACCGAGTCGCTCGATATTCTTTCTGAAGAGCGAGAAATTGCATCTGATAAATCCGGATGGGAAACCGGAGCACGCATACTCACCATCATGGCGCTTATAGAAATGCGCAGGCATGACGAAGCGAGTTTAGCGGTTCACGCCTTAAAAAGATTTTTCATACGGATAGAAAAAGAAAGCGGAGAAATTGAAACGGGAATAACATCCGTCAGCGCACGCGATAAAAAAATCCTCAACCTTCTTCAGCAGGCAGAGCGAAAAGGATTTGCGTTCCACCTGCTCAACGGAACCGCAGAAAAAAATATTTCCATGCTAAGCTCTCCATGCCTCCAAAGGGAAAAAGCTGAAAGTGCGGCTCTTCCAAGTTCTCCCCCTTCGGGGGAGTTAGAGGGGGCTTTGTCCTGGCAGCCCTTCACACCAGAACTTATTCCCTTTCACGAATGGTTCGAAGGAAAGATGAATAGCGGCACAGAGAGCGGAGAGAATAAGGCAAGGGAAAAGAAAAAGGAAGTTGCGCACTCGCGCAAGAAGTTCTTGTTCCTGTTTATAAACTCTGAGTAGTTCCCGAAATTATTACTTTCGCCCTGCCGAAAAACAAACTTTGTATTCTTTCGTACATTTGTTTCATCCCGACTTGGCGGGACGTACAGATTTCGTTTTTCGTAGATTCCGGAGAGGTGTCAGAGTGGTCTATCGAGCACGCTTGGAAAGCGTGTGTACCGCAAGGTACCGGGGGTTCGAATCCCTTCCTCTCCGCAACTAAATCCATCAGCCGGATTAAAACAAAATGGGGAATTAGCTCAGCTGGCTAGAGCGTATGCATGGCATGCATAAGGTCATCGGTTCGACTCCGTTATTCTCCACCTTCGCCCTCCGAAGCTTCAGCGCAGGAGGGCAATCTTTTTTTATAAAGTATATCTTTGCACTGGAACTTCTCCGGGCTTCGGTGGACGATGTCCACTTAATTTTATTATACTTATATGTGGCATGTTTATATTTTGAAATGCTGTGACGGAACCTATTATACTGGTTGCACGAATGATCTGACCGACAGATTAAGGAGACATAATAAAGGAGAGGTTTTATATACGTCAACAAGATTACCCTTTGAGTTGGTAACGTACATTGTATTTACAGATAAATACAAAGCATATAATTTCGAAAAATATCTGAAATCGGGATCTGGAAAAGCATTTGCATTTAAGCGTTTAGTATGAATTGATTTTATCTACGGCAACTTGACGCTATTCTTTAGTTGGTATAGATCGCATAGATTATCATATAACAGGGTCAAGAAGTAAAGGTTTAAGCCCACCTTCGCCCTCCGAAGCTTCAGCGCAGGAGGGCATTCTTTTTTTACGTAAGCCCTATCTCCATTCCTATCTCCGAAGAAATTCTTCGGACTAACTTTCCCTTGTTAATAAATTTCATCATTCCATTTTACTTTGCGTTATTTCCGAAAGTAGTTTTGCATCATGTTAAACAGGAAAAACATTTACGAGAATTATTTCGCTTCTAAGGATACAGGCGAAACAATCAGCATCAGCGATCTGCGCGCTAAGGAATTCCGCAATGAAAAGCTCAGCGCAGAAGAAGCGCAGGCAATTTTAAACTTTGACCGTTTCCGTTTATCGGAATTAAATAATATAAAAGAGGATCTAGAGTTTAACGCGCGCTACTGCGAATTGCAGATCATGGCAAACCTTGCCGACTACAAAGAATTTCTGAAGGAAGAATATTTTTTCTCTGAACTTCTCTGATTCTTCCAAGTCATTTTTTAATTCCTTGTCTGGAATATTATCTATTTTAGCTATTTCATTCACCAAATCTATACTTAAGTGAAAACAACCACATCTTTTATCTTCTGCCTTGCTGCAGGACTGATTGCAATTACAAGCATATCCTTTTCACAAAACCAAGTGAAAAAAAACTCAACGCTTACTGAAGATGAGATGGCAGGAAATGTTTTTTCCTCCGAAAAAAATTTCCGCGCACTGTCAGAAATTGCTCCGATTAAAAAATTTGCAGCGCTGAAAGGAATTCCTCCTGTTGCAATGGGATGCGACACGCTCAGCACCACTTTTGCAGGAGGCAACGGCAACGCGGGAAACATGTTTGACATCACTGCAATAAACAGCATTGTCATCAGTGCATTTGAAGGGCATATTACCGGCAACGGTTACATTAAAATATATTACAAAGCCGGAACATTTGCAGGAAGCGAAACAACTCCCTCCGCATGGACGCTGGCTGACAGCGCGATGGTAACATCAGCAGGCGCAGGAGTTCCTACGTATATAAATATTCCCATGAGCATTTCCATTTCTGCAGGACAGACGTACGGATTTTATTTTACCGGAAACAATACAGGAGCTACTGTGGCTTATACAAATGGCACCACGCAGGGAGCAGTTTATTCTTCCAATACCGATCTTGAGATTTTAGAAGGAGTTGGCAATTCTTATCCTTTTGGCGGAACATTTACTCCGCGTATCTGGAACGGCATTGTACACTACTGCGACAGCGGAAGTGCACCTCCGCCCATAGCTATGTTCAAAAGCAATTCGCTGGTATTATGTGTTGGCGACAGCACAGTATTCAAAGATGTTTCAACCTTTAATCCGACTTCTTGGAACTGGAGTTTTCCCGGAGGGAATCCATCCACCGATACTGTACAAAACCCCGTTGTCACGTACACCGCTTCGGGAGTTTACAATGTAACACTGGTTGCATCTAACGCAAACGGAAGCGATACGCTTACTCAGATAAACTATGTGCTGGTGCTTGGGAATATTGGCTTAACTCCCGTAACAGAAGATTTTGAAACAGCCGCGTTTCCTCCCGCAAATTTTTTCCTTATTGACGATGGTGGCGATGGCAGAACATGGATGCGCGATACGCTTGCAAGCGGATATAGTTCCGGAACGGCTTCGATTGCTTATGATAACTATAGTGCAAACCTGACCGGCTCAAGAGATGCTTTCCGGACACAGAAAACAGATCTCACCACTATGACAGTGCCCACCCTGTATTTCGATGTGGCGTATTCTCCCTATGATACAAGCGCTGCAAACGGATGGTCTGATACGCTTGCCATTTATGCTTCCACCGATTGCGGAAAAACTTTATCACTTCTTTATCTAAAAGGAGGAACAGAACTTTCTGCAGACAGTTCTTTATCCGCAGCATTATTTGTTCCGACTCCTTCCCAGTGGCGCACAGATTCAATTGATTTGACTTCTCTTGTCGGTCAGCCGGATGTGATTTTTTCTTTTGAGAACCGAGCGAACTATGGAAACATGATGTACATTGATAATATCAATATCGGAAAAAAACCTCTCCCTTATCCGATTTTCTCTGCAAGCCCGCTGGTAGTTTGTGCTGGCGATACGGTTTTCTTCACAGATAATTCCGTGAACGCTGTATCATTAAGCTGGACATTTCAGGGAGGAACTCCGGCAACTTCCACTCAGCAAAATCCTGTTGTAGTTTACAACACTCCGGGCACATACAGCGTTTCATTAACTGCTACCAACGCGAACGGAAGCAACACGTTGTCACAGGCAAATTATATTCTTGTTCTTAACAACATAGGCGTTCTCCCACTCGCAGAAGATTTTGAAGCTGCAACTTTTCCGCCTTCTGGTTTCTATTTGTACGATGATGCAAATGACGGATTCAACTGGA
>Ga0334722_10002914_pt1 | contig 18844 bp, 17 predicted proteins | sample C3_bottom_MG_FD_207210 | JGI IMG/M metagenome (GOLD analysis project Ga0334722, IMG submission 207210) | Sediment microbial communities from Yellowstone Lake, YNP, Wyoming, USA - C3_bottom | ecosystem: Environmental > Aquatic > Freshwater > Lake > Sediment | place: USA: Wyoming | collected...
TTCCCGCCCAAAGGCTGACATGCGATCAAATCGAAGAACCGAAAGCCGGCAAAACGACAATGCGCTCTACCTGGAATACCGCAAGCATCTCTGGGAAGCAGGAAAATCGGCAAGCGAACATACCGACAAGACCATCCTGACGCTTTCTGCAGGTGCCCTGGCCCTGTCCATGACGTTTCTCAAGGACATTGTCCCCCTGAAAGACGTTATCGAACTCCCACTGGTTATTGCGGCGTGGGGCGCCTTTGGCAGCTCAATTGCCTGCGTGCTGTTTTCCCAGTACGAAAGTAGGAGAGCCATTGACGTGCAGATGCAACGCCTCGAATCACAAATTGCCCGTGATTTTGAGAGTGCGAATCAACCGAATCCGCACACCGCCAGGACGAACAGGTTGAACATGTTTGCGGGGGCGCTTTTCTTTACCGGGCTCATACTCACAATTCTTTTCACAACGTTCAACGTCAGGAGGTACTCGGAAATGAACAATAAGATCGGTTCGACGAACGGTAATCGCGGATATGCTCCGGCACAGCTTCCATCCAATCCAAAACCAGGTGCAGGCTACACACCGCCGAGCTTGCCAACTCCTTCGACAGGTCAGGGACCATCAACGTCCCCGCCGCCGAAAAAGTAGCAAGAATCTACATACGGGAGTTTTTCGCCTTCTCCTCACGATCAATCAACCGTTGCGCCCACTCACGGGCACGCTGGTAGCGTTCAAGCTGGCTTGCCGTCGGCAACTGGCCGCTTGTCATGGCGCTGGATGCTTCCAGCAGCTCCTGGAGGGCAGCCAGCAAGTCTTCGTAATCAACCACAAAACCTCCGAATAATGCATAGTATGTCCATTATTCTTGGACATACTATGTTTAATTGTCATGAAATGAACTAAGAGGATGTTACGAACTCGACATAGTTTCAGGTCTGAATGGAACGTCCAAGTACGCTTGGCCATCTCCTGTCGTGGATAAGATCAACCCCATATCGGCATAGTAGCTTTCTATAGCTCCGGCAAGTTCATCCATAATTGACAGGTCCTTCCAACCTTCGGGATATACTTTCAGCATATTCCTTAGGGCAGTATGCATAGAGTTCCATGTCGACTCGAAATATGAACCCGCAAGGACCTCCGAAGCATCCTTCGACAGTTCGACTAAAGGTTGCCCGAGTCCGTCAACATAACCAAGTGTATATGCAGCGGCCTTGGCAAGAAATTCTCCATGCCGCCCAAATGCTTCGAGAAGTTTCATAAGGTCTGCATGTGATCGGTAAGAGAGAATTTCTTTGTCAATTTCTGGCTTGGTACGCTTTACTGCATCAGCAAAGCTCTCCGTCATTCCGTTAATATCATTTTCGCCCGCAGTGCTGCACGAGAGTAAGGTAGCAATATATTCAGACCAACATACTTCCGCTAACGGGCGGATGTACATGTCTTTCCCCCTGTAGCGAGTACGCAACATATCTGATGCTAACGCATCAATTTTCTTATTGTCGTCATGTACATGACATAGTTCATGATGAAGAAAATGAAGTGCGCTCCGGAATCGTTCCCTGTCAAAGTTTTCCGAATCTTCCTGAGCTAGAGCCGCAGCAAAATTGGCATTTATAATGGGTACTATTTCAAAGTCATCGCCGCAAGGAATGATCATGACCTTTGCTATTGCAACTGCGTAGTCCTCATTCGTATGGGTAATCGAATTGCCCGAAGCCGTGGCTGCAGACAACTCGGCCAATTCACCAGCAAAATCAGTCGTCACTACGATTCGATGCATTCGCCGGAAGTCCAACTCGCTGTCTACATCTTTAAAGGTTCTTACCGCGGTTGCAACTGCATTCCCAATGGCGCAGCCAATATCTTCCGGCAAGCCCTTCATTGTAATTTGAAGATCTGGTTCCATTATAATTCCATACTTAAAAGCTATATCGGTCTGATTCCGTTACATTTTGGGTAAGCAACACACCCCCAGAACTCCTTGCCGGCGTTCGTTCCTTGGCGTGCCACGCGCTTTTTCATTTCTGAGCTACACTTTGGACAAACGGGTGATGTGGCTGCTGACTGAATTGGCGCAGGCGCAGTTGTTTGTCCTGCTGCTGAAGCGGTGATATTTTTGCTGGCAACATCAATCATCTGGCGGAGCCTGCGGCCATCAATGAGGGTTAGATTAAGGCCCTGTGCAAAAGTCTTGGCCTCTTCCGTATATTCCCCAGATGTAACAAAGTATCCACCGGCAACGCCGCGTGATGACATGACTCCATAAAATTCGCGGACCGGCTGTACACCGACCTTGTATGCCTTCCACTGTTTGCACTGGACAAGATACTTTTCATTTCCTTGACGAAGAACCAGATCAATGCCCCCGTCCGGGCCATTGCCACCTTCACGAGTTACCTGGAATCCGTTACGCCTATAGTATTCGCTGACCAATCGCTCGAAATCACTCCAGCTCATATCATTTAGAGTTGCTACACCCGGTCGAGTTGCCACCTTGTCGTAGATTTTCTTCTGACGTATGGCGGTGACCGCTGAAAGCAGCGCCCCAAAACCGAATGCGATAGGCAAGACAAATTGGCCGAACATCGCCATGGTTGTGAAAAGTCCCCTTGCCATGGCATCGCCCAACTGCCCAGGCGCAGTTGCAGCCGGCATAACCGGGCGAGAAGCAATGGCATGCAACACCAGATAGGAAATTACGGCCAGTGCAAGGCCAGCCCACCATGGCAGCTTACTGACGATCATGATCATATCTTCAAAGGGGCTTGATTTTTGACGTGCCATAACTCTCACCTATTCAAGTGGGGTTCCGGGATAAAATTGACTTCAATCACTCCTAGTTAGCACCCACTGCAATGAATTCCTCATCAATCTCAAACAAATCCGGAGTCGAACGATGAACGCCAATGCCATATTCCATAAGGAGCACAACAAGCTGGTCGCCATTCATCAAAGCAATGGGAGTTTTGTTCGTCTGGGAGGCTTCTTTGACGGCGCCTGGGCTGAAGTCGCTGGTTGTTATGATCAAACCCTGCTCGTGCACTCCCAGGCTGCCACGCACTTGCTGCACCACAGGAGCCTGAATGTTGTTCTTGAGCTTCCATTTCTTGACCTGAACAGCCATCTTGATGCGAACCACGTCGCCGATCACGAGAGTACCGCGAACATCAATGCCGCCATCACCGCTCAACTTGGTCACCTCAACCATCTCGAAACCCATCTCCGCCAGCAACTGCGAGATGAGTTCCTCGAACTCACCGGGTTTCATGGCAATCAGTCGCTCACGCAGTGTTTTCCTGACCTGGTGATTGTGCTGTTCAATCTGGAACGCAAGTCCGCGACCCATCCATTGACTCAGACCCACATAGCCACGACCGTGCTGGACAAAGCGGGGACGCTCACCACGTTTCTGCTGGCGCTTGATTTCGGTGATAATCTGAGCATACATGGTGGCTTCCGGTGTTTTGCCACCTGTCACCAGCCAACCTTTTTGAAGTGCCTGCTCGGTGATTTCTCTGTAATGCATCGGCTTCTTGCCGCCGAACGCCTCAAGCACCTTCTGAGCACAATCGGTGAAGGAAAAACCCGCATTTGCAGAAGAAGACAGTGGAGCTTCTTCGTCGGCCACAGGAACGCCGCTCGGGATTTCAGCGGAATCACGAAGTGCGAAGGTCTGATGGCCAGTCTTTACAAAGGGTGACTTGTCCCCGTTGTTCTTGATGTTGGAGTAGAGCCGGGCGCTGACGGTGGCTTCCGGTGTTTTGCCTTCGGAGGACCAGAGATCGGCGGCCATGATCCTTTCAGTGATCTCCTTAGCGTGCAGCGCCGTTCCGGCCTGTTGTAAAACCCGAATGGCTGCCGTTTTAACGTCCATGATGTCCCCCACCTGCTTGTGCCAGTTTCGCCATTATCGTCATGTCCTCAGATCATGCCGAAGAATCGCTCAAAGAACGCGCCCAGCTTTTCCAGCACCGTTTGCTTCTTCACCGCATGGCCATTGTTTTTGTTGAACCTTGAAACCGGCGGCAGAATCCTCGTAATCGCCGTGCCGGCGACCGGGATCGCGCCGTCCCTGAACGCATTGTCAACAAACACCTTCGTCTCGTCTGCATTGAGACCTTCATCCGTGATGATCCGGTCAAGTTCCTCAGTTTTTTTGGCTGCAATGAAGGCGACCCATTCCGCATCGACCTTGGCTTTGGTGGAGACAGAATCCACAAACTGCTCGATAAGGTCTTTCTTGTTGCGCAGGCTGGGGCTGGCATTGATCGCACGATCGATGGCGGCCCGGATCTCCTTATCTTCGCCCGAACCTTTCTTCTTCAAGTACTTCTCGACCAACATCAAGATGTAATCGACGTTGATTTCGACCTGCTTGATCAGCTCAATCTCGAACACCACATCGTCGTTGATCGACTCCTTTTCCGCTTCCGATACGCTGCGGAATTCGGCGTACAGGTTCAGGTACAAGCTCTGGTAATCCTGAAAATCCCGCTCTGTCAGGATTTCGTTGCCTGCGAAATCGTCGAATGCCGTGAGAATATTTTTCAGTCGCAAGATCGAGCCAAAAAGCTTGATAAACGCCTTCTGTGCCGCTTCGCCGACGATGGCCTTGCCGAGCGGGAACTTCTCAACCAACTCCTCGATCCGCTTCTGGTACTCCTTGTAATACTCGGCGTAAGGTTTCAGCAGTACGATGCCCTTAGCATCCTTGTTGCCAAACAGGGCCAGAGCGTCGTTGGTTTCCTGTTCGAGATCACGGAAGGAAATGATGTTGCCATAGGTCTTTACCGAATTGAGGATTCGGTTGGTGCGCGAATACGCCTGGATCAGCCCGTGGGCACGCAGGTTCTTGTCCGCCCACAGGGTGTTAAGCGTGGTGGCATCAAAACCGGTCAGGAACATATTGACCACGATCACCAGATCCAGTTCGCGTTTCTTCAGCCGCTGCGACAAATCCTTGTAGTAATTCTGAAACTTGTCGGCCGAGGTGTCGAAACTCGTGCCGAACAGGGCGTTGTAGTCTTTGATTGCGGCATCCAGAAAGTCACGTGAGCTTTGATCCAACCCTTCGGTTTCAAATTCCTCCTCGTTCAGAAGGCCATCGGTTTCTTCCTCGTTGGCAGCAAAGCTGTAGATCAGACCCACCTTGAGACGTCGAGCAGGAGGCAGTTCTTTTTCCTGCAGGGCGAACTCGGCGTAGTAGCGTTTGGCCGCATCAATGGATGCCGTGGCGAACAGTGAGTTGAACCCGACCAGCCGTTTGCCATCATGGCTGTAGCTTGCATTACGCTTGGTTTTCTGGTCGAAGTGCTCGCGGATATAACTCACCACCTGAGTGATGCGCTCCGGGGCCAGCAGCGCCCGCTCCGTGTCGATGGCGGACACCTTCTTGTCCTTGATGCTCGACGATGCCTTGATCGTATTGATGTAGTCGATGCGAAAAGGCAGCACGTTCTTGTCGTTGATGGCATCGACAATAGTGTAGGTGTGCAGCTTGTCGCCAAAGGCCTGCTCAGTGGTGCGCCTGAGCGGATTACCCGTAGTGCCTGCGTTTTCGGCAAAAATCGGTGTGCCGGTGAAACCGAACAGGTGGTAACGCTTGAAGACCCGGGTGATTTCGGCATGCATGTCGCCGAACTGGCTGCGATGGCATTCATCAAAAATCACCACCACATGCTGGTCATACACCGAATGCTTCTTGTTCTTGGCAACAAAGCGGGAAAGTTTCTGGATGGTAGTAATGATAATGCGCGCGTTCGGGTCTTCCAACTGCCGTTGCAGCACTGCCGTCGAGGTATTGGAGTTGGCCGCCCCTTTCTCGAAGCGCTCATACTCCTTCATGGTCTGGTAGTCCAGGTCCTTGCGGTCAACCACAAACAGCACCTTGTCGATCTCCGTCAGCCCCCGCGCCAGCTGCGCCGCTTTGAAGCTGGTCAGCGTTTTGCCCGAGCCGGTAGTGTGCCAGATGTAACCGCCTGCAGCAGTTTTGCCCAACTGCCGGTGGTTGGTGCTGGTCGCAATGCGTTGCAGAATCTGCTCAGCCGCCACGATCTGATAGGGCCGCATCACCAGGAGCTTGCGGTCCACATCGAACACGCAGTAGCGGGTCAGGATGTTCAGCAGAGTATGCTTGGCGAAGAAGGTCTTGGTAAAGCCGGGCAGCTCGGTGATGGGCTGGTTTTTCGCGTCGGCCCACCAGCTGGTGAAGGAAAAACTGTTAGAGGTCTTCTGGCGTGAGCGTTTGCTCCGCTGTTCCGCCAGGTGACCATCGCGCACCGTGTTGCTGTAGTACTTGGTCAGCGTGCCGTTGCTGATGATAAACAGCTGCACATACTCGAACAAGCCTGAGCCCGCCCAGAAACTGTCGCGCTGGTAGCGGTTGATCTGGTTGAATGCCTCGCGGATGTCCACGCCACGGCGCTTGAGTTCAACATGCACCATCGGCAGGCCGTTGACCAGCACCGTCACGTCGTAGCGGTTGGCCCGTGCTCCTTCCACCTCGTACTGGTTGATGACCTGCAGGTTGTTGTTGTGGATGTGCTGCTTGTCGATCAGGTAAATGTTCTTGACCGTGCCATCGTCACGCTTGAGCACCTGGATATGGTCTTCCTGGATGCGTGTGGTCTTCTCGACGATGCCGTCATTGGAACCGGCAATACAGGTGGTGAAGAAACGATCCCATTCGGCATCGGAAAAGGCGAATTTATTGAGCCGTTCTAGCTGGCGACGCAGGTTGGCGGTCAGATCGGCCTCAGAGGTGATCGGCAGGTATTCATAGGCCTGCAACTGCAATTGCTTGATGAAAGCTTTTTCCAGATCGGCCTCAGACTGGTAGGCTGTCTCCCGCACCCGGTCGGGCAGGAATTCGGCAACGACCGTACTTTCGTTGGAAAGCGCAATCGGTTCGATGCGGTACAGCGTGAGGTCTTCGCTCATGCAGCCTCCCGGAAACTGAGCAAACGGTCGCGATAGTATTCATACTGCTGGCGGCGCGCCTTGATCTCAGCGGGTAAGCCGCTGGAGAGGTCGTTCACTAGAGCGTCGAAATTGTTGAGGATGGCAACGATGCGTACTTGTTCATCGAGCGGGGGAACCGGAATAGTGATCTTGCCAAGGCTTTCGGCGGATAAGCGTTTGACCTTTGCCCGTGCCACGAATTTGTTTTTTTCCGCATGGAAGGCCGCAGTCTGAAAATAGTAGGAGACGAACCTCGGATTCAGCGAATGACGGAATGCGAAGCAGTCGTCATGAATGGCCACCTCCCCATCGCCAAGCCATGCGACGGCCTTGCCGACATCTTCAACCGTCTCCCCGACTCCGGCAATCACAAGGTCGCCCGGCTTGGCGAAGCGCAGTGCTGATGCCATGTCCGAACGTACATGGGAAACCGTCGCCGTACTTGCGGTACCATACTGCGTGTAGATGTCGCCATAGTGAATACATTCAATTCCATCAGGAATATAATCTTCCTTGGTGAAGCGCCGCCCGCGAAAGAACTCACCGACTTCGGACATCGCGGCCCAGCGCACATTCTGATTTTTGAACGCGAGGAGCGCGTCGCGGTAGTACGCGTACTGCCGCGAGCGCGCCTGCAGCTCCGCCTGCAGCTCCGCCTGCAGCTTGGTGAAAGTGTCAAGCACTTTCACGATTTCGCGCTGAACTTCAAGCGGAGGCACTGGAATCATAATCTTAGCAAGGTTCTTTGCAGAAACATCGATAACCTTCGTGCCCGTCGCATGCTTCTTTTTCTCAGTGAAGAAGTGCGGCGTTTGCAGATAGTAAGAGAGGTATTTCGGATCTTGCTCGTGCTTCAGTACTGTGGCATGACCACCCGTAACGATCTGGGCATCTCCGATCCATGCAACCGCCTTACATACATCGTCAATGTTTTCGCTGGTGTTTGTGATGACCAGATCACCTGGGTCAACCTTGGTAAGTTTTTCCGCCTTCTTTGCAGAAACGAACGAAATCGTTTCTATCGTCGAAATGCCGTAGTAGGTATAAATCTGCCCATAATGAATACAACCGACTCCTGACTCCGCAAAATCAGATTTCGGCATTCCGTTGCCACGCACCAATTCACAAAAGTCGCCAATTGCCTTATATTCCACTCCATCCGGACAAAATTGCGCGATGAGATCGTCAATCCGGCTCATGGTTTTTTCTCTTCCAGCTTCCGCACACCCGTATCCACCAGCAGTAGGCGCATCTGCTGGATGGCCGTCTGGTTCAGCAGCTTCAGCCGTTCACCCTGTGCCAGCTCTTGATGGATGAAATGGGCATTCAGCGTTTCCAGATTGGCCAGACAGACCAGTTGAGCTGCATTAGCCTCGTCACGGATGTTTCCTTTGTTGCCGGGGTTTTCATCCCGCCACTGTTTGGCCGTTTTGCCAAACAGCGCCATGTTCAGCAAATCGGCTTCGCTGGCGTAGATTAGATTGATCTGCTGAGCAGACAGTTCAGGCGGGATCAGGTTGGCCTTGATGGCATCGGTATGGATGCGGTAATTGATCTTGGTCAGATTGCGGCGGATGTCCCAGCCCAGCAGTTGGGCTTCCGCTTCCTTGAGCCGTTGAAATTCCTTGATCAGGTAGAGCTTGAATTCTACCGACACCCAGGAAGCGAATTCGAAGGCGATATCCTTATGGGCGTATGTGCCGCCATAGCGGCCGGCTTTGGAGACAATGCCGATGGCTCCGGTGAGGCTGACCCACTTCGTTGGTGTCATGACAAAGGAGTTGCTGCCGGATTCATTTTTAACCGCCTCGAATTCGACACGGTTAAAATCAGGGTTGTTCAGTTGCTCCCATATTCCCAAAAATTCCACCGTAAAACGGGTGCGCATCCAGTTCTGGATGACAAACCGGGGATCATCGGCATTTCGGTATTTGGCGATATCCGTCAAAGAGATGTAATCATCCTTCTGGATTTGCTGAACACGCACAGTCTCTGTGAGAACGACAATTTCTTTGCTGGTTGTCATGATGGGTTCATCCTCGTTATTGTGGCATTTTCGCCATAATATTTATCGCTTGTCTTATCCCTGCATATCTACTCATGTCTCCGTGTGAGACATCAATCTGACTTATGGTTTATTCGTCCCGTGAGAAAATTCGGAAATTCCGAATATTCTCACTACCTGCTCCGCAACCGGCTCACCTTCAACAAAAAGCAGTTGGTGAGTGTCGCTCACCAACTGGCTCCCTTCGGCGCTCCTGTTCGTGAACCTGTCGAAAATTCCGACAGGTTGCTACCGCGCTATTCATGCATACCTTCCAGATCCGTCACGATGGCATCAATCTGTATCCTTAACTCCGCCTGCCGTGCGACGATGCGGGCAATCTCGGCATTGAGGGCCTTGATGTCCACCGCTACGCTGGTATCACGCTGCTCAACATAGGAGGAAACAGCAATGTTGTAGCCGTTTTCGGCAATGTCGCCGTTGTTCAGCAACCGTGCGAAGTGGTCAATGTCTTTGCGGGCAATGAAGGCATCAAGGATTTTTTGCTGGTGGGCGTCCGTGAGCTTGTTCTTATTGCCGCTGCGGACGAAGAGGCTGCTGGCGTCGATGAACAGGGTGGCGTTGTCGTGCTTGGATTTTTTCAGCACGATGATGCAGGTAGCAATGGTGGTGCCGAAGAACAGGTCGGGAGGCAGCTGGATCACGGCATCGACATAGTTGTTGTCGATCAGGTACTGGCGGATCTTCTGCTCCGCGCCGCCGCGATAGAGCACGCCGGGAAATTCGACGATGGCCGCCGTGCCGTTGACCGCCAACCAGGAAAGGATGTGCAGGGTGAAGGCCAGATCCGCCTTGCTCTTGGGGGCGAGCACGCCCGCCGGGGCGAAGCGGGGATCGTTGATCAGCAGGGGGTTGGCGTCGCCCTCCCATTTGATCGAGTACGGTGGATTGGAAACGATGGCCTCGAACGGCTCATCGTCCCAATGCGCGGGATCGGTCAGGGTATCGCCGTGGGCGATGTCGAACTTCTCGAAATTGACGTCATGCAGGAACATGTTGATCCGGCACAGGTTGTAGGTGGTCAGGTTGACCTCCTGGCCGAAGAAGCCCTGACGCACTTTATCGTGGCCCAGGACCTTGGCGAACTTGAGCAGCAGCGAGCCAGAGCCGCAGGCTGGGTCGTAGACCTTGTTGACCTCGCTTTTGCCAACCACGGTGATACGGGCGAGCAGCTCGGAGACCTCCTGAGGAGTGTAGAACTCGCCGCCGGATTTGCCGGCGGTGGAGGCATACATCTGCATCAGGTATTCGTAGGCATCGCCGAACAGATCGATGGTGTTGTGTGAAAAGCCCCCGCCATTGCTCAAGGGAAGATCGCCGATGGCATCGAGCAGCTTCACCAGTTTTTCGTTGCGCTTGGCCACCGTGGGTCCGAGTTTGCTGCTGTTGACATCGAGGTCATCGAACAGTCCCTTGATGTCGTTCTCACTCTCGCTACCTGTGGCTGAGCCTTCGATGTCGGCAAAGATACGACTCAGGGTTTCGTTGAGGTTGGCGTCGAGGCGAGCACGCTGGCGCACATTGGCAAACAGTTCCGAGGGCAGGATGTAAAAGCCCTTTTCCTTAACTGTTTCTTCGCGGCCAAATTCGGCATCTTCGTCACTCAGCGTGACATAGTCGAAATTTGGACTGCCTGCCTTGCGCTCCTGTTCATTGAGGTAGCTGGTCAGGTTCTCGGAGATGAAGCGGTAGAACAGCATGCCGAGCACATAGGTCTTGAAATCCCAGCCATCCACACTGCCGCGCAGATCGTTGGCGATGCGCCAGATGGTTTTGTGCAGCTCCGCACGTTCAGTTTCCCTGTTGTTGTTCATTCTGTCAGATCCTGTCTCGTTTTGTCCGCTGCGCCGCCAGCCTTCACCCACTCGTCGACTTCGTCCTTCTTGAACTTCCAAAGACGGCCCATTCGATGGGCGGGCATTGCATGCTTGTCGATCCAGCGGTAAACGGTGTCGCTGCTGACACCAAGGTACTTACCTATCTCGTCTACTGATAACCAGCGGTCTTCCATCTCGGCCATGTCAATCCCTCGTGGCTAGTACATCCCCGTCAATCAAGAGTGACGTATACCCTGAATACACTTAGCGCAGAATAATTCTCCTTTAAATACGCTAATTTAGGCAAACAGTCAACCGCATTTAGCCGCACAAGTACGCATTAGTACGTTTTTGCAGGGTTAAACTGACTTCAGTTGAGAAGATAGCTGACTGTACGCCGACCAATTCAGCTTTACTGAATAGCACTCTGTCGGATCAGGACAGAGTGGTGCAACATGTTGATATTTTTACACTACTAAGAGATTTTGGATTGACAATTTATATCAGTGTGGTCAAACTTAACCTGAAATACTGAGGAGCATTTACCGTCGAGAAAGGAGGGAGGAGATGCTGGCGAGAAAACTTTATGCAATCGTGATGTCGGCTGTTGGAACCGTCCTCCCGTGCCTGCTCGCGGGAGCGCTGGTGGGGGTTGCTTTCAGATCTAACTTTTGGATCTGGGCACTTGGATTGGCGGCAATTTCGTTCCCCTGGATGCTCATGAACCGGGTACATATCAGATTCTACCGCGGGTATCTCAACGGCAAATCTTTAATAGAAAACGTGAAGTATGCCTACACAAGTACCGATTATTATCCAAAGACTTCTCTCTTCGGTAGTTCATGGTGGAATTGGTACTGGGGATTTTTCAGACGGCATTTCTGATGAGTAAAATGAAAGCTTATGAAGGGGCATAGGAATACTCCCATGCCCCTTTTATTTTGAGGAGTTCATCGCGACGTATCTCAACCCCGCCGACAAATGGGGCAACAACGGCGTACGGAGATGATTTGTAAAAATAGACATTCGTACCTTCTGCCTGCTCCAAATGCTCAAGCACCGTCACCGGAAGACTGATCACACTGTTTGAAATCCTCAAATCAGCCCCGTGTTCCTGAACATACAATGAAAATGTCGATTCATGATCGTCAGTCAGAGTGAATGCATCTGCCACCAAGACGATTATACCGTCTGATACCAAGAGAATCTTGTTCAACACAAATTACCTCCTCGGGCCTTTGTAGGGCTGCGGGCCACCACCTTTCGGCAGTGGAGAATTCTTGCTCTGATGCTGAAGGATTTTCCCTGTTCTTTGCAGATCTCTTTCAACACGAGTTTCTGCCGTCCTCGCTGCCTGCTCTGCCATGCGTGTCTCAGCTTCATGTTTAGCGGCGTTCTTTTCCATTGAGGCAGTCAAAGGCCTGGCAACCGTTGCCGCGTCTCCTATCAAACCGGAGGTTTCGTGCAGCGCACCTCTACCGACGGCTATCGTAGTTGCCGCAGTCCCCGCGTTGATAGACCTACCTTCGACAAAATCGCTGCTTGCAGCGCTACCGGCAAGATCCTGTACTGAGCTTACCGATGTACCAACTGTTTGTCGGTTTGAATAATCCGCCTTGACCCCGCCATCAGCATGGATACTCCCGGTAATCCCCCCACCTGACCTGGTGCTGACCACCGCCGCCCCTTGCTGCGACATCTGGACAAACTGATCTTCGGTAATCTCGGAACGCCTGCCGGCGACCAGATTGCCGCTCTTGTCCATCTTCCCCTGCACCTGCGAGTAATGCAGGTTGCCATCCTTGTCCTTGGCGTACATCAGCACATTGCCGTCGAGGCCGTTGGAGAATGATCCTCCCACCACCTCCATCTTGCCGGTTTTATCGTTCTTGGCGTAATACCAGTCGCCATTGACCATCATCTGCTTGCCGCCAGCCTGGATCATGTAGCTGCCGGACTTCCTCGACACATTCAGCGACTGGTTCTCGTAGCCGGTCTTGATGAAATCCCCAACTGTCTTGCGCAGCCCCTTGTCGACGGTCGATACGTTCCGATCCATCCGCTCAATGTCGGTGCCGGTCCGGCTCTGACCGAGATCGAACTTCTGTACCCGCCCGCCTTGGTCGATGCTGAACGATGCGAGATTACCGTTGCGGTCGTAATCCGCCTTGTAGTCGAACGCCTGACCTGACATCCTGGCGACGTGGGCAGCCGCGCTCTGAAAACCGGCCGCCTTGAGCTGTTTCTGCAGATCGAACGACTTTCCCCTATCCCCCTTGGCGACAGTGCCGGCTTCGGTGGAGTTCACGACGCCGCCATCCATGCCGACATTGACGACACTCTTGCCGTCGGCGGTTGTGAATGTGATGTTTTGCCCCTCCATGGCCTTCTGCATCTCGGCAAAGCCCCGTTCGGTCAGGTGGCCGTTCTGGAACATCTCCGGATCGTTGGTGAGATGCGGCGCCACCTTGCCAACCATCTGATCGGCTGCCGAATGTACAAGCTCATTACGGGCGATCCGTCCGGACACATCGTTGCCGATGAGTTGCTGGTAGTTGTCGTATCCGCCGCCTGCATAGATCCCCTGGATCTTGCCGCCGGTCTCAGTTGCCACGACACGGCCAGCCTCCGTCCCAGCAGCAACCGGACCGCCGAGTTGGTTCGAGAGTCCGGAAACCTCGGAAGCCTGCTTACCTAGATTGAACAGGGAATTCATCTGCATCAGGTGCGCTGAAGAGATCCCGTAGGAGTCGGCAATCGTCCTCACGGCATCGGCATTGGCGTAATCGCCAAGGGCCGATATCTCCGAACGGAGCGAATTGAATTCACGCCAACTGCCGCTGAAACCCAGCGACCTGGCACCGGCATAAGCACCCATTTCACCTTGCAGCTGCCCGACGCTCTTGTCCATGTTGGCAGTCAGGAAGCCGGCATAGTTGTCACCATTGCCGAAGACATTGGCCAGAGCCCGATCATTGGCAACCCCCATCTGGGCGAAGGCCTGGGTATCGCCGCCGTAGTTGTTACCGACCACATCCCTGACCGCTGCCGACTTGTCCAAACCCAGCCGGCCATCGAACGATTTCAGGTCATAGGACGAGGACAGGCCGTTCTCTCGCATGGCCCTGCCGGCACCGCCAAAACCGATAGTCCGGCCCAACTCCCCGTCGGCAGCCATCCGGCTGGAGAAATCCATCCCGAAATCCCGGATCATGTCGCTCGCTGCGGTGGTCTTAGCTGACATGCCGACTAGCGATTGCGCCTGTCTCGCTTGGAAACTGTGCTCATTGCTCCAGGCCTGGGTCGGCATGGCCGTCACGTTGCGCTGCATGGCCGATGCCCGGCCGGCAGGGTCTTCAACCTCATGGGCAGCCCGGGTACCTGCCGACTGCACCTGGCTGACCATACCCCCGGCCATCATTGCCATGGCATGGCCGCCGAACTTGATCAGCATCCCGGTAATGACCGTGGCCAGCATCATGCCGCTCATCCGGAGCGTACCGAACATGCCGAGGATCTTCACTGTCTGGTCGGGAAAGAAGTAGAGTGCATCCATGCCGAGCTTGTTCTGGCGTACCATCTCGTAAGCCCGATTGGCATAGTCCACAGCGAACTGATGGACGATGGCGTCGGTCACCCCCCAGGCGGTGAGCCAGATGAAGAAACCGGCGATGATCCCCACCGCCTTGCCGATCAGCGGCGTGGGTATGAAAAGCGCCAGGAATGGCAGAAGTCCGACAGCAATTGCAGTGAGCGCCGCCTTCAGGATTGGCAGCCACTCGTTGGCCGACTTCATGGCCCCGGAGGCATTCAGAAGGAATTGATAATTGGTAGCGCCAGATGCATTGCCACTGCGGAAGATCTCCTCCAGCCGCTGGGAGATGTAGGCCTGCTTCAGGAAGTCATCTATGCTTGCTGCCCCGAGCCCGGTCCCGCTGTTCACGTTGTTCAGGACCGTCTTGCACTGGTTCACGGCTGCGGCATCGGTCACATCATAGCCAAGGTTGGCGCAGACCGAATCGATGTTCTTCGTAAGGCTTGCCGGAGTGAGCGCCCCCTTGATGTTGGTCCAGGCATCGGTACAGGTGAGCGCCTGTCCCTGCGGGTTGGCTGCGTTGTAGTAGACCGTCCAGATGGCCGGATTGACCGCTTTGTCCAGGGAACCGACAAAATTGGTGGTAGTCTTGCGCAATTCATCCACCGTCAGGTTGGCATTGGGATTCATCAGGGCGTAGGAGACGCAATCCTTGACGTAACGCCGCATGGAAGCATCCAGATTGCTGTCCACTGCCGACAGGGGAATGCTTGTGAGCTGGGCCAGCCCCAGGAATCCTTTTCCTCCTGCCTGTGTCTGGTAGTTCAACGGATCACCGGCAGTGGTGACGATGTCCACCAGCCCGCGCTCAATCTTGTTCAGGATGCCGGCCACTGCTACCACGCCATCGGGGATGCCGCCAACCGCCTGGTTCTTGTTGTAGACCGGATCATAGACATGGATGGTACCCTTTGGAACCACCAGGGCCAGGTAGATCATGACGCCAATCATGGTCGGCACGATCCAGGTCATGACAGATCCATTGGCAGTTCCCAGAGACTTGGCGAACACCGTCACGCCGCCGAAGAACAGCCCGGCGGTGATAACCACGAAATAGAGCGACTTGTAGGCATTGTCCCCGAAGATCAGCGCCAGTTTGCCGAAGGCATTCACGACAGCGTCATGGCCTCCCCATACATAGAACTCCATGTCCAGGGCCAGCGCCATGGTCGGAATCAGCACCAAAATGAAGGCTAGTCCCAGCCTAGATGCGGTCCGAATTGACATGCACGACTCCTGCGGCGATCAGCTTGCGGTTCCGAAGCCATGCAACGAACATGGCGACAATGGGGATAATGATGAACACTGCCGTCGACACCAGAACAAAATATGCGGAGATAAGGAAGATCCCCTTGAAACCCTGAACCCAGTAATAGACCTTGGCAACGGTTGCGGGTGTGGTTTTGGCGTAATAGAGCTTCGCCACGGCCCAGAGGATATTGCTGTCAGAGAAGATCTTGAAGTAGAGGAAATGGAAGGCTATGAAGGCCACCACCGCCTTGACGACAGCCCCGAATACCATGCCACCCAGGAGGTTCAGCACCATAGCCCGGGTGTACTCGCCGATGAAGCAAGTGGATGCTTTGGCCATGAAAATTGCGTACCCCAGCGAGAACCCCAGTGCCAGCAGGAAGGCGCTGAATTTGTCAAACAGGGTTGGCGACGGGTCACCGAACATGGGGATGTATTGCTCGATCACCCCGATGGCGATGGGGGTGAGGAGCGCCGAGACGATTCCCGAGGCAAAGGAACTCCGGAACCCCACTTCCATGAACTCCAGTCTCTGCTTGGTGGTCAGGAAGCGTGACTTGATCATGCAGCCCCCCAGTTCGTTGGCGAAGTTCTGATCGATATACGAAATCGCCTCCAAGAGGCCTCGGGGATGGATCTCGTTGCTTTGGGGGACCGGCATTACATCAGGCGAGCTGTTGCTATCCTTCGACACTGCGTCCTCCTATCCTGTAAATGACCGGACCAGGTTCATGACACCACCCCCATAGGCGACGATGGCTGCCAGCAGCAGGCAGATGGCGGCCAGGGTCGGATTGCGCTGTCGCACCCCGACCCAGAAGGCGGATACCACCAGGGCAACAAAGAAGCAGCGCCCCCAGAAGCCATAGAGGATCGTCGCGAAGAGCTTCTGCCAGAAGCCGGTATATTCGGCCTGCCCCATGTAATGAAGTGGATTGAGTTTCTCTATGGGCACGGCAGTCCTCTCAGAAGATCGGGTAGGCTCTCGCCAGGATGCGGCTCTTGTCCACGAAGCCGAAATACCGCGAATCGTAGCTGTCCTTGTGCTCACCCATGACGAACATGGCCCCCTTCGGAACAATGCCGTTGAAGGCGAAGTGCTGCAGCGGCTCCCCCTTGAGTGAGAAGTCCTTGGCCCTGACCAGGTACTCGCCGTTACAGTAGAACTTCTTCTCCGCGTCCACAGTGAGCTGTTCCCCCTCGTTGCACCCCACGAGCTTCATCATATCCTCCGATTTCTTCATGCCGACTCTGGCCGCCAGTTCCTTGTCGTGAAACAGGACATACTCACCCCGTCTCACATGGTCAGGGTTCCGGGTAAGCCAGTAGACCCGGTGTTTCAGGGATGGCGTCAGGGTGACGCTGATCTTGTAAGGGAGCAGCGTGCCTGCGATGAGCAGACAGGTAATCGCCAGCCAGAGTCGCCAGTTACGGAAATCAAGGTTTAACGGTTTCGGCATTTCGCACCACCGCGTCACCCATGATGATCACCCGGTTCTTCGGTATGGATGTGATGACCGCCTCAAGTCGGTCGAAACTCTTCCTAAGCTCCTCATCGTTCAGCTTGCCGGCAAGGTAGTTGTCCCGCTGCTGGGCGATATACCCCTTGATATCCACGGCCACGACCTTCTGGGCGTACCAGCGGTCATACCCCGCTATGGTCGCCAAAGATGCTCCCAAAGATACTGCCAAGCAGATGCCAATCAGGGCACGTATGCCTGGTTGACGTTTTGGGATCTCTTTGGGTAGCGAATCAGCATCCTTACGTTCCTGGAATTCAATTTTTTCAATGCCGGTCTCTTCGCTCATCGTTGCTGACTCTCTTTCCATGTTCATTTCCTGTCACCCGGAGCGGCCAGAAGCGTGGCCAGCGAGGCCGCTCCGCTCTCCCGCCGGATCTGGTCGAGCAGGTATTCCAGACTGGCGTCTCCATATGCCGCATAGTGATCCGAGATGGTGGTATTCTTGGGATCTCCTTCACTCAAAGCAGTATCTTCAGCCTTAAGGCCGCGGGCATAGACCACGGCAGGCACCCGGTCGATCCTGTACCTGCGGAATAACAGGGGATCGACAACCAGCCCTGCCGACAGCATTTCGCAGTCACCATCCTGGGGACGACATGCCTGGTCACGCTGCAACACCGAAGCGATGAAGCCGATGGTCGGCTGGATCTTGGTCATCCCGTCCACGAAACCGCGCATGACCAGGGAGACATTAGGATCGCCCAGCCTGGCCACGGAGGCTGCATAGTTCCTGATGGTTGCAAGCGGCATTGCCGACGAGATGAAGACGTAGACTCTCTCAGATGCTACCAGCTTTCCCTTCTGCGCCTCTTTGCCTTTGTCCGCGTAGTAACCGGCGGCCTTGTCCCCAAACACCTCGGACTTGATCCGTTCCGCCTCTTTCAAGACGCGCAGCTGGAATTCATCCGAGTGGTAATAGGTATCGAGCGTTCCGGCCATGTCAGTCATCTCCTTCTCATGCCGGTTTCCGGGAACGGTCATCCTCTCCGCAAGCCGGTTGGCATTGGACAGGGTATTGGCCAGGTCCGGCACGGTCAGCACCTCCACGTCTGTCTCCTTCCACAAGGCTCCCTCCACAAATATCTTCACTTTCTTCAGCTTTGTCTCGATGTAGGCCCGGCCCGGCTTGCCGGTGCAGGCACCGATCTTCCTGAGGTGGACCGTATCCTCCAGCACCCTGTCCACCACACAGCAGGTGTCGGGAGTGGCGATGTACCCTGGAGTGCCGGCAGCCGCGACCGTACAAGACATAGTGACCGCAACGCAGCAGATCAATTGAGTGCATAGCCGACGCAACAGACCCTCCTTCGTGTCAGTGACCAGAGAAAATTGTCAGGCGATGTATTGGTAGTCCCAAATGGGGGATTCTTCGCCGTCCCCCAGATCAGCGACGGTCTGCCAATGGGGATGCAGTCATTGCCGCGCACCGGCCTGGCAATCTGGAGCCGGTAATTGCTCTTGACCAGTATCGGTGTCACAACCCCGGCGCTGGCGCACTGGTTGATGCCGGTGTCGTAAAGGAGCGTTTCACGCCCAAGCTTGAACAGCATCCGGGCCGCCAGACCGGCATTGACGTTGAGAGGGTTGTTCTCGATCATGCTCCCTGACAGGGGGTAAAACGAACCCCAACTCCCCATGCACCAG
>Ga0334722_10002915_pt1 | contig 18844 bp, 19 predicted proteins | sample C3_bottom_MG_FD_207210 | JGI IMG/M metagenome (GOLD analysis project Ga0334722, IMG submission 207210) | Sediment microbial communities from Yellowstone Lake, YNP, Wyoming, USA - C3_bottom | ecosystem: Environmental > Aquatic > Freshwater > Lake > Sediment | place: USA: Wyoming | collected...
GCATAATGGTTCCAGTGAGACTTATGTTGCCAACAAAGTAAAAGATTGTAAAGAGGTTGGTTTTGAATCAACTCTTCTCAGGTTTGAAGAGTCGGTTACTGAATCTTTCTTACTTGAAAAGATAGATGAGTTGAATAACAATAAGGACATTGACGGATTTATCGTTCAGTTGCCATTACCTTCACATATCTCAGAACACAGTGTGATTGAATCGATTGACCCGGAAAAGGATGCTGACGGGTTTCACCCGGTAAATATAGGCAGGATGACTATCGGTCTGCCGGGCTACCTCCCGGCAACTCCTTACGGTATTGTTGAACTTATAAAAAGATATCACATTCAGACCTCAGGAAAGAGTTGTGTGGTAATTGGCCGCAGCAATATCGTGGGACGTCCGGTAAGCATACTCCTTTCACAGAAAGGTATGGATGCAACAGTCACGCTGGTACACAGTAAAACAAAAAACATTAAGGAAATTGTATGTGAGTCAGATATTATTATTGCGGCAATTGGCTCACCAGGATTTGTCACTGCCGGGATGGTTAAAGTTGGTGCCGTTGTTATTGATGTGGGAACGACACGGATTCCCTGCAAAGAGACAAAATCAGGTTTTAAACTGGCAGGTGATGTTGATTTTGAAAAAGTCGCTCCAAAATGCTCGTTTATAACTCCTGTACCAGGCGGAGTCGGTCCAATGACAAGAGTTTCCCTTTTAAGAAATACTTTGCTTGCCGTAAGAAAACGATGAGAAACTTTATTTTAGACCAGCTATTTCGGGAGTTCAAGTCCCATCAGATATAGGTCAAATCCACCTTTTCCACCAGGCCTGTTTGAAGAGAAAATCATATACGAATTAGTAAAGTCCTGAACAGAGCCCAAAACAGGCCTGTATTCATCATAGGATGTATTGATATCAGGACCAAAATTAACGGGAGAGTTCCATTTTCCATTTTTAAAAACAGAATAATAGAGGTCAAAACCTCCCAAACCACCCAATCTGTTGGATGCAAATACCATAACTCCCTTATGAATGTTTGGGCATTTGTCATCCCCGGTGCTGTTGATGCTGTCAGGTCTGGAAGAAATTCTAAAACTCCTGTCAAACCATGTACTTAGAGGAGAATCATTGGGTATGCTGTCGCGATATATGTCGAAATCACCCCCTCTGTTCGACGAAAAATAAGCTGTATCCTGGTTTGAATCAAAACATATATAAACTTCATCAGATCCTGAATTAAAGATATTTACAGGATATGGACCGCTTATGGCAGGTATATTAGATCCGTAAACAGGCAGGTTTTTTAGGTAATAAAGGTCGAGATTGCCGTCATTATTTACAGAGGATAATAATAAGTACTCATATCCGTCAGCGGTACTGAAGAGGTGGTAGGGTCCAAAATCATTATTTGGGGTTGTTGCCTGTGCTATAAGCTTGCTAGTGAAATTGTCATTGGTAATTTCTGACTTTAATAAAAAACCTCCATTTGTCTGATCAAACTGATATGATATTAGTCCCTGTTCAATATCGAATTGCCCTCCTGAACTTTTCCTGTTGCTTGAAAAAATCAGTGCAATACTTCCGTATAGCTGGTATAGGTCAGTATTATAATCATCAAATGAAGAATTGAGACCGCTGAGATTAATCACAGTGTCAGGAAATACTCCATATTGGTACTTAATAGGATTTTCATCTTTTTTGCATGACAGAAAAAAAGATGCGATAATTAGTCCAAAAAACAGAATTATGAGCTTTGACCGGTTTGATTCTTTCATCTTGATATATTTATGGAAGGATCTATACAAATATATTAATATAAAACGAAAAACCGGGTAGGGTCCCGGTTCTTCTGAGGTAGAATTTAGGTTAATTCTAGGGTAATTATAGGTAAATATAAATTATAACCTCTTTTATATATACAAGATGAGTATTTGATGTCTTAGGTTGCGTTTCCTGCTTAAAAAAAAACAAGGCAATTGATGATTTTGCATATATAGCTGAATATTAGTAGTTTAAAAAAATATTGAATTGTTGATAACTGCAAAATCAGGCTGTCAGGCTAATTAAAAATAGTATTAATTTTGCATTGATATGAATTTTGGTGATGGAAGAAGACAAGTTTGGATTTTCATATGAGGAAGAGGTGAAGCATGCCGTTCAGAAATTTGAGCGCATGAGAAAGAATAATGAACGTTGTTTCTTTGATGTTATTGAATTTGAAACTATCATTGATTATTATATAGAAAGCAACAATTCTTCAAAAGCATTCGAAGCAGCTACACTGGCCACTGAACAGCATCCTAATTCCGTATCTATTCAGCTCAGGAAAGCCAAGGTACTACTTGACAAAGGACGTGCCGTTGAAGCGCTCAGATTGCTTAAAAAGCTGGAAAGTATCGAACCGGGAAATCATGAATTGTATATTGCAAAAGGTACTGCGTATGGAATGTTGGGCGATATCCAGGGTGCAAAGAAGATGTTTGATTTCGCACTTACTCTCGATTCAGAAGAAGTTGAGAACATTTTATTTACAATTACCTCAGTACTTCAGAACCTGAATTATTATGAGTATATGGTCCCTTATATGATCAGACTTGTTGAACTCGAACCGGATTTCAAAGCACATTTATATGATCTGGCATACGCCTATGAGAAAATTGAAGATTTCGACAATAGCATAATATATTATCTGAAATACCTTGAAGAAGAGCCTTTCTCCGACAGCGCATGGTACAACCTGGGAATAATATACAATAAGCTGGAGATGTACGACAAAGCCATGGAGGCATATGATTATGCCCTGGCTATTAATTCTCAGAATACATTCGCTTTGTTTAATAAAGGTAATATCCTGAGCAATCTGGAAAAGTATGCTGAAGCAGTACCTGTTTATCACGAATACCTTGAAAATGAACCAGATAGCTTTGAGGCTATGACATATCTGGCTGAGTGTTATGAAAAGACCAATGAGATCAGGCTATCAAAAAAATACTACCAGGAAGCTATTGAACTTGCTCCTGATTTTGCTGATCCCTGGTTTGGTCTTGGAGTAATTGCTCTTAATTCGGGAGAAATAGATGATAGTCTTCTGTTTTTCCGGAAGGCGGTTCGTCTCGATGATGAAAATCCGGAATTCTGGTATCTGCTTGGTAAAGCTCATTCAAGGAATGGAGAAAAGAAGTCAGCTATGCGATGCTTCCGCGAAGCTCTTAAGCTGGATGCATATTATAGTGAGATTTGGTATGAACTTGGTAATATAATTATAAATGAGGGTTTGGCAGATAAAGCGCTGCCTTACCTTGAGCAGGCATATAAGATAACAGGAGATGTACCGGGTATAAACTATTTGCTTTCCGCTTTCTTCCTTCATACACGCAATACCGACAAATCTTACAAGCATCTTTCAGCAGCTATAAGTATGGAAAAGGAAATATTTAATGAATTTAGAGACCTGTTCCCACTGAATTTAATGACGAAAAAGATGAAAAAACTCCTGGAGGGAAATGACCTCCTGGGTAAACTATAAATTGAATTATTATGAAAGTGGAACTCCCATTTTTACCAGACAGGCCTCTAAAGCCACGGGAATCAGGACTAACAATGGTAATGGATAAAGGCCTTAGCATAAGGGAAGCTGAGGATTTTATGTCGGTTGGCTCTGAGTATACTGATTTTGTTAAACTGGGTTTTGGGACATCCCTCATTACACCTGGTTTTGATAAAAAAGTTGCTATTTATAAAAAGGCAGGTGCTATTCCATATTTCGGAGGAACTCTTTTCGAAGCATTTGTTGTACGCAAAATGTTCAGGGAGTATGTAGATCTGCTTGACAGGTATGAAATTACACTGGTCGAGGTATCTGATGGTTCATATGATATTGATCATAAAAAGAAACTTGAATATATAAGCAGGCTGGCTGAGCGAAGGACCGTTATTTCAGAAGTTGGATCCAAAAAGAAAGATGTCATATATTCTCCTGAAGAGTGGGTTGCCATGATGAAATCCGAGCTCACTGCCGGATCTGTAAAAGTTATTGCAGAAGCCAGGGAATCAGGTACTACCGGTATCTACAATGAGGATGGATCAATTAATAATACTATAATCAGTGCCATAACTGAACATGTAAAACTAGAAAATGTTATCTGGGAAGCTCCTTTGAAATCGCAACAAGCCTGGTTCATAAAACATTTTGGTGCAAATGTTAATCTTGGAAATATAGCTCCAAATGAAATAATTCCTCTTGAGACTTTGAGACTGGGCCTCAGAGGCGATACATTTTTCCAGTTCCTACCGGAAGGGTTGGTGAAATAGGATTTATCAAATTTTGGAAACCTTAACCTATACACTCATTCATGAGAAAATATGGCCTGATAGGATATCCGCTTGGTCATTCATTTTCCCGTAAATACTTTGGTGAAAAATTCAAAAATGAAAGGATAATGGATTGTTCCTATGAAAATTATCCATTAACTTCAATACATCTTCTGCCTGAGCTTTTATCAAATGAACCGGAAATATGTGGACTTAATGTTACAATTCCATATAAATCAGAAGTAATCAGATATCTCGATTCAATTGATAAAGAATCTTCGGAAATCGGATCTGTAAATGTGATTAAAATAAGAAGGTCTGTCGGTAAAATCTATCTGTCAGGATTTAACAGTGATATTGCCGGTATCAGGGACTCGCTAATGCCATATATGAGGAGCGATCTGAAAAATGCCATGGTTTTAGGCACAGGTGGCAGTTCAAGATCAGTATGCTATATGCTGAGAAATATTGGACTATCTGTTACACTGGTTTCAAGAAACAGGGGAGAAGGAGTTATTTCATACGAAGATATTACTCCGGAATTTATATCAGTCACGGGTCTAATTGTAAATACCACACCGTTAGGAATGTATCCTGCTGTTGATGCTAAACCAGACATCGATTATTCATCTCTCGGGAAAAATCATATTCTATTTGACCTGGTATATAATCCCGAGGTCACTAAATTTCTTGAAGCCGGGTTGTCAAGGGGATGTACTGTAATCACAGGATTAAAGATGCTCCATTCACAAGCTGAAAGGGCATGGGAGATATGGAACGATGATAATTTGTAAAGATTACAATTTGTTTTATTAACCGTCAAGTCCTTTTCTGGCGCCCTTTCTTCTGATCCAGTATCTGGGATCGCATTCAATACATTCCTGGTTCCAGTATCCGGGAGTCACAGGAGAACCTTCAGGTGTTTTAAGCTGTCTTTCATATACAGCAAATACAGGGTTGAATACCAGATCTGTAACTCCTATTGTATATTTTGGCTCTGCATTCTGATCTTCTGAAGCTTCTTTTAATTCCATCACTTCCAGGTTGTTGGAAGTCAGAAGATCCCTCATAAACGCCGCTCTTTCGAGAGAAGCTTTTGTCTCAACTATAGTGCAACGGACACCATTTATTTCACTTACAAGATGTTTAGCATTATTGATGGCCATAACCTTATTTATTTGATCAGATACCAAAACTTAAATTTCTTATCAGCTCAAAGAGAGCGCTTGCAAAACCTGTCACAACAATACCAGCTACACAAAGTCCAAGGGCAAACCTTGTATAGAAACTGCTTTTGAATTTTTCAATCGGAGTTTCACTTTTAAGAAGAAACATTGCCTTGACAATAAGCAGATAATAGTATAATGAAATAATTGTATTCAAAACGGCTATGATAACAAGCAGATAGAATCCTTTTTCAGCAGCAGCGGTAAATAGGAAAAATTTTCCAAAGTAACCAGCTACAGGAGGAATACCTGCAAGAGAGAACAAGGAAAGCATCATAATGAGACTTAACTTGGGATTCGTATGGTACAGGCCATTGTAATCATCAATATTCTCCTTCCCCGATGCATTAGATACTGCCAAAACTACTCCGAAAGCTCCCAGGTTAGAGAATATGTATACAAGTATATAATAAATCACAGAGGCCATTCCCAGCTGGTTACCACCAATGACTCCAAGTAATATATATCCTGCCTGTGATATTGATGAGAAAGCAAGAAATCTTTTAAGGTTCTGTTGTCTGATAGCAAACAGGTTACCAATAGTCATAGTGAGAATTGACGTCAGAAAGATTGCCTTCTGCCACGTTTCAATTATAATTGGAAATACAGTGAACAGCACAATGATGAAAATAAAAACTGCTGCACCCTTTGAGATTACGGAAAGAAAAGCTGTTATGTTTATTGGTGCTCCTTCATAAACATCAGCAGTCCAGAGATGGAACGGAACTATTGAAATTTTAAATGCCATTCCTGTAAAAAAGAAGATAAAGCCGAGAAGCTGAAGGTTACTGTTACTAAATGCAGTTGCAACTTCCTTGAAGTACATTGAACCTGTTGTACCGTAGATCATTGAGAGACCATACAGAAGAATTCCTGAAGAAAGAGCTGAAATCAGAATCAGCTTAATACCGGCTTCTGCAGAATTATTTCTGTATTTGTCAAATGCTGCAAGTGCTGCTAATGGAATGGTGGCAAGTTCAAGTCCGATGTAAAACATAAGAAAATGCCCTGCTGAAATCATAAAATTCATCCCGATAAGCGTAGAAACGAGGAGTATATAATATTCACTGATTTTCTCTGAATTTTCACTTTTCCTGAGCCAGTCAACTGATTGAAGAAAAACTAGCAGAACTCCAACATTAAGAATATTCTTCATCATCAGCCTGCCGGCAGATGCAACATACATTCCACCAAATAGTTCTCCGGCTGAAGAGGGCAGTAATCCTAATGCGGTGATAACTGCAAAACTTATTACAGATAAGGTAATAATTGCTCCCTTTTTATCGGGATGGCTGAAAACTTCGGCTATTAGTACCAGAAGTGCCACAGCAGTCAGTAGCAGTTCATGGCGCATTATGAGAAAATTGTTTAGGCTCATATAATGTTTTTATCCTTTACAGTTATTATTATACCATTCAGAATGGATTTATAGCTAATATCTTTTCAACTATGGGGTGAAGGCTGGTTCCTATCATTGATGAAAGCCAGTACGGAGCAAGACCTATCCCGGCCACTGATCCGATAAGAGTAACCACAGATACCTTTTCAAACCATTTGGCATCAGTAAGATGTTCGTAATGTTCATTTGTTGTAGGACCAAGAAGTAGTATGGCAACAACTCTGAGTATATAGACCGCAGTAATTACAATTGATGATACCGCTACAATTGTCACAACCCTGTGGAATACATCAGTATGCTGAAAAGCTCCGACGAATATTGTCATTTCTGCAACAAAGCCGCTTAACCCGGGAAGTCCAAGTGATGCAAGCCCTGCTATCACATAGCAAACAGAAAGGAAAGGAATCACTTTCATCAATCCGCCCATCTCATTGATCAATCTGGTATGAGTTCTGCCATATATCATCCCTATCAATGCAAAAAAGAGAGCTGTCATCAGTCCATGTGAGATCATCTGTATTACTGCTCCGTTCAAAGCTGTCTGATTCATCATCAAAATGGCAAATAATACGAGTCCGCAATGACTTACTGATGAGTAGGCATTGATATATTTAAGATCTTTCTGGACTATTGCTCCGAATGCACCATAAACTACACTTATTGAAGTAAGTATTATGAATATCCATGATAACTCAGCAGCAGCTTCAGGCATCAGATAAATGGCAACCCTGAATGCACCATATCCTCCAAGCTTCATAAGAACACCGGCATGAAGCATTGAAACAGCAGTAGGAGCAGAGGCATGTCCGTCAGGCGACCATGTATGAAATGGAAAAAGAGCTCCAAGAATACCAAATCCTACAAATGTGAGAGGAAAGAAGAGTCGCTGCGCAGACATCGGAATGGTTACCTTTGCGATCTCCAGAATATTAAAAGTAAGCTGTCCTCCGTCAGGTGCCGAATTGAAGTATATACCCAATAATCCGGCAAGAATAAGAGCTGATCCACCCATTAGCATAAGGGTCAGCTTCATAGCAGAATATTCTTTCGGGCCGCTACCCCAGATACCAATTAAAAGATACATCGGAATTACTGCTAATTCATAGAACAGGAACATTGTAAACAGGTCAATCGAGATGAAAAATCCGAATACTCCAGTTGCCAGGAGTATTAGTGATACAAAGAATTCTTTCGTAAGAAATTCAACTTCCCATGAAGCAAATATGCCTGCAAAAACAACAAGCGATGTAAGCGAAATCATAGCAACAGAAATACCATCAACGCCTATGGCATAATGAATATTGGGATTCTTGAACCAAAGGTAATCCCTTATAAACAGCATTTCACCAGTTGCGCCTGCTTTCCTTGCAGATAGATATGTGAATACAAGTATTGCAGCCATAATTAGCTGGATTCCCATCCCTATTGCAGCGACAACGCGTACCTGTTTTATATCCTTCACAAACAGGATTCCTGTCATTGTCAGTACCGGAATTACAACAAATAAGGTTAAAATATCCATAGTATTAAAATCTTTTCCTAATTAACTATTTCCACAGGTAAATAAACAGAATTGCCAGCATTATTGCTCCCGATACGAATACGAAGCCATATTTCTGCAGCTGACCTGACTGAAAGCGTCTGATCCTGAATGATATGAGCTGAGTAGTAAAAGCAATCAGATTCATAGTTCCGTCAACTATATGCCTGTCAAACCAGGCTATTGGTGTTGATATGTACCTGAATATTATGTTTTTTGTTACAAAAATGTATACTTCATCGATATAGAACTTATTATAAGCCCACTTATAGCTGTATTTGAATGTAGAGGCCATTCTGTCAGGAATTGCTGTCTCTTTCTTATACATTACAAACGCAATCCCGATACCCAGTAATCCAATGAGAACAGATGGGATTGCTACAGACATCTCAATATGAGATTCAAATGGCAATCCGTCGGAAGTTACGAGTTCACTGAAAGGAATAAAGCCTGAAAAAGCAGAGCCAAAAGCAAGGATAATCAAAGGTATTGTCATAGTAAGAGGGGCTTCATGAGGCGTGTGATGATAATTTGTCTCTTTTCCCCAGAAAATGCTGAAATAGAGCCTGAACATATAAAAGGCAGTTATACCGGCAACAGCATACTCAACTGCAAATAAAAGTTTATTATGGTGCAAGGCGGCGGTTAGTATCTCATCCTTACTGAAAAAACCTGAAAAGGGAGGCACTCCTGCAATTGTGAGACAGGCAATAAGAAACGTAATATGAGTGATTGGAAGATACTTCCTCAGTCCACCCATTTCAGTCATGTGATTACTATGAACAGCATGAATAATTGCACCTGCTCCAAGGAAGAGCAATGCCTTAAACATTGCGTGTGTGAAAAGGTGAAACATTGAAGCCATGTATCCTAATCCTTCATGTCCGCCGTATCCCGACACACCGAGTGCCAGCATCATATATCCTATCTGCGACATTGTTGAATATGCCAGTACACGCTTGATATCTGTCTGTGTGCAGGCTATTACAGCAGCCATCAATGATGAAAATCCGCCGACATAGGCAACAACATTGAGTGCATCCGGAGCAGCGATTGAATAGATAGGAAATAAACGTGCAACCAGGTAAACACCGGCAACTACCATTGTTGCAGCATGTATAAGTGCCGAAACAGGTGTCGGACCCTCCATTGCATCAGGGAGCCATATGTGGAAAGGAAACATGGCTGATTTGCCTACACCACCCATAAAAACGAAGATCATTGACCATGTAAGAACTGAAAGTCCCATAAATGCGGCACCACCTGTCTGTGTTATAGCAGGTCCATTCAGGCTTGTCAGTGTAATAAAATCAAATGTTTTAGTATTGAAAGAAAGAATTAAGATACCAATCAGAAATCCCATATCCGCAAACCTGGTAACAATAAAGGCCTTCTTGGAAGCTCTGACTGCTGAAGGTTTAGTATAATAGAAACCTATAAGGAGATATGATGAAACACCCACAAGCTCCCAGAATATGTACATCTGGAAAATATTTGTTGCTACAACCAGCCCCAGCATCGAAAAGCTGAATAAGGAAAGAAATGCAAAAAAACGCTCGAATCCTTTTTCTCCATTCATATATCCAATGCTGTAAATGTGTACCATGAATGAAACAGTGGTTACAACAATCAGCATCATTACTGAAATTGGATCCAGCAGAACACCAATGTCAATGTGAAGATTCTCGGTTAACTTCAGCCACACCCCATTGAATGCTGTTATTTTTTGAAATACTCCGTCTACTTTCTCAGATGTAAAGAAGTACTTGTAGGCAGTCAGGTATGACAGAAAAGTTATTATACCAAGCCCGGTAGTTCCAATTAATCCTGATAGCCTGGGCTTGAGTATATGCCCTGCCAGTCCGAGTAGTATAAACATCAGAAATGGCAGAAGCAGGATCCAAATTGTATAACTGAAATTTATCATTTTAAACTAACTGTATTTGTAGTAATCAATATTTCATCTCATTAACATCTTCAACATTTATTGTTGCAAAGCGCCTGTAGATATTTATTATTATTGCTATTGCAACTGCTGCCTCTGATGCCGCAACAGCAATTATAAACAAACTGAAGAACATGCCTTCCATTTTGTGAGGATATAGATACCTGTTAAAAGCCATGAAATTGATATTAACCGAATTAAGGATCAATTCCGATGCCATCAGCATAGTTATCAGATTACGGCGTGTAAGAAATCCGTAAACCCCTGCAAAGAACATCAGCGTGGCAAGAACTAGGAAGTATTGTACCGGGACTCCTGTTGTCATAGTTAAACTAATTATAGGTTGGTGTTTTTGTTTTTGATGGTCCTGCTTTTTTTGCTACAACTATTGCAGCAATCATAGCTGCAAGCAATAAGATTGAAATAACTTCAAATGGAAGTACATATCCGTCATAATTCACTGACAGAAGGCTTCTTCCAATAAGTTTCATGTCTACTTCTTTAGCTGCTTCAGTAGTTGCTGAAAATTTGTAGTCAAGTATTGTCAAGATGCAGAGAATTGTTCCTGCAATGGAAGCCAGCGCAGAGAAAATTGATTTTTTAATCTCTACCGGTTCAAATTTCTGACTTATGTGGCTTGTTAGTAATATAGAGAAGATAATCAGCACTACAATACCTCCGGCATAGAGAGAAAGCTGCACTGCAGCCATGAATTGATAGTTAAGCATAAAGTAGAGTCCTGATGTGGAAACGAGGACCAGCAGAAGGTAGGTAGCTGCTCTGAGAATTTTCCTTGTAGTTACTGTCAGGATCGAAAAAACAATGATCATCAGAGAAAAAAGAACAAACATTAACTGATTACTAGTCATTATTCAACTCCTTTCATTAATTGTGAACCTGGTTTATTTAAAATCTTGATTAACAGAGCCCTGTTAAATACGGCATGTTCAAATTCCTGAGAAAATGCCAGAGCATTAGAAGGGCAGGTTTTAACACATAATGCACAGAAAGTACACATGCTAAGCCTGTAGATGTGCTTGTCAATTGCTCTTTTCTTTTTACCATCTTCGGTCATAATGGTTTTTGAAATCACCTCTATTGATCCATTTGGACAATTGATCTCACAAATTCCACATCCTGTGCATTTATGTTCGTTCTTTTCATTATGCGGCATTACCACTTCTCCCTTGAATCTCTCAAACATTACAAGATCCTTCCTGTTATCGGGATATTTCTGGGTCACTATTTTACCAGGGCTGAAAAAATATCTATTCGTAACACTCATCCCTTTCAGGAGTGAGCCTATTCCCTGGATTATTTCTTTAAAATATTGAATTATGTTATTCATATCGATTTAATTTTATCAGTTCCGTGGACTAAAAATGCCATCCCATCAGAACTATAAAAGCCATTATTAGCACGTTAACCAGGTTTATTGGAAGCAGATATTTCCATTCAAGAGTAAGAAGCTGATCAATCCTCAAACGCGGAAATGTCCACTTGAAAAGCATTATCAGATAAATAACAAAGAATGTTTTGCCTAAAAACCAGAAGAATGGGGGAATGAAATCCATAATATGGTTGAATCCTTCCCAGTTTCCAACATGAAAAGGCATCCATCCTCCAAGAAAAAGAGTTGATGCAATTGAGGCAACAATGAACATATTGATATACTCGGCAAGATAGAAGAAAGCAAATTTTATTCCTGAATACTCAGTATGATATCCTGCAGTCAGTTCTGACTCAGCTTCAGCCATGTCGAATGGTCCTCTGTTCGTTTCTGCTGTCCCTGCAATAATGTAAATGACAAATGCTATAAGAGCAGGGATATGACCTTTGAAAATGAACCAGCCTGTTCTCTGTGATTCAACTATTTCGGACAGTTGCATCGATCCGGCAAGTATAACTATCGTAATTATTGAAAGCCCGATTGATAATTCGTAGCTTACTATCTGAGCTCCGCTTCGCATTGCCCCTATAAGTGAATACTTGCTGTTGCTTGACCATCCTGCCAGAAGCACACCTACTACGCTCATCGAAGAAACTGCTATAACATAAAATATCCCTATGTTAAAGTCAATTGCATGTAACCCTTTAGCAAATGGTATAGCACCAAGAACCATGAAATTTACAATAATGACAATGTAGGGAGCGAGATTGAACAGGAAACTGTCAGCATTTTTGATTGGGATCAGTTCCTTAAAGAGCAGCTTTACAAGGTCAGCAATAGTCTGGAAAACTCCGTAAGGTCCTATTCTGTTAGGTCCGAGTCTGTTTTGTATGAATGCACATACTTTTCTTTCCCAATAAACCAGGAAAAGCCCTATTGCTGCGTAAAACAACAGGAAAAGAACACCGATTATCAACATCTCCAGAGTCACCGCCCAGAATGATGGCATCGAATTTCTCAGACCTTCATCAATGGATTTTGTCAGCGATGAGAAATCATAAAAGACTTTCCACCATGGCTCTGATAGTGTACTTAATGCATTTGAAACTGTGGTAAATAACATATATATACTTTTATCTTTTTACTTAAGTCTTCAGCCTTTAGTCTTTTGCCTTTTGACTACCTGTCAATGTCTGGTATCACAAAATCAAGAGAGCCAGCTATAGCAATAAGATCGGCGATCTTGAAGTCTTTTGAGATGTGATTAAGAACCCCGAGGTTTACAAAGTTTGGTGATCTGAATTTTAACCTGTATGGATTCTTATTCCCATCACTTACTATAAATACATCCAGTTCCCCGCGTACAGTTTCAACTTTCTGAAAGTATTCACCTTCAGGAAGCTTGATGACAGGTTTCATCTTTACTGCATAAGGACCCTCCGGAATATTATCAATCAGCTGTTCAATAATATTCATTGATTCTCTCATCTCCTCAACCCTTGCAAGGTACCTGTGGTAGGTATCACCTTCCTTATAGAGGACTTCGTTGAATTTTACCCTGTCGTATGCGCTATATGGTTCATGCTTTCTGATATCACATGAAAAGCCTGAAGCTCTTCCTGATGGACCTGTAACACCGTAAGATATTGCATCTTCAAGTGACAGTTTACCAATTCCTATTGTTCGTTCGCGGAAAATGACGTTACCTGTTAGGATAGCATCATACTCCCAAAGAACAGACCTGAAATATTTAATGAATTCTTTGACCCTCTTCTGAAAATTTGGGTGAATATCGTACATCAGTCCGCCCGGGCAGTTGTAGCTTACTATCATCCTTCCACCAGTTGTCTCTTCAAATATATCAAGGACTTTTTCCCTGTCGCGTAATCCGTAGAAGTAACATGTCTGCCCTCCAAGGTCCATTCCATAAGATGCCCAGAAAAGCTGATGCGACTGGATCCTGGTCAGTTCCGCCATAATTGTACGGATAACCTTAATCCTGTCAGGGATGTCAATTTCCAGTGCATTCTCTACTGCTAAACAGACAGCCTCATTATTTATGCTGGCAGAAAGGTAATCCATCCTGTCAGTAAGATGTATTATCTGGGGATAGGTAAGACTCTCGCACATCTTTTCAATTCCCCTGTGAATGTACCCGATATGCGGCTGGACATTTTTTACAATTTCCCCCCTGAGGGAAACGACAAGTCTAAGAACGCCATGTGTAGAAGGGTGCTGGGGACCCATATTAATAACATAGTCCTCCTGCTCACCCACGACTACTTCCTTTATTATCTCTTCCATAATTATTTGGTGACAATATTTACATCATCCACATAATCTTTTCTTAAAGGGAACCCCCATGAGCTATCCAGGAACAACCTTCTGAGGTCAGGATGATTATTGAATTTAACACCTAAAAGATCGTACACTTCCCTTTCATGAAATTCAGCAGTTGCCCATATATCACAGACTGAATTAAGTACTGGTTTTTCTCTTCCTGATGTTCTTGTTTTAAGAACGATCATGTGTCCGTACCGTGTTGACCGGAGATGATATACAACTTCAAAACCATTACTATGGTCCACTCCTGTGAGGCATACAAGAAAATCAAACCATGTTTCCTCACTTTCCCTAAGTTTTTTAGCCAGGGAATGGAGTTCTGTGTCTGCAACAGTTACCTCAATAAATTGCTTGCCTTCAATTACTGTTGCATCCGGCTTAAGAGATTTTATAAATTCTCCAAGTTGAGTTCTATCCATTTCTTTTAGGTTTCCGGAAATTATTTTGAATTGTTTTTCGCAACTCTGATTTTGCGTGATTTTATATTTTCAGTCTCAATCTTTCTCTGAAGCTGTAACATGCCATATAGTAAAGCTTCCGGACGGGGAGGACAGCCAGGGATGTAAACATCCACAGGAATAATATGTTCCACGCCTTTTACTACACTATATGAATTAAGAAAAAACGGTCCTCCGGAGATTGCACATGCTCCCATTGCAACTACATACTTTGGCTCCGACATCTGATCATATAACCTTTTGAGAACAGGAGCCATCTTATTGACAATTGTTCCTGCGACAACAATAACATCTGCCTGACGGGGACTGGCTCTGTATACTTCCATTCCGAATCGTGCAAAGTCGTGGCGGGGCGCTCCGGTTTGCATCATTTCAATACCGCAGCAACTTGTTGCAAATGTAAGCGGCCACAGGGAGCTTTTTCTTCCCCAGTTGATTACATCATCTATTGTTGTCAAAAGAACATTTGATCCTGATTCTCTGAGAAGTTCAAGGCTTTCATTGTCCTTGAATTCTTCATATTTCATTCCTTTTATTCCCATATAAGAGCATGTTTTTTCCAGGCGTAGAGAAGTCCCAGACCTAGTATTAAAAAGAATATCAATATCTCTATAAATGCGGTTATTCCAACATCTTTCATAACAACAGCCCATGGAAATACCAGTACGGTTTCTACATCGAATACAAGGAATAGTATTGCAAAAAGATAGTATCCCACGTTAAACTGAAGCCAGGTTACTCCCTGGGTAGGTATCCCGCATTCGTAGGGATCAAACTTCTGGGGGTTTACTGATTTTGGAGATACTATACCTGCAAAGACCACGACTACTCCTACAAATAAGGCTCCCACCAGGAAGAACAGAATTAACCATTCATTACTCATAGAAAATGGTATTAAATATGTTTAAATGTGCGTCAAAAATATAATTATTTTTCAGTATTGTGAAATTACTAACAGAACATTTAAGTGATAATTATCACAATCTCCTATTCTGGCTTAATTATATAAAAATTTCCTCAGGATATTCAATATCAGTAAGAAAAAGCCCTTTAGCAGGAGCAGATTTTCCGGCTCTGCATCTGTCTTTTGCCAGTATTATCTCTTCAAGTGTAGCCAGGTCGATCTTTCCAAATCCCAAATCAATCATTGTTCCAACAATTGCTCTTACCATATTCCGGAGAAATCTGTCGGCAGTGATCCTGAAGATAAGTTTATCCCCTTTGTCAATCCAATTGGCTGAATAGATTTTGCAAATATTCGTTTTTGTGTCCGAGTGAAGTCTGCTGAAACTGGTAAAATCAGAATGTCTCATTAACAATCTGCATGCATCATTCATAATGGCTATATCTATATCACCATATATAAACCAGCTTGAGGATTCAGAGAATGGATCTTTGGTCCTTGAGATATAATATTCATAAGTTCTGGAGATTGCATTATACCTGGCATTAACATCAGGCAATACCATTCGTAATGATTTAACTGCTATGTCTGGTGGAAGTAATCTGTTGAGCTTGAATAGAATTTTTTTATCAGATAACAGGTCAGCTTTTATGCTATCAAAATGGGCACAGAAAACCAAGGCATGAACACCTGAATCTGTCCTCCCTGCACCGATTGTATTAATTTCTTCATTTAATACAAGGCTCAATGCTGTGTCAAGTGTTTTCTGAACAGTGACAGATGCTGGCTGGATCTGCCAGCCATGAAAGTTTGTTCCTTTATATGACAGAAATAAAAAATAACGTGTTTTTACAGGGATCATATAGCAAATATAACATTTCCCTCCATGAGCAAAAAATAAGCTCAAATTACTTTGAAAACCGATCATAAAATGTATTTTTACTATACTTGAAAACAGAAGGAAATTCAATTTTTGAACAAATACTTAAAATCCGTTTATTATGAGACTTGAGTTGCATTGGATTGATTATCTGATAATGATAATCTATTTTTTATTTGTACTGGGAATAGGCTGGTTTCTGAGGAAATTTATGAAGAACGCCAATGCATTCCTCGAAGCGGGTAGATCAATGCCCGCCTGGGTGGCTGGATTGGCATTTATATCCACAAACCTTGGGGCTCTTGAAGTAATGGGAATGACAGGATCAGGTATGAAGTACGGTATGCTTACAACTCATTTTTATTGGGTTGGCGCTATTCCGGCAATGATATTTCTTGCAGTCTTTATGATGCCGTTTTATTATGGTTCCAAAGCAAGATCTGTGCCTGAATTCCTTAAATTAAGATATGATGAGAAAACCAGGGGATTGAATGCAATTCTATTTGCTGTTATGACAGTACTGGCTTCAGGCATTTCAATGTTTGCACTTGCCATTCTCATGGAAAATGTCCTGGGATGGGATTTTAACCTTAGTTTATGGATTTCTGCACTGATCGTATTGGGATATACTTATCTGGGTGGACTTTCATCAGCAATTTATAATGAAGTTTTGCAGTTTTTCATTATAGTTATTGGATTATTGCCTCTGGTATTTTTAGCCCTTAAAGATGTAGGAGGTTGGGTCGGCCTGAAAGCACAACTTGCACCAATTGCCATTTCAAAAGGATATGCAGCAGATGCTTTTACAACCACCTGGAAATACTCGGGAAGCTCCACTTCAAATGCATTAGGAGTTGAATGGTTTGGTATTCTGTTTGGTCTGGGATTTGTATTATCTTTTGGATATTGGTGCACAAATTTTCTAATTGTCCAAAGGGCCTTTGCTGCCGAATCCAAAGCAGCTGCCAGAAAAGTTCCTCTAATAGGAGCCATACCCAAGATGTTCATTCCTTTTTTAATAATTGTTCCTGGGATTATTGCCCTTGCTCTTTCAAATGACCCTGGTAAAGGGTTCAGTTTACCAGCGAGTCCGGGAGGAGGACCCGATTATAATTTGACAATTATCATGTTACTAAAGCAATATCTGCCAACAGGAGTGCTGGGACTTGGAATAACAGCATTGCTTGCATCTTTTATGTCGGGTATGGCTGGTAATGTTTCTGCCTTTAATACTGTATGGACTTATGATATCTATCAGAGTTATATTCGTCCACGAACCGGGAATGAAGAAGCTGATGGGAAACATTACCTTAAGGTTGGAAGAATAGCTACTGTAGCAGCTATTCTTCTTAGTATAGCTTCCGCTTACATTGCCAGCAAGTTTGGAAATTTAATGGATTTTCTTCAGACCATTTTCTCAATGATAAATGCTCCACTTTTTGCAGTTATTTTTCTTGGAATGTTCTGGAAACGGACAACTGGACATGCTGCATTTACAGGTCTGCTTGCAGGGTTTCTGATGGCATTGTTACACCATGGACTTACAGTTCCTGCCGGAGCTACAACACTTGTAAAAGGAGGATGGATTGCAAATTTGCATACATACCCTGTTGAAATGGCGCAAAACTTCTGGACAGCTATTATTGCTTTCACTGTAAGTACCTTTATAACGGTTGGTTTAACCTTCGTGACTGCTCAGAAAAAGTCAGAAGATGAGCTGCGGGGCCTTGTATATTCGCTTACACCAAGAGAGGCCGACGACAGCCATTTACCCTGGTATGAGCGTCCTGTAGGCCTGGCAATACTTGTTACTGTAATTTGTTTAATATTAACTATAATGTTCTGGTAGGAGGTAAATGAAATGGTAGATATAAGAATTCCAATAGGTCTGATGTTTACAATCATAGGTGTGATAATATCAATACTTGGTCTTGCAACAATGTCAGATTCAGAGATGTATCAGAAATCTCTTGGAGTCAATGTCAATCTCATTATGGGTACATTGATGTTTGTTTTTGGACTTGTAATGCTCTTTTTTGCTTTTAGAAAAAGAAAGTTTAAGCCTTGATAGAGTGGGGTATGTGTCATAAAAGTGTTATTGCGAAATTATTAAAGTTTCTATTGAATTTCATTTAAATTTTAATAAAGTTGAACCATGAACCGAAGAAAATTTATTGAGACATCCGGTGCCGTTGCCGGGGGGGCAATGCTGGCAGGAATACCTGATCCTGTTAATCCATCTTCTGCAGTTATTGAAACTGGTGCGCAGAAGAAGGGTAAGATAAAACTTGGGCTGTATTCCATCTCTTATGGTGGTGTTTGGTACCCGGGCAAAGCTCTCTCGTTTGATGAGTTCTGCCAGCGTGCAAAAGAATTTGGCTATGATGGTGTTGAGCTTGATAATAAACGTCCCATGGGTAGTCCTTTGGATCTGGATCAGAAAAGGAGGG
>Ga0334722_10002916_pt1 | contig 18843 bp, 18 predicted proteins | sample C3_bottom_MG_FD_207210 | JGI IMG/M metagenome (GOLD analysis project Ga0334722, IMG submission 207210) | Sediment microbial communities from Yellowstone Lake, YNP, Wyoming, USA - C3_bottom | ecosystem: Environmental > Aquatic > Freshwater > Lake > Sediment | place: USA: Wyoming | collected...
TCTCCGGCGGCGACATGAGCAAGACAATCGCCTTCGGCGGCATGGACGAGATAGGGAAACTCAGCAGCAGTTTTGAGGTCATGCGCGTAAAACTTGCAGATTCGATCGAGGCACTGCACCTGCATACGATCGAACTTGAGGAGAAGGTAACAGAACGGACCCGGCAGATAAACGACAACAGGCAGAAGATCAAGGAACTGCTCAAGAAGGTGATCACGTCGCAGGAAGAGGAGAGGAAGAGGATCGCACGCGAATTCCATGATGTACTGATGCAGGATCTTGCCGCAACTCTGATCAAGATCGAGACCTGCGAGAAATATCCCGAGACGGTCACGCCTGAAAAAATAAAGAGTATCAGGGACATTATCGAGAAAAGCATCGACGAGGTCTATAGTATCATCAAAAACCTCAGGCCGTCGGTGCTGGATGATCTCGGGTTCGAGGCCGCTGTCCGGTGGCTTCTCGACCATCATCTCGAATCAAAGGGCATAAAATGTTACATCAACATCTATAATACAATCAACACCTTGGAGTTCGAACCCCAGATCGAGATCGAGCTCTTCAGGATCATCCAGGAGGTCATCGTGAATATCTCGAAGCACGCAGCAGCCCACAATGTTTTTGCACTTCTCGAAATCAGGGAGAATGACCTCGTTATAGAGATCGAGGACGACGGCTGCGGGTTCGACCCCGATGCCGACTTCCTGAGTGATACGTCGACCCGCGGGCTTGGACTGCTCGGCATGAAAGAGCGTGCGGCATTCCTGAACTGGGACCTCAAAATCCGGTCGACCCCTCAGCAGGGCACCCGCGTGTATCTCAGGGTACCGCTGAACAGCGAGGTCGTCAGCTATGCTTAATAAAATCCGGGTACTGATTGCCGACGACCACGCCCTGGTGCGGGAAGGGATCGTGGCCTTTCTCAAATGCACCGAGGATATCGAGGTTGTGGCCGAGGCGGCCGATGGGCTGGAGGCAATAGAGAAGGCCCTCAAGTTCAGACCTGATATCATCCTGATGGACATCTCCATGCCGAAGCTCGGCGGATTGGAAGCAACCGTCGAGATAAAGAAAACCGATCCCTCCATCAAGATCCTGGTCCTGACGCAGTATGACGACAAAGAATACATATCGCGTTTTCTGAAGGCGGGTGTCTCCGGCTATCTCCTGAAGAGGGCAGTGGGGAGCGACCTCGTATCAGCGATCCGCGCTGTCAGGGAAGGTGACACCTACCTTTACCCGGCAGTCGCTTCGAAGGTCGTGAACAATTTTCTTGGCAAGGAGATCATGTCAGGCGAAGATGGTTATGATGGACTGACCGACCGGGAAAAACAGGTCCTGAAGCTGGTTGCCGAGGGACATTCCCATAAGGAGGTTGCCGATATGCTGAAGATCAGCACCAAGACCGTGGTTGTCCACCAGACCAATATCCTTGAAAAGCTTGGACTGAACAACAGGTCTGAACTGATCAGATTCGCCCTGTCCCGCGGGATCATCCAGTAAAGAGCGCGAAGCTCAGCGGTATTCCCACAATATTACCACTTCTGGAATCTGTGATATAATGGGCAAACTGAGAAAAACTGACGAAACATGACAGAAAACAGACCAGGCCTTCTTGAACATATATTCGATACCATACCTCTGCCGATCTTTCTGGTTGATGACGATGTCAGGATCTGCAGCGCAAACAAGGCGGCCTCCGAAGTTCTGGGAGATCCGGAGCGGACTTTTCTAAACAAAAGAGGGGGGGAGATCCTGCATTGCATACATGCTGCTGAAATGCGGGAGGGATGCGGTCATGCCCCTTCATGCAGCGATTGCGTCATTCGGAACTCAATAAAAAATGCAGTCCGGGGAGGGAAAATACACCGGAAAAGAACAATGATGTATCTCAGGACCAGTGCAGGGACAAAAGAAGTTTCCCTCCTGGTGACCGCTGCTCCCCTTGCCTATGAAGACAAACAGTTTACCCTTCTCATCCTGGAAGACATCAGCGAACTGCTTCAGCTCAGGAGCCTGCTGCCTATCTGTGCGTGGTGCAAAAAAATACGGAACGATGATAACTACTGGCTAAGCATTGAAGAATATTTCGGGGCACATCATGATATCGACTTCTCTCACGGCATGTGTGAAGACTGCTACAGGAAAATGTATCCGGAAACGCCTTAAGGCCTGAACCTTAAGGCGGCTGTATCCTGCCGTCTTAAGGTTCAGGCTGCTCCTGGACGCCTTCTGCGACCGGCTCTGTTCCTTGCTCTGTCTCCGTCTCTGCCTCAGGGTTTAACTCAGGATTCTCTCCAGGTGCGGCATCTTTATGGAGGCGCTTCTGTCTCTTTTCTTCCTGTTTCTTCTGTCTGGTAACTTCTTTCTTTCTCTTCTCGCTCTTAAAGGCTCCTCTTCTTGCCAACGTTCCCCCTTATATCACATGAGATTTTCACACGTCGGTTTTAGATCACCGCGCGGTCCTAAACTGCATTAAGTATATCATAAATAGGCCGTGTAGAATAAACCCATGCTGCCAGGAGGTTGCCCCCTTGACCAGCCCGTTCATCCGGGGGCATTCACCTTAGACCGCGCGGAAGGGGATATCCGGGGGGAAAAGGGGCATAGCTCCCCTCGTCCCATAACCGGTTGCGTTCCGGGAGCCCGCATCTCAGTATCCCTTTTCTGCAGAGCGTCTCGTGCCATTCGTACTTAATGAGCGTGCGGGCAAACGGTATCTGCTCCGGCTCGAATTCAACCCGGATTGTAGGGGAATACTGCTCATCACCAAAGCCGGTGCCCGCCTCCCGCTGAGCCTGTTCAGGCTTTTGAACCCTGCCCTGCACCGATGCCCCTGCAGCTGCGTCCTTACCAGCCGCTGGCCCGGGAGAACCGGGAGCCGGGAACTTCTGCAGGGACCTTTCATTAAGATATTCAAAACGCTCTTTTCCCCTGAATGCTGCTACCGCAATAACCCCCATGGCAGAAGAATCGTCAAAAGTCTTTTTTGAGTATGAATCCGCCCGCTCGGTGAAATAGAACTGATGGACGGTCTTTGCATCGGTTCTCCATCCGTCCAGCTTGGTATTACCATATGCATTGATGACATACATCTCCTCATCATTTCTCAGGTATGACTTCCTGCCGCTGATAGCATTCCTGCCGTCAATCGCTACCACCACGCCTATCCGCGCGGATGAATTATTCCGGATCACGATGCTGTAGTTCCGGCCTTTCCCCGCCTCAAGATATTTCTTAACGACCCGTGTCCTGCCTGCCTCATAACTCATATGAGGAATCGTCGCAAGGACCTCTCCGTGTTCAGAGACAACCTCAACCTCCACCTGACCACCCCCGTGGGCATACCCCGGGACTGCCGACATAAACCAGACAACTGATAATAGAACTGCTGCTAACCGGATCATCTTCTTTCTCCTTTCAAGATGGTATTTACCTGGTGAGACAGAAAAGAAGGGAATTTTGTTCCCGGATAATCGAAAAAACTGGTAAAGTTAAACAATGGAACTTTCAGTGCAGATGCCTTGTCTTATCATATGACTCCAGCGCAGCCTGTCGGGCAGGATGATGACGGAGCCCTTGTGACGTTATGCAAAAAAGGCGATATCGATGCCTTTGAGGAGTTGGTGAAGAGGCACCAGAAAAAGATGCTGAATATAGCCTTCAGAATGACCGGCAACTATGAGGACGCCTGCGAGGTCGTGCAGGATTCGTTTGTCGCGGCCTATAAAGCCATAAACCAGTTCGAGCAGCGGGCCCGCTTCTCGACCTGGCTTTATACGATTGTCGTAAACCAGACCCGCAACCACCTGAAGAAGGCCAGCACGGTTTCAGGCCGTGCGGAGTATTCCCTGGATGAACCGATCAATTCTGAAGCGGGCTTTATCCGGCCCGAACCCGCTTCCCCGGATCCTTCAGTCCTCGAAACATTGGAACAGAGGGAGGTCCAGTCTCGGGTGCAGCAGTGCATCAGTGCCCTTGATGCAGAATTTCGGGAGGTCCTGGTGCTCCGGGACATACAGGGTTTTTCCTATGACGAAATCAGCTCCATGCTGAAGATTGCTGACGGCACGGTCAAGTCAAGGTTGTTCAGGGCCAGGGAATCTGTAAAAAACTGTCTCAGAAAACTGCTGGGGAGGCCCTGATATGGACTGCGGCAAGATCAGAGTGGACCTGCATGCCTATCTTGAGGACGTGGTCACAGCTGATGAGAGGGTGAAGATCGAAGGACATCTCGCTTCATGCCAGGACTGCAGAATGGCCCTTGAAGATTTGAAACAAACCATGCAGCTTCTGAAAAATCTGGATGAGGTCGAGCCCCCTGCCTGGCTGACACAAAGGGTGCTGGCACAAGTCAGGGCAGAGAGCGCTGCAAAAAAAGGTCTTTTCACACGTCTCTTCGGGTGGGTACCGATGAACTTGCCGGCCACCGCGGTTGCAACGCTCGTCATAGCGGTCACCGCCGTCGTCCTCATAAAGAGTATGGAGCCCAAGCTGCAGGAAACCGTGCAGCCGACCGTGATTGAACAGCCCCCCGCACCTGCCCAGGAAGGGACGGAGCGGCAGGCAGAACCGGAGAAACGGGCTAAGAGCAGAATAGAGGGCGGGGAAAACGACGCAGGAGATAAAGCCCTCGGGCCGCAATCTTTGTTACAGAAGCCACTGCCTGCCCCGCAAGCGATGCATGATGACAGGCCTGCACCTGCTATTGCCACTACTCCGGCTCCTGCAGAGAACATTCTGCCCGAGAAAACTCCCGGCACGGCCATGAAGAAGACAGAAACTGCAGGTGCAGGTATATCTGAAGACCGTATGGCAGCAAGCCGGGAGAATAAGACCCTGTCGCCTCAGCAGGAGCCTGATGCATTACGGGCCGCGCCTTCGGCACCGGCGGTTTCTTCTGCACCAAAGCCGGCAGCAGCATTACCGGAACAAGGCATTGCCAGGGGCAGAGCAGCCCTTAAAGACACTCCTCAGGCTGAACAGGCCCGGCCTTCTGCAAAGGCCGCGAAAGAAAAGACCGCGGGACCACTGCAGCAGCATCAGCAGCTGGTTACTGAACGATATGCCAGCGGCAAACCCCGTGTTGTCATAACCTATCAAAACGCTTCCGGAAAATCGGAAAAGGTCATGGAAGAACGGTTCGATGAGCAGGGCAGGCGCCACGGCCTGCACCGGTCATATGGTAGTTCAGGAAGTCTGACTGCTGAAGTGCTCTATGAACACGGGAACCCTGTATCGATCAGAGAATTCAATGCTGACGGAACACTGAGGACCGGCATCTCTGACAGGGACTGGCCCTGGCTTAAGCCGGACTTACGCTGAAACTTCGGAATACGCCGCTGAAACAGATTACCTGCCGTCCTTTATATATCGCGGTTGATTTCATGACGGAGTGCTGCTGTTCCGGATCAATCCTATTGCAATTGTACACATTAAAGGCACAGGGAGTTTGACCGAACGCAGGATAATCCTTTAAAATCAATCACGCGAGAGTGGCGGAATTGGCAGACGCGCTGGACTTAGGATCCAGTGGGGCAACCTGTAGGGGTTCAAATCCCCTCTCTCGCACCACTTATTTATCTCTTATCGTCAATACATTAACAAACCCACCCTTTCGCAAGCCTTCTTGTACACCAGGTTAAATAGATTTAATGGAAAACATTCTTTCTCCTGCAAATAAATTCAAATTATGTTCACAGTTGTGAGTTAGCCTAGTAACGCAAAATAAATTCTGTCTTATGGGAGGTACGGATGAGTTGTCCATATTTTGAGGAAGGAGATATCGGGACATGTGGCGCATCACTAATACGGTATGTTCCCAGCATTGAAAAAATGGAAACATACTGTTTTAAGCGGATCTACAGGCTCTGCCCAACCCTATCGGAATCCCCAGCGCTGAACAATCGGAGGTTTAACCATGGCAACTATATTGGTTGTAGATGATGAAGCTCAGATCAGGGACCTGTTAGCGATAGTGCTGAAGCGCAACAACCATAATGTGGTGGAAGCCTCGGACGGTACGGAAGCTCTTCAGATCATAGATCCCACATTACTGCCAGACCTGATTTTTATGGATCACCAGATGCCCAAACTCAGCGGGATAGAGTGTGCTAAATCCCTCAAGGCTCTTTACCCTTCCCTGAAAATTGTCCTCATATCAGGCAGCTTTGGTATGTATGATGATGGATATCTCGTTGCTAACAAACATTTGTTCGAAGATATTATTTTGAAACCTTTTATAATCAGGGACGTGATCAGAACGGTCGAACATGTTTTAAGCGTTGAGCCAACGAGAGAAATGAGTTATCCGGGCGGTTAGTCATGAAGGGCCTGAATCAGCACAGACTCCGGGGGCTTCAAAAAAGTGGATCAGGCCTCTTTTGATGCGACCGGTTCCTCGAACCCATAACGGCTGAAGATCTTCTTCATCGCCTCGGGCATTTCACCCTTCATATGCTCCTTGAGGTAGGAATTGTTCGCAATGATCTTCGTCACCTTGATCATGAACTCTCTTTTTTCAGGGGACATTTTATCCAGGTTCATCAGCTTGTCCATGTAGAAGTTCTTCGAGGCAAGCCCCAGTTCGTTGCGCACCTCGTCAAGCGTCATCTCTTTCGGCTTAACCACCGGCTCCACGAGATTGTATTTACTGTAATCGAAAACTGCTACATAGGGCTTCAGCAGTGGATAGATCTCTGAATACGGCCAGGGCGCTATAGCGAGAAAAAACGCAAGGTCAGGGTTATAGAATTTTGCCAGCTCGACGGTATTTCTGATCTTTTCCACCGTATCGTCGGGCATGCCCAGTACAAAAGAGGTCTCGGAGACAATATTGTACTTGTTGATCAGGTCGAGCGCCTTTTTGGACTGTTCCACCTTGATGTCCTTCTTGAAGATATCAAGGGCCTCCTGGGTCGTAGCCTCGACCCCGACATAGATATGATCGATATTCGCCTTCTGGTACTTCCACATGATGTCCTCATCACGAAGGATATCATCAACCCTTGTTTCCATCAGGATCTTGGTCCCGACATTCCGCTCAATCAGCAGATCAAGGATCTTCTCCCATCTCTCCCGCTCAAGCGTAGGCGTCTCATCGGAGATCATGACGACGTTTACACCATAGGTGTCTCTCAGATATTCAAGCTCTCCAACAAAATTCTCAGGGCTCCTGCCCCGCCAGTTCCGCTGCCAGAAAAGTTGCTGGGAGCAGAAGCTGCACTGCTGGCTGCATCCACGGGAAGAACTGACAATGGCCAGGCGCGAATTTTCCATCGTCCTATACGTATAGATAGGCCAGTCAACAAGGTCCCAGGCAAGCGGAAGTGCATCAAGGTCTTTGATATATCCGCGTGAGGGGGTGACGACAGGCTTTCCGTTTTCGAGGTATACAATGCTTTTTACTTCTGAGGCAGCACCGCCAGAGTTCAGGGTATCGAGAAGGTCTACAAGAGTCTCCTCCCCTTCGCCCCTGACAATATAATCAATCGTATCGGCATGGTCTCTGAACAGCTCTTCGTAACAAAACGTAGGGTGCACATTACCGATCACCGTCATAATCTTCGGGTTTATTTCCTTAGCGAGTTTCAGTACCTTCAGCGCATCAACGATACCCGCGGTAAATGCAGTCGTCGCAACCACATCAGGTTTTTCCGCTTCAATCCGCTTTCCGATCGTTTCGAGCTTGTGCCAATGACTCATGGCATCATAATAAATCGGGTCATATCCCGCAGCCCTGAGGCTTCCCGCGATATATACAAAGCCGACGTTCAGCCATACACCCGCCGATTCTACTACGCCGGCGTGATACGGAGGGGTGATGAGCATTACTTTCTTGATTTCATTCATAACGCGTGTATTTTAAGCAATTTCAATACCAAACATCAAGGGGACATAAGCAGGAAGGAAAAGATTACATGAGACCCTAAGATTCAGTCGCACAACATAAGTTTCTCGTCTATTCAGGCGACCTTATGCATGGCGTTCACAAACTCTTTCCCGGATAGCGGATGAGGAAGGGGCTTGCCGTCTTCCTGATATATATTTATTGTTTCTTCTATGATTTGACACAATTCGTCAAAGACCTGATGTTCATTTTCCCCGTGACAACCACCATAGAATAGCTCAGGGCAACTGCCAATAAAACACTTATCCTCATCCGACCACTCAATAATCTTCACATATCTGGCTTCCTCTTTCATTTTCCAGCCTCCTTTATGGCTATCCCCACGGCTTTTTCCTGATAATATTTGGCGTCGTCTCCGTCTTTTCCTGAAATAGTAATCGGCTTCATAACCTTGGGATGGACAAAGTTCCGGTGACTTCCCTTGCCACCTCGATCAATAAATCCCGCACTTTTCAAATCTTTAATAATGTCTCTGATTTTCCGCGGCATCTTTTAATTATTATGAACAGGGGCTACTGAAAAGTCAAAATGAGCACGCAGGCTGCTGTCATGCCGTTCAAAAGGCAGATCGCTAACGCCAAGACAAAGGGGCATAATAGACCATCACCAGGTCATTGAATACTGCCACCAGATGCCAAGGCCAAAAACAGTGAAAAGGAAGACATGCTTGATGATCAGGAGTTTCCTCCGTCGCTTCTCGGCATCCTCGCCATAGACGTTGTCAACATAGGTAAATGTTCTGCCTGCGCCCGTGGCAAAGACAGTCGCGACGCAAACAATCCCGGTCCAGAAGAGTTGCTTTTTCAGTCCGAGGATGACAGCGCCGACTTCTGCGGAATAGACCTGCCTGCTGAGCCAGTAGATGCCGAGGACGGTTGCGGCATAGCATCCGGCAGCAAAGTCGTGGACAAACCCGATGGTGATGGTAAATGCCTTATTCATTGTCTAAAGATCCTTTGGTTTACAGGATATGGCTGCTCTTGCCAGGGCAATTTCTCCATGACACTTCATTTAGTGTAATATCAGCGAGCTGAATTATCAATATATCCATGCCATTTAATGCCTATATACCTTACCTCAGAGCATGGGTCGTATGTATGAACTCGCCGTATGATGTGCATGAGGGATGATCTGAAAATAAGGGAGATAGAAACAAAAACAGGAGAACCATTCTTGGTTCTCCTGTTTTTGTTTCCTGAAATCTGAACTAATTTCTTATTGAATCCTTATACCAATGTCATCACCCGCGACAACAGTAGCCACTGCACTCGTCTCAACGCCGCCAGCAGCTGCACTGCCATTCGGACCGGCAGACAAAATCCAGACTGCTCCTGTGCCCGACAGAGCATCAGCATTTATGATATAAGCGTTCCCCCAAGGGTCTGCAGTAACCGTGGCCATATATGGGCCTTTCCAATTAGTGTAGCAGGCGCCCGAATTAAGAGAAAGTGGCTCAGATAAATTTACCTTACTGGCATCATCAAATCCCATTGCAGCATAATTTGCTGGCATGTTTCCGGAGCCAACGAGAAGCGTCACGCCAGGCGCACAGGCACCAGTTAACGTTGGCCATGAACCAGTGTCCTTCTTGAAAACCATTAAGGACGTTGATATTGACTTGATATCTGCCAAAGCCCTGGTCTTCTTCGACTCATCAATCTCCTTGAAGATAATCGGGACCAAAATACCCGCGAGAACTGCAATAATACCGGCAACAACAATGACTTCAATTAGCGTAAAACCATCGTTCCTCTTCAACTTCATTACACTTCCTCCTTAATATTTTAAGAATATTTAACAGATCTGCATCAATTTCAAATTATCTGGTCACGTGTAATATATATTAGTATGTCGTCAATATCAAGGAAAAACTTTAGGAAAAAATGAGAAGCAACGATGATCTCCAGCATCCTGGTGCGGCGGGTGACATGAACACCAGAAGCTTATTTTTTCTTCATGCGAAATCATCCGGGGTACCCGGCAACGTACTCCGAAGGGAATCTGCCCCTACTTCCCCTTTTTCCCCTTCTTCGGCCCCTGTTTTTCAGACTTCAGCCCGGCCGGATGGTCCGCGAGTTTCTGATTCTTTGCCTCTTCTTCGAACCACTCCATAGGCCGGTCGGTCTGGTCCTTGAATGTGCCCAGCGCATCGTCTCTGAGTTCGGCTGCCTCACGGTCTGACTGCGACACGAGGATCTCATCCACGACCTGCGGGCAGGACGCAACAGAACCGGGTCTCGCCTCTATCTCTTCCCGAATGCTCGGGGTGATCTTCGGGTCCTTGGCCATCTGCATCTTCAGCTCTATCGAGAAATTAACATATCTCTCAAGCATCCGGAAGATTGCCGAATCCCCCATGGGACTGCCGGCGTTTTCATCAGGCAGAGGAGAGACCTTCCCGTTTTCGATCTTGGCGCGGCCCACCATCTCGCAGCCGGTACCTCCATCAGTCGTATACCCGAGGTTGTCGGTGATCACTGCAAGGACCGTCGGTATATTTGCCAGGTCCCAGTGCGCAAGAAGGCCAATCTCTCCGTCCGGCAGAGGCTTGAGGTCGTCGATGCTCATCGCAAGCACCCGCGACCACGGCGGAACCGGCCTCGTGCGCGTTCGTTTTGGCAGCCCCTTCACATGCCTGCGAAGTGCATCGTCGAACAAATTCGTCGCTGTCTCGGCCTCACCGAGCACGTTGATACAGTGGGTCTCCGGCACACCGAGGACTTCCTGAACCATCGCATAATAGTCGTCACGGCCAAAGACCCCGAACCGGTTGCGATATCCGCCGCCGTCACAGACACGGCTCCCGGCTGGCAGGCAAAACTTCATCTTCTTTTTCTTGCAGGACTGGAAAAAATATATATACGCCGAGGTAGCCCCGATCAGGGCCACCGGCACACCGCTCGCCTCAGACTCGCGCAAGGCCTTAAGCAGCGCGTTGATATGAATCCCTGACTTCCCCAGCAGGAACTGGCTGTCAGGGGTACCAAAGGCCAGTCGTGTCTGGTCCATGCCGATGGCCATGCCCATCGAAGGGGCGAGTTCGGGGCTGGGGGCGAGGATAAGGATACGGCAACGCTTACCCTCCTCGAAGTCAGGAAAGAGATACGAGCCTGTCATCATTTTGTTGGCAGCAAAGACAAGCTTCTTCCCCTCTTCATCCCGGAAGATGCGGCCCCTCTGCGTAAGACTAGTAGTACCCCCGGTGAGGCATGCCATAACAGACTGTTCCAGAGGAAAGGATGCAACAAGATGGGTCTTGAAGACGTCATTGTAGACCATCGGGATGTCCTGCCAGCGATCGACATCACCCGGTCTCACCTGCTTTGCTTCGCAGAATTCGTGGAAGATAGGGTTCGCCTGGTACTGCAGGGCAAACATCCTGAGGCAGTATTCGTTGAAGTCCGGGATCCCGGCGTCAACGCCGGCCTCGATGAATTTAAGGACGTCATCGGTCAGGCGATGGCGCTCATTTGCGGCTTCGATATCATTTACCGGGACTGAAGGCAATTTAGACATTGGGGGCGACCTCCTTATACAACTATCAGTATTCGGCCAGCAGCTATTGATAAAAGTAAAACCACTCCATCAGAATATCAAGCAATAAACATGCCCCACGACCAGAAAAAGTCAGACTCAATAAAACCAGGTTCATAACAACAGGTTGCATTCATATGGCAGGAGGAATGCCAACTCCAGACTGGTCACAGTGCACAATAAAAAGGCAGGACTGCCTAAATTCAAGGCAGTTCCCGCATATTCATAGTTTCAGGCATAACGCTTATCGTACATGCGGCAGTTCTTCAAAAGTCCTCCTGAGCCGATGAAAACCAGACAGCTTGATGAAGATATGAATCAATTATTATAATAATAACGTGAAAAAAATATGGATTTTTATTGTCATTTCATTTGTGACAGGTTTTATCGGGGGATCGCTTTCCGGCAACAAATTGCTTAGCGGTCTTTTGCCGGGCGGTCACACATCCGCTTCAAAGGCATTCGAATTCCACCAGGGGGGATTCCCCTTCATCAACCCGCTCCTCGAATGTGAAGTTGAGGGGGAAACAGTAGAATTCAAAGAACTCGTATCATTCAAGAAGGATATTGAAGGGCTTGTCGGCTCATTGAAAAGTAAAAAATGGATTGACTTCAGTGCGATCTACTTCCGTGATCTCAATAACGGGCCCTGGATAGGAATCAGCGAGAAGAAGAAGTTCTCTCCGGCGAGTCTGCTGAAGGTCCCCCTCATGATAGCCTATTTTAAAGAAGCCGAGACTAACCCCACAATTCTCAAAAAAACCATCATGTTCGAGAAGCCTGACAAGAGCTCGTTTCAGAACATAAAGCCTTCCAGCGTAATGCAAGCGGGCAAGAAATATTCGGTAGAAGAACTGATCCGACGTTCGATCATTTATTCTGACAACGACGCCTATCTACTTCTGCTAAGGAATCTGGATCAGAAAAGACTGATTAGCATCTATACGGACCTTGGCGTGCCGCTCCCCATCGATGGCACCAACGAAGATATGATGACCGTGAAGGAGTATGCTACTTTTTTCAGGGTGCTTTTCAATGCATCCTATCTGAGCCGTGAGATGTCGACAAAGGCTCTTGACTTACTTTCAAAAACCGAATTCAGGGACGGTATCGTTGCAGGGGTCCCTTCCTCTATCGGCGTTGTTCACAAATTCGGCGAGCGTGATCTGAACGACAAGAATACTCCCAAACAGATGCATGACTGCGCTATCGTCTATTACCCCGAGCACCCCTATCTTCTCTGCATCATGACCAGGGGAGATTCCTTTGAATATCTCGATGATTCTATCAAGGAAATTTCGGCCCTCATCTTCAGGAGCGTCGATTCTCAGTTCGGGAAAAAATAATCCCGTTCTATTTCGAACGTCTTTTTTCAGCGACGATGTCCTTTTCGGCCTTCCACTTCTCATATGCTATTTTATAACCCTTCCGGACCGGAATCTGGTTCATAAGCGACAGGACATGTGCTTCAGGAAATCCGCTCAGCGGTATATTGAACATGTGCCGCAGCACCCTCCCCAGTCGCAGCACTTCCAGAGAAGTCTCATAGAACAGCTGTTCCCTGACCTCGGGAGTCATGGCCGGGTCCGGATGCTCAAACAGGGCGTAAGAACCGGAGTAATACTCCCAGCCCATGTCCTTATAGAGATAGGGCTCATACTGCTCGCGAAGCCTCGTTCCCGGGTAGGGCACGACCAGCGACGGGTGCATACTCACGCCCAGCCGGTCCGCAAGTTCCACCGAGCGTTTAAAGTCATCCAGGGAGTCGTCCCTGCTTCCAAGCATATAGAACAACGAGACATCGATGCCATGATCCCTGATGGTGCGAACTGCCCGCTCCCGGTCGACACCGATCTTTCCATCGGCACCGTATGCCTTCAGACTCTCATCAGAAATGGCGTCCCACCCGACCCAGACGGTCCGCATACCGCTTTCGCGCGCCGCGTTCAGCATGCGTTTCCCCTCCGGCGCAAGGACCGGCCGGAGACTGCCGAAGCCCATCCATTTCTTGCCACTCCCTTTCAATGCCGTAAAAAGGTCTATGGCCCTCTGTGCCTGGCCGACCCACCAGATATTCTCATCACCGTTTATATACATCTTCTCCGGGATTGCGGCAACATCACGCACCACATGGTCAATCGGCCGGAAGCGGACCTTTGCACCCCAGAACGGCTTTACCGAACAGAATGCACAGTTGTAGGGGCAGCCCCGCGAGGTATTCACGATCCTGAACTGATGCTTGCGCTTGCCCTGCAGGAGTCCGTAAAGAGGTGTGGGCAGATCATCCAGGGCAATCTGCTCACCGCGATAAAATGGTTTCATCTGCCCATTGCGGAAATCGCGCAGCACCTCTGGCCAGACAGACTCTGCCTCGCCGATCACCACCGCATCCCCGTGGGACTTGGCCTCCTCGGGCATCGCAGAAGCATGCATATTGCCGAATACTACCTTTATTCCCCTCGCCCGCAGCTTCGCAGCGATTTGGTATCCCCCCACAGCAGTAGGAGTCAGTATGCTTATTGCAGCCAGGTCGCACTCCAACCTCTCGATTGCCTCAGGGTCGGCGCTGGCGCTGATCAGTTCGATTTCGATGTCAGGGTCTGCCCTGCGGGTAAGCGCGGCAAGATATTCAAGACTCGGAGGAGCGACCGGAGTCCAGCCAAACGGCAGCGGAGGAAAGATGATGCAGAGTTTCATAGTGAATAGCTATTAGCCTTCAGCATTCAGTTTTAAAGCTGATAGCTGATTGCTTTATAAGCTGATTTTCTTATTGGCATAGATGCTGGCCAAAATCCCCGCACTGTCCTGAAGCTCACTACTGTATATCTTGCCATCAGATTTTGATTCGAGCTTCGAAACCATGAATACATAATATGAGCCGTTCGGCTCGATAACAAACTTTATATTAAGCCCCCTGGCCGTAACTCCATCCTTAACATCCCTGTCATTCAAGGTGTTCGGTTCAAACCAGCCGGTAAAATCAACGGTGATATGTCCGCTTTTCAATGGAGCTGCCTGCCAGTCCTTTTTCGTCAGGTACTTGTATGAATCAAATGCACTCCCGATGGTGGCAGATTTGAAATTTGCCAGTTTTCCGTCCTTTATGACATTGATAAGGCCGGCGTTCGGCGTCCTTGCGTCGACTTGGTGTGCGCGTTTTTCGACATTCTGCTTCTCGGGACTGTCCTTCCCATTCTTTGCGCATGCTCCGGCAAGCACCGTTCCCGCAATCATCAGTGATACTAGAAAATATCTGCTCTTTATCATTTCTCCTCCCGTAATCTCAATGCTCTATCCTGAACCCGGTATGGAATGTCTCCATCGAAAAAGGCACGCCCCAGTAACTGACTATCATGACAACAAGGGCGATCAGTGCATACCAGGCCAGCTTCCTGCCGCGCCAGCCAAAGGTGATCCGCAGATGCAGATATATCCCATACGTAAGCCATGAAATAAGCGACCAGACCTCTACCGGGTCCCAGTTCCAGTAATTGCCCTTCACCTGATTCGCCCAAAAACAGCCTGATATGATCATAAGCCCATACATGATAAAACCTCCGGCAACAAACCGGTAAGAGAGATTATCGATGGCCTGCAGAGCCGGCATTTTTTCGTATACGGCACCGGAATATTTTTCCTTGAGCAGATACATCAGCCCGAGACCGGCAGCGATCAGGACCGAAGCAAAGCCGGTTGAAGCCCCGACGATATGGACCCAGATCCAGGCGCTCTGCAGCGCCGGCACAAGCGTGCTTGCGACCTCCTTCATGAGAGTCCCTGCCCAGCCCATAAGGACAAAAGCCACCGGCATGACCAGCACTCCCAGAGGACGAACCTTTTTTGAAGTGAACTGGAAAATCAGGAAGACAAGGACCGTCATGAAGATGCCCAGGGTAATCGATTCGGAGATTGAAATAAAGGGAGATATTCCGGTAGCGGACCAGCGCAGAGCGATGACACCGACATGAGGAATAAATCCGGCAAGGGCGCTATACAACCCTACAAGGAAGAGTTTCTCCTGCCTTGCAATGAGCCCAAAGATATAGCTGAAGGTGCTTATGCCGTACAGTCCAACAGCAATCCAAAAAAACATTAAATCCGTCTTCATTTATTCACCTCAAGATATATCTATTTTCTGTGAATGGAGATCAGTGATTGAAAACACACGTAAAGGCCCAATACTGGGCTCCAAGGTATATCACCGAAGTAGCTGCTTGTCTCAGCATGAGCGCCTTGCGGGACCTGCCATCCCGGGACCAGTCGATGAGCAGATCAAAGGCCCGGTAGAGCCTCTTTCTCCTGGCAAACAGGTTGCCAAGAACAACCACAAAGGAGCTTGAGAACAGGACGCCTTCAAGCATATTCAGATAGGATGAAAATTCCATAAAGTTCATTTCAATTATATCGACAACCGTTATGGCTATGATAAAGGGGAGCCAGTACCAGAATCCTGCGCGAGCGGGCAGAGCCGCTTCCACCGCGTTGTCTTTTAGACCGTGACCGGTCACCGCGTCAGCAGCAACCACCGTCTCCGGCAGAGCAGCATTTTCAGGTTCGGATAAAGCCTCTGCCCGCTCCGCCTTCCATTCCTCATATGCCTTGCTCAACGCATGCTTCATGGGGACCTGCATCATAAATGAATACAGATGCGTGGAAGGAAACCCATGGGACGATATCTTGCCGATCCTGCTCACGATACGTTCAAAACGGAACAATTCATGGCTCAGCCGGTGGTACTCCTGCTCACGGCGCAGAGGCGACATATCAGCAGACGGGTGCTCAAACACCGCCCGGACCCCGGTGTAGGCTTCCCAGCCCAGATCCGGCAAAAGATAGTCCCGGTATTCATCGTATAACTCCGTACCGGGCAGCGGCGTGAGCAAAACAGGATGAATCCCGACCTGTAATCTTTCGGAAAGCTCCAGTGTTTTTTTGAAACTGTCTATGGATTCCTGACGTCCGCCGAGGACAACAAAAAGCGTGACATCGATTCCGGCGTCCTGCATCTGTTTCACCGCAGCCACACGGTCAGCCCCCTGCTTGCCCCTTGCATTGAAAGAACCCAGATGCGCTTCATCACTCTCCCAACCTGTCCAGACCGAAAAAAGTCCACTCTGCCGGGCAGCCGCAAGCAGGCGTGCACCATTGCTGCCCTGGATGGACCGGAGATCGCCGAACCCGTACCAATGGCGTTTGGTGCCCTGTGCAAACTCGTCAAACAGATCTATGCTGCGCTGGATATTCCCGCCCCAGATATTGTCATCACCATTGAACCACAGCTTGCCGGCACGGGCCTCAACCTCATTTACCACCTCCGGAATCGGCCGGTAACGGATCGTATCGCCAAAAAATTTGCGCACTGAACAAAACGTGCAGCGATGGGGGCAGCCGCGCATGGTGAAGAAGGCCCGGAACTGGTAATTCCCCTTCAGCTTCCCATCGACCGGCATGGGAAGATTGTTCAGCGGCATCCTTTCGCCATGGTAGACTTTGCTCAAACTTCCGGCCTGCATATCCGACAGGACCCTTCCCCATACGGATTCGGCCTCTCCGGTAACAACCGCATCAGCATGCAGGGCAGCCTCATCAGGGAGAGCAGTCGGATGAATGCCGCCCAATATAACGCGAACCCCCCGCTTTCTGCAGTCGTCCGCAAAACGATAGGCCCAGGGGGCTGTAGCGGTCATTACACTGATAGCAACAGCGTCAGAAGTAATATCTTCAGCGCGTATGGTACTTTGATTGGCATCGACAAGCTGCATGCCTATTTCAGGGGCCTCGCGACCGGTCAAGGCAGCGAGATACTCAAGAATGGGAGGTACAAGCGGAACACGGCCGGAAAACGGAAATTGCGGCGAGACCAGGGCAAGTTTCATGGCAGCAGCTCCGTCAAGGACAGGCCTTAAGTAATACATATGCTTTTAATTCAGAGGCAACGTTCAGTTGCAGGTTTTTCATCAACATTTTCATTTATGATAACCCGTTGTAATCAGCACTGTCAATGCACCGAATTGCCTCATCAGAAATCTATTCGAAAGTGAATCGTTGCCTCACGAAGGAATCTATTCGAAATAATTTCATACTGTCTCTCATAAGAAAGAGCATGGGAGGCAGCAATGGGGTTAACAGCAAAAGAGAAGCGTTCAGCAACAAAAGTTACTGCACCGCGATATCAGAAGGCAAAGAAAAAGCAGAAAGGGATAATTCTTGAGGAGTTTGTCGCCCTAACCGGGTATGATCGCTGTTACGCCACCTATCTGCTCAGGACACAGGGCAAGAAGGTGTATGTCGACAAGAACACTGTAATAGTTGCTGATGTAAGTAAAAAGAAAGCAAAACCTCGTCAACGGTTCTATGATCACTTTGTTATTACCGCGCTCAGTGCAATCTGGTATGTCATGGACTGCATATGTGGGAAACGCCTTGCGCCAATGCTCAAGAACATTATTCCGATCCTGGAAAAGCACAACGAGATTCAGCTTGATGATGCAACCCGCACAAAACTCTTGAGCATCAGCGCAGCCACCATTGACCGTCTCCTAAAGCCGGAAAGAAAGAAGCACATGCTCAAGGGGCGCTCTCACACTAAACCAGGGACATTGCTTAAACATCAGATTCCTATACGAACATTTGCCCAGTGGGATGAGAAAAAGCCCGGCTTTGTTGAGATTGACCTTGTTGGGCACGACGGAGGAGATCCCAGTGGAGAGTTTGCGCAGACCCTGAATGTTACGGATATTTCTACCGGATGGACAGAAGAGCAGGCGGTTAAGAATAAGGCTCAACGGTGGGTGTTTGAAGCTCTCACAGATATACGCGCTCGCCTTCCATTTGACCTTCTGGGCATTGACTCCGACAACGGGGCCGAATTCATCAACAACCATCTTTACAACTACTGTAAAGAAGAGAAGATAACATTTACTCGGGCTCGCAGTTCAAGAAAAAACGACAACTGCTTCATAGAGCAAAAGAACTACTCTGTTGTCAGAAGAGCGGTAGGATATATGCGGCATGATACCCTGCAGGAACTGGAAATCCTGAACGAACTCTACGGATATTTACGGCTCTATAGCAACTTCTTTCAGCCTGTAATGAAACTGCTGGAGAAAACCAGAATCGGCAGCAAAGTGAGAAAAAAATACGACGAGGCCCAAACCCCGTATCAACGGATACTGGCTTCTCCTGACGTGTCCAAAGAAGTCAAGAAACAGCTTCGCAGTCAATATCGGAAACTCAACCCAGCAGAACTGAAGCGCAAGATCGAGAACCTTCAACGCCGACTAATTCAAATTGCCTCAGACAAACAGAAAATCCTCCCGATAAAATGAAACTATTTCGAATAGATTTTAGATGAGGCAACGAATACCTATTTCGAATAGATTTCTACGTGAGGCAACGCG
>Ga0334722_10002918_pt1 | contig 18837 bp, 15 predicted proteins | sample C3_bottom_MG_FD_207210 | JGI IMG/M metagenome (GOLD analysis project Ga0334722, IMG submission 207210) | Sediment microbial communities from Yellowstone Lake, YNP, Wyoming, USA - C3_bottom | ecosystem: Environmental > Aquatic > Freshwater > Lake > Sediment | place: USA: Wyoming | collected...
GATAAGTATTGCAGTCTTGCGAAAAGGTTATCAGTTTTTTGCAGAATTGCAAAAAAGATTAATAGATAAACCTTTTTGGGTCTTTATAGGCATGACATCTTGTGCAGAGGTTTTTTGCATCAGATTGGCTCACTATCCAGGAATGGGCCCTGTGGCAATTCGTACAGGAAAGACCCTTTTTCATGTGTAATCCATGCTGTCCTACTGCTGTCTCATTCCCATGGCACTGGCCAAGACAGTCCTCTGATTGTGGCTTGATCCTTCCATGGGGTTTATGGCATTGATGACATAGAAGGTTGGACATCGGGCCCTTTTGGGGTATATTATCATGACACTTTATACACCTATCCCTGGGTATCATCGTTGGAGATTTTTCCGAGAAGGAGTGGCATTTCAGACATGAAAAGGCCTCCATTCCTACACCATGCACACCCTTGTCCTTATGGCAGTTCTGACAGGCCTTCTCGTCAGGTTTAAAGAGATGGAGGCTCTTGCCGTGGCAGACCTTACATTCTGTATTTAACATGAAGACATGTTTTGCATGCCCATAGGATTTCCTCAGTGTTATCGATCCCTGTGTTATCTCATCTATATGGCATTTCTTGCATTCAAGCCATGGCTTTTTCCTGCCGTGGGTCTGGGAAAATTTCCCCTGTCCCTTAACAACAAAGGCAACAAGAAGCTGGTTCTGCTCAATGATGCTCAGGTGATGGCATTTCTGGCAAACAACATCCCTGTGTTTTCCCCTTTCCCATTCAATAAATGCCTCTTTCATTATATGGCATGACATACAGAATTCAGGGTCTTCCTGAGTGTGCCTGTAGTATTTATAACCAACTACAACTCCGAGGATTGATATTATTACTATAAGGGCAAGTATGAACCCCTTTAGGTGGTCGAGAAAACCTTCAAAGATATCTGATAGTCTTCTTTTAAGATTCATTTATTACTAACTCAGACATCAGGTTGTTTTTTCCATATCAAATCTTTTAGATGGGCCAGAAATATCAAGGAGATACCAATTGTTAATGCCGAATCAGCTACATTAAAGGCAGGCCAGTGAAACCTGCCGGCATAAACATCTATAAAATCAGTGACATTACCATAAATGAGTCTATCTATAAGATTTCCTACAGCTCCGCCGAGTATAAGGGAGAGGTTAAATCGGTCTCTCTTTTCCCTGATCATGAGATAGGATACAACCGCAATGGCGATTATGGATATGATTATAAAGGAGACATTCCCGAGACTCCGAAAAAGCCCAAAGGCAGCCCCTTCATTTCTTATATGTACGAGCTGTAAAAAGGGCAATAAATTTATCGTTTCAAACGGTCTTATCATTGTCCTTACGAGGTGTTTGGTTCCCTGATCAAGAAGTACTATGATGAGGGACGTTATTATATATCGCATCGCTTCAGTCTTTTAGAACCTTGTGGCATCTGTGGCAGAGGTCAGGGGCATCCTCGAAGGAACCAACGGTTTCACTCCAGTTCCAGCATCTCTCGCATCTCCTGCCAGGTGCACGTTCGATGCTTATAGAGAGACCCGGGATCTCTTCACTCCTGTAAGACCCTTCCCCTGGCTCTATCTCAAGGACCTCTGCAGCAGAGACTATAAAGAGGGTTGGAAGGAAATCCTTATAACCTGAAAGAAGGTCATAATCATCTCCCTTCAGAAAGACCTTTACCTTTGCCTCGAGGGAATTGCCGATAAACTTTTCCCTTCTGCTTATCTCTAAGGCCTTATTCACCTCATCCCTTATTGCTATGAGCCTTGCCCATTTCACTTCAAGGTCATGGGCAATGTATCTTTCATCAGGTTGAGGAAAGTCTGAGAGGAAGACACTCTCTCCCTTTTCTCCAGGCATGAAACCCCATATCTCCTCAGCAGTAAAGGAGAGGATAGGTGCCATGAGTCGGGTCATGACCGACAGTACCTGGTACAGAACCCACTGAGCAGCCCTTCTCTCTACAGAATTCCTCTTGAATGTATATAACCTGTCTTTCAGGATATCGAGATAAAAGGAACTCATATCCACGACACAGAAATTATGGATACTGTGATATACAAGGTGAAATTCAAATCTCTCATAGGCCTCTGTAACCCTTTTTATGAGTCCCTGTAACCTTGACATTGCCCATCTATCTATCTCGAGCAGATCCTGACTATAATCTCTGCAATCAAAGTCGTTCAGATTTCCAAGGAGAAACCTTGCGGTATTTCTTATCTTCCTGTAGGCCTCTACGAGGCGGTCTATAATCTCCCTCGAGATCCTTACATCCTCTCTGTAATCCTCAGCAGAGACCCATAATCTGAGGATATCTGCACCATTCTTATTTATTACGTCCATTGGTGCCACAACATTTCCAAGGGATTTTGACATCTTTTTCCCCTGTCCATCCACTACAAAACCATGGGTCAGGACTGTCCTGTAGGGTGCTTTACCCTTAAGGCCCACAGATGTTATCAATGAACTCTGAAACCATCCACGATGTTGATCGCTGCCTTCGAGATACATATCTGATGGCCATGATAGCCTCTTATCTCTTGAAAGCACAGCCTCATGGCTCACACCTGAATCAAACCAGACATCAAGGATATCCTTTTCCTTTTTAAAGGAATCGCCATTACAGGAAGGACATCTATATCCCTCTGGAAGATATTCGCTAATATCATCGGTAAACCAGATGTCAGAACTGTATCTCTTGAATCTCTCGACGACCTTTCTAAAAATATCAAGATCATTAATAAATGTGCCACATCTCAAACAACTTATAAGGGCTATCGGAACACCCCAGGCCCTCTGTCTTGATATACACCAGTCAGGCCTGTTGAGTACCATCCCGTAGATCCTCTCCTTACCCCAGGATGGTATCCACTGAACACATTCTATCTCGTCAAGGCATCTTTTCCTGAGGTCATTCTTATTGAGTGATATGAACCACTGCTCGGTGGCCCTGAAGATTACAGGTTTTTTACACCTCCAGCAGTGAGGGTAAGAATGTGTAATCTTTTCTTCCTTAAAAAGGGCATTGCCCTGTTTCAATATATCGATTATTCTGGAATTTGCCTTGAACACAAACATCCCTGCCAGTTCTTTTCCAGCATCATCAGTGAATCTTCCATGGTCATCAACAGGGGCGTAAATATTGAGGCCATATTTTATCCCAACCTCATAGTCATCTTCTCCATGTCCCGGGGCTATATGAACTATCCCTGTCCCTTCCTGGGCTGTAACAAAATCACCGATTATGACGGCAGATTCCCTTTTTATGAAGGGATGCTCAGCTTTCAAACCTTCTAAGTCCTTCCCTTTGAATTCGGCGATGACTTTTGCCCCGGGAAAGAGTCTCTCTCTGAGGTCTTTCGCAATTATAATGATATCGCTTTCATGAGAAAGGGCAACATAATCATAATCAGGATTTACCGCAATCGCAAGATTGGCAGGCAGTGTCCATGGCGTTGTTGTCCATATAAGGAGATAGACCTTCTTACTTTTTGACTCAGGCATAAAGGATTCAGGATCCTTTAATCTGAATCTGACATAAATGGAGGGTGATTCCTTATCTGCATACTCGACCTCGGCCTCTGCAAGGGCAGTTACACAGGATGGACACCAGTGGACAGGCTTCTTTCCCCTGTAGACATAACCATCCTTTACGAAATCGAGGAAATCCTCCACAATAGCTGATTCATAGTCCTCTGTCATTGTCAGATAGGGCCTTCCCCAGTCTCCGAATACACCGAGCCTTATGAACTCATCCCTCTGAATATTCACATACCTCATTGCATATTCTCTGCACAACCGCCTCTTCTCGGTTATGCCCGTATTATTCTTCATCTCCCCTAAGTCCTTATCGATCTGTAATTCAATGGGCAGTCCGTGACAGTCCCAGCCAGGAACGAAGGGTGAATAAAATCCTTGCATTGACCTGAACTTGATTATTATATCCTTCAGTATCTTGTTCAGGGCATGTCCTATATGGATATGACCATTCGCATAGGGTGGGCCATCATGGAGGATATATTCTCTCTTCCCTTTATTCTTTTCCTGGAGCTTCCTGTATATCTCCCTTTCCTGCCAGTACTTAAGGATCTGTGGCTCCCTCTGAGCGAGGTTTGCCTTCATCGGAAAGGCTGTCTCCGGTAAAGAGAGGGTCTCTTTATAATCAAAAGGCATTTATAAAACTACCACTTAAAAGGCCTTTTAGTCAAGGCTCGAAGCAAGCTTTGTTGTTCTATTGAAATCCTTCGGACAAATCAGGTATGATAATTGACAATTTTTGGGAGGTCGGATAATTAAGATAAAAATAAGAGAGGATATTTTATCTTTAAGTCCTGAGGAGGTCAGGAATAGACTGGTAAAAGAAGGCGTACTTGCCCTCAGGATAGGCGACAGACTCCTTGATCTGGACAGCATAGAGGAGATCAACCCTGATGCTGAGGTCGAGGCTGTGACCTTTGATTCAAAAGAAGGGCGAGAGATCTACCGCCATAGCACCTCTCACATCATGGCTCATGCAGTCAAGGAATTATTTCCCAGTGCAAAGCTTGCAATAGGTCCTGCTACAGAAGATGGTTTTTATTATGACTTTGACCTTCCAGGGCCTTTGATGCCCGAAGACCTTGAAAGGATCGAAGAAAAGATGAGAGAGATAATAAGAAAGGACAACGCCTTTAAGAGAAAGGTCATCTCTAAGGATGAGGCGATAAATTTGTTCAGGAAGGCAGGAGAGGATTATAAGGTCGAGATCCTTGGAGAGATTACAGAAGAAACAGTATCTATTTATGAGGAGGATAACTTCATCGATCTCTGTCGGGGTCCCCATGTGCCAAAAACAGGCATGATTAATTCCTTTAAGCTCCTCAGCATAGCCGGTGCTTACTGGAGGGGAGATGAGAGAAACAGGATGCTCCAGAGGATTTATGGAACCTCCTTTCCTGATGAAAAGGACCTTTCTGCGTATCTGGCCTTTCTTGAGGAGGTAAAGAAGAGGGACCACAGAAGGCTTGGAAGGGAGCTTGACCTCTTCAGCATGAGCGATGAGATAGGGGCAGGTCTTATATTGTGGCATCCTAAGGGTGCGATAATCAGGAAGGTTATCGAGGACTTCTGGAGGGATGAGCATCTTAAGGCCGATTATAATATCCTTTATACCCCTCATATCGCAAAGCTGAATCTCTGGAAAAGGAGTGGTCACTGGGACTTTTACAGGGAGAATATGTATTCTCCGATGGAGATCGAAGGGGTTGAATATGAATTGAAGCCCATGAATTGCCCTTTCCATATTCAGGTCTATAAAAGCTCTCTAAGGAGTTACAGGGATATGCCTATAAGATATGCAGAATTAGGGACTGTTTATAGATATGAGAGATCAGGGGTTCTTCATGGATTGCTGAGGGTAAGGGGTTTCACACAGGATGATGCACACATCTTCTGTAGAGAAGACCAGATCGAGGACGAGGTATTGAAGGTCCTTGATTTTACTATCTTTGTGCTTCGCACCTTTGGTTTTAATGAATATGATATCTACCTCTCGACAAGGCCTGAGAAGTTTGTTGGAACCATTGAAAACTGGGAAAGGTCTACAGAGGCATTAAAGAGTGCCCTTGATACAAAGGGACTCGCATACAGTATAGACCCGGGTGAAGGTGTATTCTACGGGCCGAAGATTGATATAAAGGTTAAGGACTCTCTAAAAAGGTCCTGGCAGTGTAGCACCATTCAGGTCGATTTCAATAATCCCGAGAGGTTTGATCTTACATTCAGGGGCAGTGACGGTAAAGAACACAGGCCGATTATGATCCATAGGGCACTTATGGGTTCTCTGGAGAGATTTTTTGGTATACTTATAGAGCATTATTCTGGAGCCTTCCCATTGTGGCTCTCACCTGTCCAGGTCATGGTCCTGACCATTGCTGATAGACACATCGACTATGCGTCGGATGTAGCAGCGAGGCTCAAGAAAGAGGGCATCAGGACAGGATTGAATATAGAAAATGAGAAGATAGGTCATAAGATAAGGGAGGCCACTATCAGAAAGATACCCTATTCAATTATAATAGGTGATAAAGAGGTTTCTGAAGGAAGGCTTTCTATAAGGAGATTGAAGGGTGAAGGTATGGAGCCTCTGACTTTAGAGGACCTGATTAAACATCTAAAAGAAGAGATAAATACCAGGAGGTGATAATATAGGAAAGGAAATCGGTAAGGATATAAGGATAAACGAGAGGATAAGGGCTGCGAATGTGAGACTCATTGATTCTGATGGTAAACAACTTGGAGTTATGTCTGTTAAAGAGGCCTTGAGATTAGCAGAAGAACGGGGGCTTGACCTTGTTGAGGTGGCACCAAATGCGACGCCTCCAGTTTGCAAGATACTGGATTTTGGAAAATATAAATACCAGTTAAGCAAGAAACATTCAGCAAGAAAGACTATAGAGGTTAAAGAGGTAAAGATCAGACCCCAGATCGACCTTCATGACCTTGAATTGAAGGCAAAGAATATAAGGCGGTTTCTCGATGATGGTAATAAGGCAAAGGTCACGATGTTCTTCAGGGGCAGAGAGAGGGTAAGGCCTGATCTCGGCATGAAGGTCTTCGAAAAGTTGACAGAACTGATTACAGGGAAATATAGTATAGAACAGTCCCCTACATTTGAAGGTAATCATATAACGATGGTGATAGCCCCATCGGGAAAATAAGGATAGGAGGAAGGATGCCAAAACTCAAGACACACAGAGGAGCAGCAAAGAGATTCAAGGTTACAGGTACTGGAAAGATAATGAGAAACAGGGCAAACAGGAGACATATCCTGACAGGTAAGCCCTCAAAGAGGATGAGGGCCCTGAGAAAGGGAACCCTTGTTGATGAAACGGATTACAGGAATATAAAGACTCTCCTGCCGTACATGTAAAATGGGAAATAATATGAATAGGAGGGATATAAATGCCAAGAGCAAAGGGTGGTTTTAAAACAAGGAGGAGGAGAAAAAAGGTCCTCGAAAAGGCTAAGGGATATTATGGTGCAAAGAGCAAGCTTTACAGGATTGCAACAGAGTCTGTTGATAAGGCCCTGAGACATTCCTACAGGGATAGAAGGGCTAAGAAGAGGGAATTCAGATCCCTGTGGATTGCGAGGATCAATGCTGCTGTCAGGGCATTAGGACTTACTTACAGTCAGTTCATGTCAGGGATAAAGAGGGCAAAGATAGGTCTGGACAGAAAGGCCCTTGCATACATTGCCTATAATGACCCCCAGGCCTTCAGCCAGATTACAGATACTGTCAAGAAACAACTCGCATCATAAGGATATTTAAGGTTCAGGGATCAGGTTCATAGGACCTGATCCCTGAGGTTCTATACCTTAGAATCACTTTCCCGGGATAGAAGCTAATGAAATCGGAGATAGAAGAGATAAAAAGGGTATTTATTCAGGACCTTTCAGTGGCAGGTTCTTCTGCAGATATCAATAATCTGAGAATAAAATATCTCGGTAAGAAGGGTCTCCTTACTTTAAGGCTGAAGTCCCTTTCCCGAATCCCTCCTGAAGAAAGACCAATCTTTGGGCAGCTGATAAATGACTGTAAGAGATTTATAGAGGATGAGATAGAGAAGAGGGAATCCCTTATAAGGGCTGAGGAACGTCAGAAGAGGATAGCTCGTGAATATATCGATATAACCCTGCCAGGAAAATATACAGTACCAGGAAGGTTACACCCAATAAATAAGGTGATGGGAGAGATCATAGAGATATTCACAGGGATCGGTTTTGATGTGGAGATGGGACCAGAGGTAGAGCTTGACTATTATAACTTTGAGGCCCTGAATATACCGAAAGACCATCCAGCAAGGGACATGCAAGACACATTTTATATATCTGATGAGGTATTACTGAGGACCCATACCTCACCTGTCCAGGTGAGGGTGATGGAAAAGAAGAGGCCTCCTCTTAAGTTTATTGCCCCAGGGAAGGTCTACAGGTGTGATGCCGATATATCGCATACACCAATGTTTCACCAGGTAGAAGGTTTGATGGTCGATAAGGATATAGCCTTCAGCGACCTCAAGGGTATACTCGAGGTCTTTATCCATAAACTTTTCAGCCCTGATACACCAGTTAGGTTCAGACCGAGCTATTTCCCCTTCACAGAGCCCAGTGCTGAGATAGATATAGGGTGCATCCTCTGTTCAGGCTCGGGATGCAGGGTCTGTAAGGGGACAGGATGGCTCGAGGTCCTTGGTGCCGGAATGGTCAATCCAAGGGTCTTCGAGATGGTGGGATACGATACAGAGACCTACACAGGATTCGCCTTTGGCATGGGTGTCGAGAGACTCACAATGCTCAAGTATTCTATTGAGGATATAAGGATGTTTTTTGAAAATGACATTAGATTCTTGAGGCAATTCTGATGAGAGTATCTCTTGAATGGCTCAGGGAATTTGTAGATTTCGATCTCAGCATAGATGAACTTAACCTCAAGCTCACCATGCTCGGCCTCGAGGTGGAGGGGATGGAGTCCCTTGAAGGGGATACGATATTCGAGGTTAATGTGACCCCGAACAGGTCTGATTGTCTGAGTATTTCAGGGATAGCGAGGGAGGTTTCTGCCCTTCTTGACCTGCCTTTGAAGATGCCAGGATTCCAGATAAGGGATGATCTCCCTGAATGCGATGTGAGGGTTGAGATATTGGATCATGACCTCTGCCATAGATACTCTGGAAGGGCGATTAAAGGAGTGAGGATAGCTGAATCTCCAGAATGGATGAAGAAGAGGCTCGAGAGGTCAGGAATGAGGTCGATAAACAATGTAGTCGATGTAACGAATTATGTCCTCCTGGAGATGGGGCACCCTCTCCATGCCTTTGATCTGGATAAGATTAATGGCAGGATAATCAGGGTTGGGAAGGCAGGAAAGGGGAGGTCCATAAGGACCATTGATGGAACAGAGAGAAGGTTACCAGAGGACTCTCTCCTTATCTGGGATTCGTTTAATCCAATCGCGATAGCTGGCATAATGGGTGGTCTTGACTCAGAGGTTACTGACAGAACCATAAATGTATTTCTTGAGAGTGCCTATTTTCTGCCATCATCAATAAGAAGGACCTCGAAGGCCTTAGGACTTAAGACCGAATCCTCTTACAGATTTGAGAGGGGAACTGATAAGGAATCCCTTCTCATTGCCCTCGATAGGGCAGCATATCTCATAGCTGAACTTGCAGGAGGAATTATATCAGAAAGGGTAGATGATTATCCTGTTCCTCTAAAGACCGACCCTATCGTGGTCAGGTATGAAAGGGTGAGGAAGGTTATAGGTGCGAGGATAGGCAATGAAGATATGTTAGAGATACTCAGGAGGATCAGGATGGAGTTGAGGCCAGAAGATGAATATGTCACTGTCATACCACCTTCCTATAGAAACGATATAAAGACAGAGATCGATATTATCGAAGAGATTGCAAGGTTTTACGGATACGACAGGGTCCCGGTTACCGTGCCCAGGATACCTGTTTCGAAGGAAAGGACGACGAGGAGATACAATATCGTCTCAAATCTGAGGGATTCCATCAGGAAGCTGGGCTTTACAGAGGCAATAAATTACAGCTTCCTGAATCTGGCCGATCTTGATATCCTGAGGATACCTTCTGATGATTACAGGAGGAGGGCCCTCCAGATAAGAAATCCGCTAAGGGCAGAGGAGTCCCATATCAGGACGACCCTTTTACCAGGACTTTTAAAGAATCTCATTTACAATCTCTCCATGGGCAATAGAGATGTGAGATTATTCGAGATCTCAAAGGTCTTTCTCATTAATCAATCCTCATCAGAGAAAGGGTTACCGATAGAAAGAGACCACTTAGCTGCAATATATTATCGTCAAAGATTACCAGAACTCTGGAAGGATGAGACCCCGGGTTTTTATCTTTTTAAGGGTTTTGTGGAACACATACTTAATGAGATGAAGATAGATGATCTGTCTTTCGAAAGGTCACAGGAACCCTTTCTCCACCCTGGTCAATCAGCAGAGATCCTGGCCTCTGGTAAAAGGATCGGATTTTTTGGTCTTTTGCATCCTGATGTAACGGAACAACTTGATATAAAGGCTGCAAGACCTGAGATATTCCTTGCTGAGATGGATCTGGATTTATTGATTTCATTGATACCAGAAGAGATAAGGTCTTCTTCCCTGCCCAGGTATCCTTATATGGAGAGGGATATTGCTATTATTGTGGATGACTCTATACCTGCCTCAGAGGTCATAAGGGATCTCAAAGGGTTTCCGTCAGAATTGATTGAGGATGTCTCTATCTTCGATCTCTATAAGGGCCCGAATATTCCAGAAGATAAAAAGAGCCTTGCCTTCAGTATCAGATACAGGGCAAAGGACAGGACCTTAACCGATGCTGAGGTGGATTCCCTTCATAAAGAGATTATCAGTTATATATGCAATAAGACAGGCGGTATTATCAGGGGTTAAGTGATAACCCTGTATCCCGCTCCTGTAATAGCCTTTTCTATATCAGAGACATCTAATCTCTGCTCATCAAAACTGACCTTTACAAGACCTAATTGAACGTCAGAGCTTAATATCCCTTCGAGGTTGTCTATCGCCTTTTTCACCCTCATGACACAATGCTGACAGCTCATCCCTTCAACCTTAATTGATACTTCCTTCATGAGACCTCCTGCTTATAATTTCTCTTAGTTCCGAAAGAATATTCATAATATATTTTACATGACCAATCAGGTAAAGACAATGGTGATCTATTGCTTCATCATTTAATGGAAAACGCAGAACAAAGAGTCTTGCAAGAGCTTACGGTATTCTGTTAGTATTTTACGGTACCTTGAGGCCATAGAGAGTCTTCCTGCCGAGATAAAACTGGATCTTATATAGGCATTTGAGCTTTTCAAAGAGGAGATAGCAGAGACTGTAAAAAGGTCTGATTTTGAGGAACTCAGGGTGGTTGTAAAGGGACTTGCTGAAGCACAGATTGCTCTGATGACTTTTGACTTCATAATATGGTATATATAAGCAAGATATGAAGAAAATGGATAGGCCTTTGGTAGGAATCCTTATGGGTAGTGATAGTGATCTCCCTGTCATGGAAAGGGCAGCAGAGGTCCTTAAGGACATGGGCGTACCCTATGAGATGGATATAAGCTCTGCCCACAGGCTCCCTGAAAAGACTGCCGAATATGCAAAGACTGCAAGGGAGCGTGGTTTAGAGGTAATAATCGCAGGGGCAGGTATGGCAGCACATCTTGCAGGCGTAATCGCATCTTACACAACACTACCTGTTATAGGAGTACCCCTCAGATCAGGTCCCTTAGATGGTCTCGATGCATTATATTCAACTGTCCAGATGCCGCAAGGGGTTCCAGTTGCAACGGTTGCTATAGACGGTGCAAAGAATGCAGCCTATCTCGCCTGTTCAATCCTTTCGATAAAATATCCTGAGTTAGCCGATAGATTAGAGGCATTCAGGGAAAAGACCCGGCAATCACTCATGGAGAAATCAAAGGACCTAAAGAGTGCTCAAAAAGGTTGAATTTTTTACCACTTCTGAGTTACTCTATTAAGCTATTAAATATTCATCTTGACCTAATATCAGGAGGTTTTTATGGCTAAAGGGAAAAAATATGTCTATTTCTTTGGTGCCGGGAAGGCCGATGGAAGGGCTGATATGAAGAATCTTCTGGGAGGTAAGGGGGCAAATCTGGCTGAGATGACGAACCTCAAGATTCCTGTGCCTCCTGGTTTTACTATAACCACAGAGGTCTGCACGCTTTATTACAAGAATAATAAGAGATACCCTAAAGAACTGAAACCTCAGGTAGATGAGGCCATGAAAAAGGTCGAAAAGATAATGGGTAAGAGATTTGGCGACCCTGATAATCCCCTCCTCGTCTCTGTCAGGTCAGGAGCGAGAAGTTCTATGCCTGGAATGATGGAGACTGTGCTTAATATCGGTCTTACAGAGAAGACTATTCCTGGTCTTATCAAGAAGACAGGGAATGAACGATTTGTCTATGATGCCTACAGACGACTATTAATGATGTATTCTGATGTCGTTATGGAAAAGGCAGCAGGAATCGAACCACCCGAAGGAGAAGCAATAAGGCAGAAGCTTGAGCATGCCCTTGAGACGATGAAGAAGATGAAGGGTTACAAGAATGATACAGAACTTACTGCCGATGACCTTAAGATTCTATGTGATGAGTTCAAGGCAATAATAAAACATACCCTTGGCAAGGATTTCCCTGATGACCCATGGGAACAGTTATGGGGAGGCATAGGGGCAGTGTTTCAATCATGGATGGGTAAGCGTGCTGTCTCATACAGGAAGATCGAGAAGATTCCTGATGACTGGGGAACAGCAGTCAATGTCGTGGCCATGGTCTTCGGTAATACAGGAGATAATTCTGGCACAGGCGTCGCCTTCACGAGGAATCCTGCCACTGGAGAGAACGTATTTTATGGAGAATGGCTGCCGAATGCTCAGGGCGAGGATGTAGTGGCAGGTATCAGGACCCCGTATCCGATCAACAAGGCGAGCAGGTCCCAGGAATCTGCAAACCTTCCGTCCCTTGAGGAGACCATGCCCAGGGTATATAAGCAGCTTGTTGCTATAAGGAATAAACTGGAGCGCCATTACAGGGATATGCAGGATATAGAATTCACTATCGAGGATGGAAGGCTATGGATGCTCCAGACGAGGGTGGGGAAGAGGAATCCCCAGGCAGCAATAAGGATGGCTGTTGAGATGGCAAAACAGAGATTAATAAGCAAAGAGACTGCTATTTTACGTATAAGGCCTGAGCAGCTCGATATATTACTCCATCCCAGTGTTGCCCCTGTGGCTGAGAAGAAGGCTGTTGTCCTCGCGAAGGGCTTGCCTGCTGGCCCTGGTGGAGCCACTGGCAGGATTGTCTTTACTGCCGATGATGCAGAGGCCTGGGCGAAAAGGGGTGAAAAGGTGATCCTTGTGAGGAATGAGACCTCTCCTGAGGATGTCCATGGTATGCACGCAGCAGAGGCCATATTGACTGCTAAGGGTGGCATGACTTCTCATGCTGCACTCGTGGCAAGGGGATGGGGAAAGTGCTGTATCGTGGGATGCACTGACCTCGATATAAATGTTCATAAGAAGGAGGTTCGTGTTAAGGATAAGGTATTGAGGGAAGGAGACTGGATAACGCTGAACGGAACGGTTGGTAATGTCTATGAAGGAAAGCTCGACCTTCTTCCAGCAGACCCTGACAAAAATCCATGGTATAAAGAATTGATGAGGTGGGCAGACCAGATAAGAAGGCTCAGGGTGAGGACGAATGCAGATACCCCTGAGGATGCCTCAACGGCCCGTAGATTTGGGGCCGAAGGGATCGGTCTCTGCAGGACAGAGCATATGTTCTTTGCACCTGACAGGATCAAGGCAATGAGGGAGATGATCCTCTCTGATACTGAGGAGGAGAGGAGAAGGGCCCTTTCAAAACTCCTTCCGATGCAGAAGGGTGATTTTAAGGGGATATTCAAGGCCATGGCAGGCCATCCTGTCACAATAAGGCTCCTCGATCCACCGCTACATGAGTTCCTACCTCATACAGAGGCTGATTTGAGGGAACTGTCAGAGGAGATGGGAGTACCCTTCGAGAGGCTCGATGCAAAGAATAAGTCACTTCATGAGTTTAATCCAATGCTTGGTCACAGGGGCTGCCGTCTCGGCATAACCTATCCTGAGATATACGAGATGCAGGCCCAGGCGATTATGGAGGCTGCATGCGAGCTCATTAAGGAAAAGGTGAAGGTGATACCTGAGATAATGATACCCCTTGTGGGCCATGTGAATGAACTGAAGAAGATGAGGGATATAGTCGTTTCAGTTGCAGATAGGGTTCAGAAGGAGTATAAGGTGAAGGTCCCTTATACAGTTGGAACTATGATAGAGCTTCCAAGGGCCTGTGTCACATCTCATGAGATAGCAGAGGTAGCAGACTTTTATTCCTTTGGAACCAATGACCTCACTCAGACCGTTTACGGACTTTCAAGGGATGATGCTGGACGATTCTTACCTTTTTATATCGAGAAGGGCATCCTTAAGGATGACCCATTTATCACTATTGATCAGGAAGGGGTTGGTTCCATGATGAGGATAGCTGTTGAAAAGGGTAGGAAGGTGAAGAAGGACCTCAAGATGGGTATATGTGGAGAGCACGGAGGAGAACCAAGGTCTGTTGAATTCTGTCACAGTATCGGATTAAATTATGTAAGTTGTTCACCCTTCAGGGTTCCTATTGCTCGCTTTGCTGCGGCTCAGGCCGCTCTGAAGGAGAAAAGGTAGATGTGGTATTATAGAAAAGAAAGGTGGTGATTCGGTGCCGTTAGAAAAAGAGAGAAAACAGTCCATAATCAGTAGTTTCAAGATCCATGACAATGATACTGGTTCTCCAGAGGTTCAGGTGGCCTTACTTACAGAGAGGATCAATTATCTCACCGAACATTTTAAGATTCACAAGAATGATCATCATTCCAGAAGGGGGTTATTAAAGCTTGTGAGTCAGAGGAGGAGTCTTCTGGATCATCTCCGCAGAAGTGATAAGGAGAGATACGAAAAACTTATTGAACGCCTGGGATTGAGGAGGTAGATTTAAACTTGGCTAATGTTGAAGTTGAGATTAGAGGGAAGAAGCTCATTATTGAGACAGGTGAGATAGCAAGGCAGTCAGATGGTTCGGTAATCATAAGATATGGAGATACGATCCTTCTTGCAACTGCTGTAGCCGAGAAAAAGGCAAAAGAGGATATAGATTTTTTCCCACTCACTATAGATTATCAGGAAAAGACCTTTGCTGCAGGCAAGATCCCAGGAGGTTATTTCAAGAGAGAGGGTAAGCCCACAGAGAAAGAGGTCCTTACCTCGCGCCTTATTGATAGACCGATAAGACCGCTATTCCCAAAGGGTTTCTATTCAGAGACGCAGGGGATAGTCTCGGTCCTTTCTTATGGCGACGAGAACGTCTCTGATATACTTGGCATTACGGGCATGTCTGCTGCCCTTATGATATCTGATATCCCTTTTAATGGCCCTGTGGCAGGTGTAAGGGTAGGGCTCCTTGATGGAAATCTTATCCTGAATCCTGATCTCTCAGAGGCCGAGAGGGTGACGCTCAATATTGTCGTGGCAGGGACAGAAGATGCCGTTGTAATGGTTGAGGGTGGTGCCTCAGAGGTATCCGAGGAGATACTGCTTGAGGCCATAGATTTTGCCCATTCGGAGATCAGGAGGATTATCCCGATCCAGAGGGAATTGAGAGAGATGGTGGGGAAGGAGAAGAGGCCCCTTGTGGAAAGAAGGGTTGATGAGGTTCTCGGTGAAGAGGTCAGGGGTTTTGTGATTGAGAAGATGGCTGAATATATCAGGATCCCTGGTAAACAGAAGAGACAGGAGGCACTCGATCTGTTGCTTGATGAGACCTTACGCCATTTCTCTGCAGAAGAGAAAGGGACGGTGAGGTTCATAAAAGAGGCCTTTTTCGAGATAGAGAAGAAACTCGTCAGGGATATGATTATAAGGGATGGTGTGAGGGCTGATGGCAGGAGGCCTGATGAGATAAGGCATATATCATCAAAGGTGGGTATATTACCCAGGGCCCATGGTTCTGCCCTCTTTGTCAGGGGTGAGACCCAGGCCCTTGTTGCCGTTACACTCGGGACTGCTGAGGATGAACAGAAGATAGAGACCCTTGAGGGAGAGACCTATAAGAACTTCATGCTTCATTATAATTTTCCACCCTTCAGTGTTGGCGAGGTAAAGCCTCTCAGGTCACCAGGTCGGAGGGAGATAGGTCATGGTGCCCTCGCAGAAAGGGCATTGAAGCCTGTTATTCCTCCAAAAGAGGTCTTCCCTTATACCATAAGGGTCGTATCGGATATCCTTGAGTCAAACGGTTCTTCTTCAATGGCAACGGTATGCGGGGCAACCCTTGCCCTTATGGATGCAGGCGTACCTATTAAGGCACCTGTCGCTGGTATTGCCATGGGGATGATTCAGGAGGATCAAAAGACTGTGATCCTCACAGATATCCTCGGACTCGAGGACCATTTAGGTGATATGGATTTCAAGGTAACAGGGACATCAGAAGGGATTACGGCCTTCCAGATGGACCTTAAGACAGGCGGCATTGACAGGCAGATTATGGAGAAGGCACTGGAACAGGCAAGGCAGGGGAGATTGTACATCCTCGAAAAGATCAGGGAAGCACTCCCATCTCCTCGAGAGAGACTGGCACCCCACGCTCCGAGGATATATACAATGCAGATAAAACAGGAAAAGATCAGGGATGTGATAGGTACAGGTGGTAAGGTGATCAGGGGGATAATCGAACAGACTGGGGTCAAGATAGACATCAGTGATTCGGGTGTCATTAATATCGCGGCAACTGATGAATCATCGGCCATGAAGGCTATAGATATAATAAATGGCATAGTTGCAGAGGCAGAACCTGGCAAGATATATCTTGGAAAGGTCAAGAGGATAGTGGACTTTGGTGCCTTTGTTGAGATCCTTCCAGGCACAGAGGGTCTCCTCCATATATCCCAGATATCTGATAAGAGGATAGCTAAGGTGAGTGACGAGCTGAAAGAGGGAGATGAGGTCCTCGTGAAGGTTATCGAGATAGATAAACAGGGGAGGATCAGGCTCAGTAGAAAAGAGGCCTTGAGAGAAAGAGGGACAAAGGGAATCAGATAACCTGCCTCTATTATGTTCAGAAGATATAACCTCGAAAATGGTATCCCCCTTGTAACAGAAAGCATCAGGAACATGCATTCTGTAACCCTCGGTATATGGGTAAAGGTTGGGTCGAGATTTGAGCCACCTGATAAAAATGGCATATCCCACTTTCTCGAACATATGTTCTTCAAAGGTACTAAAAAGAGATCAGCCAGGGACATTGCCATCGAGATCGACTCTATTGGTGGAGACCTTAATGCCTTTACATCGAGGGAAACCACGACCTTTTATGTAAAGGTCCTTGATCAGCATATCGAGAGGGGAATGGATCTCCTCACCGATATATTTCTCCATTCCACCTTTCCAGAGGAGGATATAGAGAAGGAGAAGAGGATAATAAAAGAGGAGATCAAGATGGTAGAGGATACACCTGATGACTACATAAATGACCTCTTCTATCAGGATGTATGGGGCAACACTGGTATAGGTCTTCCTGTACTCGGCAAAAGAGAGACCGTTAAGTCCTTCAGGAGAGAGGATATCTTGAGTCATATAAGAAGATATTATGGTACAAGGGATATAGTGATAGCTGCTGCTGGAAATCTCCATTCTGAAAGACTCCTTGATTCTCTCAATAAGATACTCGGTGGTCTCAGAAGGGGGTCAGAGCCGAAGAAGGGCGAGACACCTGAGTTTAAACCCTCTGTGAATATATACCAGAAGGACCTCTCTGAGGTTCATATATGCCTTGGCGTCAAAGGACTGCCCCAATCAAGCCCTGAAAGATATGTCCTCTATATACTCAATGCAATACTTGGTGCAGGGGTGAGTTCAAGGCTCTTTCAGGAGGTGAGGGAGAAGAGAGGGCTTGCCTACTCCATATACTCTTTTATAGCATCTTATTATGATACAGGTCTATTCGGCGTGTATGCTGGTACGGCAAGGAAAAGGGTCTCAGAGGTGATTGAACTCATAGTTAAAGAGATTAAGGGGCTCAAAGAGACCATAAAAGAGGAAGAACTCCAGAGGGCAAAGGATCAGATAAAGGGTAATCTTATCCTCGGTCTCGAGTCAACGAGTAACAGGATGCAGAATATTGCCCGGCAGGAGATATATTATGGCCAATATTATTCACCCGAGGAGGTCATAAGGTTAATAGATAGTGTCACCCTCGATCAGGCTAAGAACCTTGCCGATAGGCTTACAGGTGATAACTCAATAGCTATAACCCTCTTAGGCCCTGTACAGCCTTCGCAATTAACTTTGCCGCCTCTCTGACCTCATCCTCTGTATTATCCTTTCCAGTGCTCAACCTTATAGATGAGAGGGCATCATCATCAGAGAGCCCCATGGCAAGAAGGACAGGAGATGGTCTCCTCTCCCCAGCATGACAGGCAGAACCTGTGGATATTGCGACAGAGTCCTTCAGGTGATTGACGAGGTCTGTCGCCTGGATACCTTCGAGACATACATTAAGGGTATTCGGTAATCTCATCTCAGGGTCACCATTTATAGATATGTTCGGTAAAAGGTTCTTCAATTCATTGAAGAGTATATCAGAGATCCTCTTTGAATGAGAAACCCTTTCGTTTATATATTCCTTTGCAAGTTCACAGGCCTTTCCTAATCCCACTATCCCTGGCACATTCTCGGTCCCGGGCCTTAATCCTCTCTCATGAGATGCACCAAATAAGATGGGCTGAAGATGGAGCCCCCTCCTGATATATAAGGCTCCCACCCCTTTTGGACCATAAAACTTATGGGAGACTATGGTGAGCATATCGACCTTAAGTCTCTTTATGTCCACTGGAATCTTTCCCACTGTCTGGGCAGCATCGGTATGAAGGGTTATCCCCTTTTCCTGAGCTATTGAAGAGATATCTTCAATTGGCTGGATAATCCCTGTCTCATTATTCGCATGCATAATAGTTATCAATATAGTGTCATCCCTTATCGACTTTCTGAGCCCTTCAATATCGATAACCCCCCTCTTATCGACATCCACATAACTGATAGAAAACCCGATCCTTTCGAGAAATCTGCACGGTCCATGGACAGAGGGGTGTTCAATCTTAGATGTGATTATATGGCCACTTCCGTGAG
>Ga0334722_10002919_pt1 | contig 18834 bp, 16 predicted proteins | sample C3_bottom_MG_FD_207210 | JGI IMG/M metagenome (GOLD analysis project Ga0334722, IMG submission 207210) | Sediment microbial communities from Yellowstone Lake, YNP, Wyoming, USA - C3_bottom | ecosystem: Environmental > Aquatic > Freshwater > Lake > Sediment | place: USA: Wyoming | collected...
TATTTCGATATATCTTCAAATTTGTTGCTGAATCTTTTGCTAAATTAAATGTCCATTCCTTAGTTGTTAGTTATTTCATTGTTTTTAGGTACATTTAATAGCTCTTACTTTAATCTTTGCAAAAAACCTGTTAAATCTTTGCCTTATTCCGCCTAAGTTCTATAGTTCGAACTAAAGCGGGGGCTGTTTTTTAAATTCATGGACAGCTATCGGGAGGAGGGGATTGGGAGTGGGGAGGGGGGGACCTCTTTAAATCCTCCCGACTTGTCCTTGCAGTTTTATAATAAATGATAATTGTTACTGATCTATTAAGACCATGTTAAGAAAACGTTACAAATAATGATTTATTTCGACACATTTCGACAGTTCATTAAGGTAACATATTTCACCTATTAATAACGCATTATTTCTGATACAATTAAATAAATAATACCTTGGAGGTGTTTTAGATGCTTTTAGCTACAAGCAGGCGCTTGGACGGTTACAAAATAACCAAGTATTTGGACATTGTAACCGGAGAAGCAATTATGGGGACAAACATTGTTCGTGATTTTCTGGCCTCAATCAGTGATATTGTGGGCGGTCGCTCCGGTGCTTACGAACAGCAATTAGAAGAAGCAAGGCAGATAGTTTTAAGCGAAATGGCCGAACGGGCAAAACGTCTTGGGGCCAATGCCGTAATTGGAGTAAACTTAGATTATGAAAGCGTTGGTCAAACAATGCTAATGGTAGTTGCTACAGGAACCGCCGTCTATATTGAGCCGGATATAAATTAATTTTACATAATTTACCACTTGCAGTTATTCTTTGAAAAAATTATAATTATAGAGCTACTAAATAGCAGCAGAGCGAGTAAGCCGGATGACCGCGGGGAATACTCCCTGAGGAAAGTCCGAGCTCCATAGGGCAGGATGCCGGGTAACACCCGGTGGAGGCGACTCCAAGGAAAGTGCCACAGAAACAAACCGCCTTATTGGAAGTTGGAGATTAGAGGTTAGAAGTTGGAAAGGAGAAATTAAATGATTTACTCTTTTAAAGATTTAGAAGTTTACCAAACTTCTTATAATCTTGCTCTTGAAATATATAAAATCATAACAACTTTTCCCAAATATGAGCAGTACGAGCTTGCAAGTCAATTTCGTAGAGCCGTAATTTCAATTCCTTTAAATATTGCGGAAGGCTTTGGTCGTAAACGTTCAATTTTAACTTTTAAAAGTTTTATTTTAAATAGCCTTGGCTCTTGTAATGAAGTGTTAGTATTACTGGACTTTGCAAAGGATTTAAATTATTTAGATGAAAACACTTACCAATACTTTTATAAGGAATATGAATTACTTGCTAAAAAAATAAATCGCTTATATGCCAATTGGAAATAATACTTTTTCTAATTTCTAACTTCCAACCTCCAACTTCCAGTAGGGTAAGGGTGGAAAGGTGAGGTAAGAGCTCACCAGCGGGCAGGCAACTGTCCGGCTAGGCAAACCCCATCCGGAGCAAGACCAAATAGGGGGACTATAGAGTGGCCCGCTCTGTCCCCGGGTTGGTCGCTTAAGGCCTCTGGCGACAGAGGTCTCAGATAGATGGTCATCCTCGACAGAACTCGGCTTACAGGCTTACTCGCCTAAATTAGGCTGGCAAGATAATGCCAGCCTTTTTTGCAAAGAAAAAAGCGGCGGTAAAGCCGCTTAAAAAATATTGAAAGATAAATAGAGAGGAAGTTAATTTTATTATAGTACGTCGGCGTCTTTTCGACAACAATCATAAATATTTTTTATAATTATTTTCTAATTAACCCTTTGTTAAAACTTATTTTTCTAACGTTTTTTACTTCTATCCCTCAGGAAAATACAATAAACGTTTACAATGGGGGCAAACCTCCCCTTCCCCTATTCCTAGCTTTAACTTCTTGGTAAGTTCAAAAGGCAAACTCATAAAACAGCCGTAACAGGTTTCTTTTTCAACAATAGCCACAGGATTTAGATATTTTCCCTTTAATTCTTGGTATTTAGCATAATAAGGATTTTCTTTAAGCCTTTCTCTTTCCATTTTTATTTTTTGCCTTAAAGCCCCTAAATTTCTTTTATATTCTTCCTCCTGATATTTTAATTCTTCCTGCCATTGTAGCAACTGCTCTTTGCCCGCAACAAGCCGTTCTTTTAGGTTTTTAACCTCATCAACTAGCTCGTCTTCTTTTGAAATCATCTCAAGCAACCGTTCTTCTTTATCAGTTTTTTCATTTTTTAAGAGTTCAAGTTTAAATTGATACTGCTCTATTTGTTTTAGATTAGCCCCTTCGGCATAAAGTTTTTGGTCTAATTCTTTTATTTTCTCGGAAAGTTCTAAAAGCTCCATTTCTATCTCTTTAATAATTTTTTCAATTGCGGTTAACTCTTGTTTTAATTGATAATACATATCCCGCGAACTTTCCCAGGCTTTGCGAGCATTTTTAAAGCTTTGGCGGTTTATAAAAATCCGTTCATCCTCGGAAAGTTTTTTCTCTTCTTCTTCTAAAAGCATAAGTTCGTAAAGCTCATGAATTTTTTTCAATATCTTATCCCCCCGGGTTTAATAATATTTAAATACCGATTCTCTTTTTTCTACCGTCCACTTTAATTCAATCTCTTCGAGAAGGGGAACAATAAGCTTATAAAATATTCTTTCGGTCTCAAAGTGACCAGCATCGATAAAATTTAAGCCACTCTCAATCATTGAGACAGCCTCATGGTACTTAATATCACCGGTTAACAAAACATCCGCACCGGCAAATTTAGCTTTGGCCCAGTAGCTTCCACCGGAACCCGAAATTACTGCTACTTTTTTAATAGGCGATACCAAATTACCTCCATATCTAAAATCTTTTAATTCCAATTTTTCCGCAATAAAAGTTAAAAACTCCTCAAAATTTGTTTTATTTGTTATCCCTATTCTCCCCATCCCCCCTAAACTCTTTTTGTTTGCTAAGGGATAAATATCATAAGCAACTTCCTCATAGGGGTGAACTTTTAGCATAGCTTTTATTACGCTATTTAACAGCTTTTCGGAAACTATAGTTTCAATTTTTACCTCATCCACCTTTTCAAGCTTGCCAATTTCTCCAAGATAAGGATTAGTCCCCTCAAGGGGTAAAAAAGTGCCAGTTCCCCGGGTATTAAAGGTGCAGTGAGAGTAATTACCTATGTATCCCGCTCCAGCTGCTCCCATAGCATCTCGGACAATTTCCCAGTGGGATTCTGGCACAAATACCGCAATTTTATACAGTTTATCCTCTACTTCTTCGGTTAGAGGCGTAACTTCGGTAAGCTCAAGAAGCTCCGCTAAATAATCGTTTATACCGCCCTTAGCTACATCTAAATTGGTATGGACACTATAAACTAAAATCTTATTTTCCAATAACTTTAAAAGCGACAAACTTTCCGGTTTTTCAAAGGAAAGGGAGTTTAAAGGTTTAAAGAAAAGAGGGTGGTGGGTAATAATTAAGTCCACCCCTTCCTTTAAGGCAGCCTCAACGGTAGACGCGGTAATATCTATAGCTAACAATACTTTAGCTACCGGTTTTTCGAAATAAATCTGCCATCCAGGATTATCCCAGGATGCTGCAATTTTTTTTGGAAACTTTTCCTCAATTTTTAAAGCGATTTGCCGGGGATGGACCAATTTTTTAGCACCTCCTCAATAAAAACTAAAATATTTTTCAATGTGTTTATTTTTTCCTCATCTTTACGCTGGGCCCGGACTAAGTTAAATAGGATTTTTTCATACTTAGTTTTTTGGTTAATTAAATATTTTACGGTAAGTTCCCCGCCTTTTTGCAGTAAAATTGGACCTAACCCCAACTCCCCAGGGTTAGCATAGCTCATTGTTCCCTTCTTAGCTACAATAATTTCATAAATTTTGTTTTTTTCTTCTACCAGCTTTTCCTCTATAATTTTAAAACCCAAAACCCCAAGTTGCAAACGTAAATCAAAACTATCCACCATAGGTTGCAAGATTAAGCGAGTCTCTTTAGCTACCTCCGGCCGCTTCTTAATTATCTCGGCAATAGTATTCCCTCCCATCCCCGCAATTACCACACTTTTAACTTCTCCTGGTCTTAAGGGAAATAAGCCATCCCCCAATCTTAACTCAATTTTGTCTAAAAGGCCGTATTCTAATACTTCCTTGCGGGCACGGCTTAAGGGCATTTCATTTAAATCAGTAGCAATTACGCGGGGACAGACATTATTTAAAACTAAGTAAAGGGGAAGCTGGGCATGGTCAGTACCAATATCGGCAGCAGCTTCACCGGCAATAACATAAGAAGCGATAGCTTTTAATCTTTCTGATAACTGCATGATTTCTCCCCGACTTTTTGTAATTTATGTTTGCAATTATTATACAGTATTTACTTCAAAAAAGGTAGTAAAAACAAAAAACCCCAAACCATAGTGGTTTGAGGTTTTATTTTCAATGGTGGGCGGTGACAGGATCGAACTGCCGACCCCCTGCTTGTAAGGCAGGTGCTCTCCCAGCTGAGCTAACCGCCCGTGGTGACCCCACCGGGATTCGAACCCGGGTTACCGCCTTGAAAGGGCGGTGTCTTAGGCCTCTTGACCATGGGGCCACATAACTTAACTTTTCGAGCCTTCCGGCTTTAACATGGTGGGCCCACCAGGATTTGAACCTGGGACCTACCGGTTATGAGCCGGCAGCTCTACCGCTGAGCTATGGGCCCGAACTCATTTTGTCCTCGCGACATGATTTATTATATGAAACATTTTCGATTTGGTCAAGAAGTTTTTTTAAATATTTTTTAGGTATTTTTTTACTTTTATTCGAGATAATCTTTTAACTTCTTACTGCGGCTTGGATGCCGTAGCTTTCTTAAAGCTTTGGCCTCAATTTGCCGGATTCGCTCCCGGGTCACTCCAAAGATTTGCCCTACTTCTTCTAAAGTCCTGGCCCTGCCGTCATCTAAACCAAAGCGCAGTCTTAAAACCTTTTGTTCTCTTTCGGTTAAAGTTTTTAAGACCTCGTCTAACTGCTCGCGCAGCAAGGTAAAGGAAGCTTCTTCTACCGGAGCTTTGGCATCAGGGTCTTCGACAAAGTCCCCGAGATGCGAGTCTTCTTCTTCTCCAATCGGCGTTTCTAAAGATACAGGCTCTTGGGCAATTTTCATAATTTCCCTGACTTTATCTACAGAAATGTCCATTTCTTTTGCGATTTCTTCCGGGGTTGGTTCTCGGCCCAGCTCCTGCAGAAGGTTTCTCGAAACCCGAATTAGTTTGTTGATAGTTTCTACCATGTGGACCGGTATGCGTATTGTCCGGGCTTGATCGGCAATAGCCCGGGTAATTGCCTGCCGGATCCACCAGGTAGCATAAGTCGAAAACTTATAACCTTTTCGGTAGTCAAACTTTTCTACAGCTTTCAATAAGCCAAGGTTACCTTCCTGAATTAAATCTAAAAACAGCATACCCCTGCCTACGTACCGTTTGGCAATACTTACCACCAGGCGCAAGTTGGCTTCGGCAAGCTTCCTTTTGGCTTCTTCGTCGCCTTCTTCCTTCCTTTTGGCAAGCTCTATTTCTTCTTCCGGTGTCAGCAAGGGAACGCGGCCGATTTCTTTTAAGTACATCCGGACAGGATCGTCAATAGCAATCCCTTCCGGTATGGTTAAATCCAAATCGACCTCGTCAACAATGTCGGAAGGTTTAAAATCTACATCACCATCTAAGCTATCAATGTGGTCAATTTCTAACTCGGGTACTTCTGGCACCACTTCAATGCCTTGATTGGCTAAATATTCGTAGAGTTCGTCTATTTGGTCGGTATTTAAATCAACATTTTGGAGCGTATCGAGTAAATCGTTATAAGTTAAGACCCCGCGTTTTTTGCCTTTCTCCACAATTTCCTGAAGTTTTTCGCTTTGCATTATCTCCTTCACGCCGCATTCCCCCCTTTCTGGGTTAATTTTTCTTGGAAAGTTGCTGAACTTTATTAAGCAACAACTGGAGTTTATCCCAGTTACCTTCCTTCTCTGCATAAGCTATCTCTAAAGTTAGCTTTTGGATTTGCTGTTTTTTATAATGCTCCTCCAAATACCGAAGATAACCTTCATACAAACTTTCAGGGTCTCCCTCGGGACATTTTAATCTTAAAAAACTTAAATAACTGTATAAAGAATCTTCCGGAGTAGGAAGATTGTTTTCCTTTAACCTAAGAAAAATCTCCTGATTTTTGCCTTGAAATTCGTAAGAAGAAAAATCTTTAAGAAACTTCCTTTGATATTCAGGATATTCCAAAAGAAGTCCTAATAACTCAGTTTCCACTTTAGTAATCCCATAACTTTTATTTTCATTAGTGATATTTTCTCCAAAACTTGACTTTTTTAAAGATTTTTCCTCATTTTTAGTTATATTGAGCTGAATTTCAGCAAGTAACGTCCCTTCGCTTAATTTTAGTAAGCTTGCCATATGGCCAATCCTTTCAGCAAACAATGCCGGTGATTTTCTGTACTCAATTGTTAAGTACGGTAACAACTTTTTTAAAAGAGCATTTTGTTCGTTTATGTTAAAACTGTTTTTATCTTTAAGCTCTAACTCTAACAAAAATTCCGCTGGAGTTACGGCATTATTTACTGCATCCAAAAAAGCTTCAACTCCCCGACCTTGTATAAATTCATCGGGGTCTTTAAACTCTTTCTGCCTTAATATCCGGACACTTAAGTCCGACTCCTCTTGAAAAAGCATCTCCACTGCCCGCAGCGCTGCCTTTTCTCCCGCCGGGTCTTGGTCATAAGCTATTATAAGTTCCTCGATATACCCGTAATTTTTTAAAAAATTTAAATGCTCTTCGGTAAAGGCTGTACCTAAGCAAGCAACAGCATTTTTTATTCCTGCTTGATGGAGAGAAATAACGTCAAAATAACCTTCTACCAAAATCGCTTGTCTTTTTTCCCTAATGGCTGCCCGGGCTTTAGAAAAACCATAAAACAACTTCCCTTTGTCAAAAATTACTGACTGGGGGGAATTAAGATATTTAGGTTTTTCATCATCTAAAGCCCTTCCGCCAAATCCTACAACCCTTCCTTCCCGGTCAAAAATAGGAAATATAAGCCGGTTGGCAAAGCGGTCGTAATAACCACCGGAATAACTTTTAGCCACAATTCCTATTTTAACCAAATCCCCGGGATTGTAACCTTTACTGGTCAGAAACGTTGGCAGGGCCGTCGGGGATGGAGAAAAACCTAACACGAACTCTTTTACCGTATCTTCGGTAATCCCTCTGTCCTTTAAATATTGCTGGGCTTTGGCTGCTTTGGTTTTTAAAATTTCGTGATAAAATTTAGCAGCTAAAGTTAACATCCGGTACAAGTGGTCAAATTTACTAAATGATTTACTTTTTTCCGGAAGCTCTATATTGTATTTTTTAGCTAAATAAGCAACGGCTTCGGAAAAAGTCAATTTTTCTTTTTCCATGACAAAACTAAAAATATCGCCGCCGCGCTGACAGCCAAAACAGTAATAGAGGTTTTTCTCGGGAGATACCGAAAACGAAGGGGTTTTTTCATTATGAAAGGGACAAAGGCCAACAAAATTTCTTCCAGACTTTTTTAACCTGGTGTACTCGCTTACTAAATCAACGATATCAACGCGATTTCTAATAATTTCAACAGCATCTTGATATGCCACGGCCTTCACCGCTCTCTTAATAATAGTTATTCTCTTTTTTTTCGTTTTTTCCTGCTAAATCGACAAAGAAGTTTTAGGTAAGCGGATGAGGTATAAAGATTTCTTTATACACTTTTAAGGCATAACGGTCGGTCATACCAGCGATGTAATCCGCTACCGCTCGCTCAATCCCCTCAACTTTTACAATACTTAAAAATTCCGGTGGTAATTCCTCAATATTTTCTAAATAATGCTCATATAGCATTTTTATTAAAAGTTTAGCTTTCTTCTCTTCTTTTTTGGGTTCACTGCCAATATAAACGGTTTTAAACATAAAGTTTCGCAGTTCAAGCATTGCCCATTCTACCTCTGGGCTCATAACAATTTGCGGTTTATTTAGGCTACTTTTTATTACATCAGTTACCATAGTGTTAATCCGATCCCGATGGCGTGAACCAAGAATTTTTAGACAATCTTTAGGTAAGTCTGCTTCTTTAAGTACCCCAGCCCGGATGGCATCGTCAATATCGTGATTGATATAGGCGATGCGGTCGGCAAGCCGCACAATTTGCCCCTCTAAAGTCGAAGGGGGCTCTTCACTCCAGGTGTGTTTTAAGATCCCTTCCCGAACTTCCCAGGTTAAGTTTAAACCCTCACCCTTTTCTAAAACCTCCACTACCCTTAAGCTTTGTGCGTTATGCTTAAAGCCCCCGGGTAAAAGTAGATTTAACTGGTCTTCCCCGGCATGGCCAAAGGGAGTATGGCCTAAATCATGGCCATAAGCTATGGCCTCGGTTAAATCTTCGTTTAAAAACAAGGCACGAGCTATGGTTTTAGCAATTTGAGCCACTTCCAAGGTATGGGTAAGGCGAGTCCGGTAATGGTCTCCCTCCGGGGAGATAAACACCTGGGTTTTATGTTTTAACCGGCGGAACGCTTTCGAATGGACAATCCTATCCCGATCCCGCTGAAAGGCAGTACGAATAGGACACTCCTCCTCCGGTTTAAGCCGGCCCTTGGAAAACCGGCTTTTGGCTGCATAAGGGGATAATTCTTTAAGTTCCCGCTCCTCAATGGTCTCCCGGATTAACATAAGTTTCCGCTCCGTTAAAATAAAGTAACCTCACGTTTTTCCCTTAAACTTTGAGTAGCCTTCGCTACCTCTAACACCCTTTTTACCAAGATTTCAAGTCGCTTAATTCCATTGCTATCGTCCTCTGCCGGACGGGTAAAACAGGCCCCCTGGTGCCCGGCATCGACTTCTTCTAACCCGTCTCCCACTACCGTCATGCCCTGAATTAACATCAGGTCATGGAGAGCCGATATCGTAGTTTCTTGACCGCCAAAACGCGATCCGCCAACGGTAGCTGCCGCTCCCACTACATTGACCAGAAGTTTACGGTCCCTTAGTCTTCGGGTTTTATCCCAAAAAGCTTTAAGTTGCGCCGATACTGAACCAAAATAAACCGGTGAAAGCATGATTACCGCATCGGCGGAACCAAGCTGTAAATAGGCAGCTTCCAGTTCAGTCCCCTGATAACACGCCCCGGAACAGGGAGCCGAACAATGAATGCAGTAAGGTATTTTCTGCCGGCGCATTATTTCGTCGACATTGATAATTACTGTCTCGGCATTGTATTCACTGGCAAGATTTTTTATTACCCCGGCAAGATAAGTACAGTTGCCCTTTTTATTAGGACTTCCATTTAATACCATAACCTTCATCTCTTCTCCTCCTTTTTGCCTTCCTATATATACGCCTTTTTAGGGGTTTTTTCCTTCATAAAATTTAATTTTAACAAATTCTTAAGCATTTTGTAATATTTCGTAGCTTTTAATTTTTTTATAAATGGGCCCTTGCGGCGTTAAATTGCTTTTTATCAAGTAAAAGTTGCTAAAGGAAAATTCTTTTGGGTTAATTTTAGGTAAAGTTATATCCTTAATTTCCCCTTTTACCCTTCCTAAAGTTAAGTGCGGAACAAAAGGCTTTTCGTCAAAAGAAATATTATTTTCTTTTAATTTTTGACGTAAATTATCGGCTAAAGTTAAAAGCCCCAGACTTTCAATTCTTAAAAATAAAACTTTCGGCTTTTTTAAATGGGGAAAAGCCTCAAAATCTAATACTTTGATTAGTGATTCGTTTACTTGAGGTACGCTCTTTGCTGCCCGGTCAATTTGGGGTAGTTCTTCTTCCCCTTTTTCCCCCAAAAAGGCTAAAGTCAAGTGGTAGTTTTCTTTGGCTACCCACTTAACCCCGTTATATTTAAATAAGGGAGTAATATCCTGATAAATTTCTTCTTTTAATTCTGCGGGAAAATCCACTGCAAAAAATAAACGCATCTTAATCCCCCACTATCGTCAAAAAAATAAGCATATTTATTATTTGCCGTAAAAGAAAAAAATCCTTTTTTGCCCCCAAAAAAAGAAAAATCCTGCAATGATCCGCAGGAAAATTAGTTTCTCTAAAAACAAGGGGCTACCCAATAAAATTTGGTGGTAGCCCCTTTACTTGGACTTTACCTATTTAGTTCCCACAATTTCTCCTTCGGCTACTGCCGCCTGAGCGGCAGCCAGGCGGGCAATCGGTACCCGGTAGGGAGAGCAGCTTACAAAGTCAAGACCAATCTGGTGGCAGAATTCTACGGAGCTGGGCTCACCGCCGTGTTCACCGCAAATACCGATCAGTAAATCCGGCCGGGTTTTCCTTCCGCCTTCTACGGCAATTTTCATTAACTTTCCTACCCCTTTCCGGTCTAAAACGATAAAGGGGTTTTCTTTTAAGATTTTCATTTCTAAGTAGTGATTTAAAAACTTTCCTTCGGCGTCGTCCCGGCTAAAACCAAGGGTCGTTTGGGTTAAGTCGTTAGTACCAAAGCTAAAGAATTCGGCAACTTCGGCCAGTTCATCCGCAAGAAGCGCCGCTCTTGGTAATTCAATCATGGTCCCGGAGGTGTAGTAGAAAGTAACTCCTTCTCTTTCCATGACCTCCCGGGCAATAGCATCAATTCGCTCTTTAAAGAACTTCATTTCATTGATATCAATAGTTAAGGGAATCTCTACTTCCGGATAAACTTTATACCCTTCTTTAGTTAAGCGAGCAGCAGCATTAAAAATGGCCCGAATCTGCATTTCATAAACTTCCGGATAAGTAATCCCTAAACGGCAACCCCGGTGTCCGAGCATCGGGTTAAATTCATGTAAAGATCTTACTTTCTTTAAAAGAGCCTCTTTTTCAGCTAATAGTTCGGGAGTATCCCCCCGCACCCGAAGCTCGGTAGTTTCCACCAACAGTTCTTCTAAACTTGGCAAAAATTCGTGAAGGGGCGGGTCCAGGAGCCGAATACATACCGGATAACCTTCCATGGCTTTTAAAATGCCGTAGAAATCCCCTTCCTGCATAGGAAGTAGGTGCGAAAGAGCTTCTTCCCGCTCTTCTAAAGTTTCGGCTAAAATCATCTGCTGCACATAAGGAAGCCGATCCTGCCCCATAAACATGTGTTCCGTCCGGCAAAGCCCAATGCCTTTGGCTCCAAACTCTCGGGCTTTTTGGGCATCTTCCGGGGTATCGGCATTGGCCCGGACTTCTAAGCGCTTAAGTTCATCCGCCCACTCTAAAAGCTTAATAAATTCCGAAGATAGTTCTGGATCTTTCATCGGTACCGTTCCTAAAATTACCCGTCCGGTCGAACCATCAATTGAAACAAAGTCTCCTTCTTTTATTGTTAGATTTCCAACAGTAAACGCTTTTTGCTCATAATCAATTTTAATAGCTTCACAACCGCAAACACAGGGCTTACCCATACCCCGGGCCACTACCGCCGCGTGGCTGGTCATGCCACCCCGGCTGGTTAAAACCCCCTGAGCAGCCACAATCCCGTGAATATCATCGGGAGTCGTTTCAGTGCGCACCAGTAAGACTTTTTTCCCTTCTTTACCAAGTTTTTCAGCTTCATCGGCATCAAAAACTACAATACCAGAGGCCGCCCCCGGTGAGGCAGGAAGACCTTTGGCGATAACTTCTACTTTAGCAGCAGGGTCAATCTGCCGGTGGAGAAGCTGGTCAAGCTGGCCTGGTTCCACCAGTAAGATTGCTTCTTTTTTGGTTATTAATCCTTCTTCCACTAAGTCGTGGGCAATTTTTACTGCCGCTTGAGCTGTGCGTTTGCCGTTTCGGGTCTGCAGGATGTAGAGTTTACCCCGTTCAATGGTAAATTCGATATCCTGCATGTTTTTGTAGTGGCTTTCTAAGAGTTTAGCAATATTGACAAATTGTTCATAAACTTCCGGCATTTCTTCTTTTAGTTTAGCAATAGGACTGGGGGTTCTAATTCCAGCGACCACATCTTCCCCCTGGGCGTTGGTGAGATATTCACCGTACAAAACCTTCTCCCCGGTAGAAGGGTTACGGGTAAATGCCACCCCAGTGCCGGAATCATTGCCCATATTACCAAAAACCATTGATTGAATGTTAACCGCAGTACCAAGGTCATGAGGAATTTTATTTAAATTCCGGTAGACAATAGCCCGGTCGTTATTCCAGGATTTAAACACCGCTTCAATAGCCATCGTAAGCTGGACCAAAGGATCTGACGGAAAAGGCCTGCCCGTTTTTCTTTCTACTAATTCTTTATAACGAATAATTACTTCTTTGAGAGCATCTGCCGACAATTCCTGATCATAAATTACCCCTTCTTTTTCCTTTTGCCGGTCTAAAATATGTTCAAATTCATGCTTGGGAATCTCTAATACCACATCTCCAAACATTTGGATAAACCGCCGGTAAGCATCATAAGCAAACCGCGGGTTATTGGTATTTTGGGAAAGGCCTTCAACCGTTTCTTCATTTAATCCGAGGTTCAAGATGGTATCCATCATCCCGGGCATGGAAAACTTTGCCCCAGAGCGCACTGATACTAAAAGAGGATTAACCGGATCCCCAAACTTTTTGCCGGTTTTTTCTTCAATATAAGTAAGTTTTTCCTTTACTTCCTCCATTAAGCCTGCGGGAAATTTTCCTCCAAGCCGGTAGTACTCCCGGCAAGTTTCAGTGGTGATGGTCATCCCGGGCGGCACTGGAAGACCAATATTGGTCATCTCCGCCAAATTTGCCCCTTTGCCCCCAAGGAGATCTTTCATATCAGCTCGACCTTCCTGAAAAAGATAAACATATTTTGGCATTATCTCCCTACCCCTTTCCGGTAAATTTCTAAAACCTTAGCTGCCGTCTCCTCCACCGCTTTATTACTTACATCAATAACGGCACAACCAATTTTTTTCATAATTCCCAAAGCATAATCCAACTCCGCCAAAATCCGCTCCATGTTAGCGTAGTCTGCGGTTTGAGAAAGCCCCAGGGTTTTTAGCCGTTCTTTTCTTATTTCAAATAAAATTGATGGCTTAATGGTAAGCCCAATAATTTTCTGCGAAGGTACTTTAAACAACTCTTCTGGTGGCGTTGCTTCAGGAACTAAGGGCACATTGGCTGCTTTAATCCCCTTATGGGCTAAATACATACAAAGAGGAGTTTTAGACGTTCTTGATACCCCAACTACTACCAGATCCGCCCGCAGTAACCCCCGGGGTTCTTTACCATCATCATATTTTACCGCAAACTCAATAGCTTCGACTTTACTAAAATACGCCTCGTCCATTTTGCGAATAAGTCCGGGCTGATATTTGGGGTTTTGCTGAGTAATTTGCTTTAAACCTTCTAACATCGGCCCCATAATGTCTACATGGGGGAGGGAAAGCTCGTGGGCCCGCTTTTCTAAGTACTCTTTTAAGTCCGGCCGTACTAAAGTATAAACTACCAGCGCTTTAGCACTTTCCGCCTCCTGCAAAGCTTCCTCCACTTCCCGGACTGAACTTAAATAAGGTATCCTTCTTAAGTCAACCCGGCCCGAATCAAATTGGCTCGCCGCCGCTTTTGCCACCACTTCCCCGGTTTCCCCTATGGAGTCCGACAAAATATAGACAACAGGAACTTGATCTATTTTAAGATTAATTGCCAATACCTCCTTTTATTTACCGGCCAGGCTAACAAAAAGCCTAGTAATATTGGTTTTGGTAAAACGACCTACTACTCGGTATTTTTCGGCTCCCTCCTGGGGTGCCGGTTCAACGACCGGCAGCGAGTCAACCTGATGATGGATTAATTTTTCTGCAGCTCTAAGTACCGACTCATCGGGATAAGTTACAATAATATTGGGCATCCGGGTCATGACAACTCCCACCGGAAGTTTATTGATATCTTTACCCCCCATGCTGGCTTTAAGCATGTCCTTTCTTGAGGCCAGCCCTTCTAAAAAGCCCCCTTCAGAAACCACAAAAATTGTCCCCACATCTTCGATAAACATGGTTACTATAGCATCATAGACTGTAACATCTTCCCGAACTACAATGGGCCGCGACTGAACCTCCTGAACCCGGATATTGCCTAACACTCCAGCAATCACATCCCGCGGTTCTCTGCCGGTATAGTAATAGCCCACCCGGGGTCTTGCCCCAAGTAACCCCGCCATCGTTAAGATAGCAAGATCCGGTCTTAAGGCTGCCCTACTTAAGTTGAGCATTTGTGCTATTTCCTCCCCGGTGATCGGGCCATGGTTTCTTACTATCTCAATTATTTTTTCCTGACGTTTTGTAAGTTCGATATAATTCACCTACCTTAGGGAAATGTGCTATATTATTTACTCAACTTACAGGATATATTATACTATATTAATGTTAAAAATACCTTCTATTTTATAAATTTTTTGCAAAAAATTAACCTGAAATTTTGCTTAAATCAGCAATTTCTAAAACAAGACCGGCAATTGCTCCTAAAATTCCTAATCTATTTTCTCTAATCGTTTCATCTTCGGCCATCACCAGCACTTCCTTAAAGAACCGGTCTAAGGGCTTAGCAAGTAAGGCGGCCATCGCCATAGCTTTTTGGTAATCTTTTGCCATTAAAGCCTGGGACACTTTTCCGGCTACTTCTCGGAATTTTTCATAAAGTTCTTTTTCCGCCGGTTCAGTTAAAAGCTCACTCCTAACCTCAGCACCTTTACTCTTGCGCGCTAAATTGTAAGCCCGGGTAAAGGTAGTGGCAAGGGCAGTGAAATCCGGGTGGTTTCTAAATTTTTCTAACGCTTGGACCCTCAGATAAATGTCGTAAAGATCATCTTTTTCTAAAACCAACACCGCATCTACCGTATCGTAGGAATATCCGTCCTCTAAAAGAAAACCTTTCAACCGCTGATAAATAAACTCTCTTAGTTTTTCATTAAGCTCGTTTACCTCTTTATTATTTTTCACTGTCTCCGGCAATAAGTTGAAGGCCAAGTTTACCCCGTGAGACAACGATAAGTGGAGTTTATTTTCAATTATTGTTCTAAGTAAACCTAAAGCCTGGCGGCGTAGACCGTAGGGGTCAGCGGAGCCAGTAGGAATTTGGTCTAAAGCAAAAAAGGCGGTAAGATTATCTAATTTTTCAGCGCAGGATAATAAGACCCCCGCCTTAGACTTCGCCACTTCATCGCCCGAAAACCGGGGTAAGTAGTGCTCAAAAATAGCCTCGGCAACCTCTCTTTTTTCCCCGGATTTAAGAGCATAATCCCGTCCCATAATTCCTTGAAGTTCGGGAAATTCATAAACCATGTTGGTAGCAAGGTCGGCCTTAGAAAGCTCTGCCGCCCTTTGGGCGATACTTATTGTTTCCATAGCTTCAAAAAGCTCTTTTCCAAGATCCGTTACCAGCTGTTTTAAACGTAAAACTTTATCCCAAACCGTCCCGAGTTTTTCCTGAAATACTATCCGGGTAAGTTTTTCATTATAGCTTTCTAAAGATTTTTTCAAATCTTCCCGGTAGAAAAACCGGGCATCGTACAGACGCGCTTTTAAAACTTTCGCATAGCCCTCGGCAATTTCTTTTAAATTTACCTCGCCGCCATTTCTAATAGCTAAAAATTTATGATATAAACTGGCGTCTTTTCGATACAGCGGGAAATAACGCTGGTGTTCTTTCATCGGAGTAATAATTACTTCCTTAGGCAGTTCTAAAAACTCCGGGTCAATTTCGCCAAGAACAACGGTAGGATACTCAACTAAGTTCGCATTTTCCAGTAAAAGCTCCTCGTCCTGTTCTACCGTTACTCCTTCTTCCCGGGCAATACGCTCTAAGCCCTCCCGGATTACTTCTATCCTTTCCTTTAAAGAAACAAGAACATAATTTTCCCGCATTATTGGGAAGTAGTCAGAAGCTTTTTCTAAGTAAATTTCCTGTTTTCCTAAAAACCGGTGGCCTTTTGATAGGCGGTCCCCTTTAACCCCTGCTACTTCAAAGGAAATGACCTTATCGTCTAATAGAGATACAACCCAGCGAATCGGTCTAATAAATTTAAAATCCTGCTCACCCCAGCGCATAGGCTTGGGAAAAGATAAACTTTTAATTAGTTTTTGGGCTATCTCCGGCAAAAGCTTAGAAACCTCTTCTCCCCCGGTTTTTTTCCGGGCAAAAATATACTCTACCCCATTTACTTCTTTAGTAATTACCTCCTGCGGCTCAATGCCCTGGCTTTTTACAAAACCAAGAAGGGCTTTGGTAGGGTTACCTTCGCTATCATAAGCTGCCTTTAAAGACGGTCCCCGCACTTCTAAGATTTTTTCTTCAGTTTTTGCTAAAATACCAGAAACCCATAAAACAATTCTCCGGGGGGTAGCCTCAGCAATTAAAGATTCATAAATAATGCCCTCTTCTTGAAAAAGCGCTTCCCCTTTATTTTTTGCCTCTTCAATTATGCCCGGTAGAAAACGAGCAGGAATTTCTTCAACCCCAATTTCCAGTAAATAATCCATACCAAATCCCCCCTTGCTTATTTTTTAAGAAGCGGAAAGCCTAAGTTTTCCCGCTGTTCAAGATATTTTTGCGCAATTTGCCGTGCTAAATTTCTTATCCTGCCGATATAAGCAGTCCGTTCTGTTACTGAAATCGCTCCCCGGGCATCTAAAAGGTTAAAGGTATGAGAACACTTTAAAACAAAGTCGTAAGCAGGCAGAACTACACCTTCTGCAATTAAACGCAAAGCTTCTGCTTCATAATCTTTAAACCAGGAAAATAGTTTATCCACATCGGCCAGTTCAAAATTATATTTGGAGTTTTCAATTTCCCCCATCAGGTGGACGTCCCCATAGGTTAACCCATCTACCCAGATAATATCGTAAACGCTTTCCTTTTTCTGAAGGTACATGGCAATACGCTCTAAGCCGTAGGTAATCTCCGCCGAAACCACCGGAAGATCAATACCGCCGCACTGCTGGAAATAGGTAAACTGGGTGATTTCCATCCCATCGAGCCAAACTTCCCAGCCCAGGCCCCACGCCCCCAAAGTTGGTGATTCCCAGTTATCTTCCACCAGGCGAAAATCATGCTCTTCCAGCTTAATGCCCAAAAATCTTAAGCTATCCATGTAAAGTTCAACTACATTATCAGGATTGGGCTTTAAAATCACCTGATACTGGTAGTAGTGCTGCAAGCGGTTGGGGTTTTCCCCGTACCGTCCATCGGTCGGCCGGCGGGAAGGTTCTACATACGCCACCCGCCAGGGTTCAGGACCTAACGCCCGCAAAAAAGTATGCGGATTCATAGTCCCGGCCCCTTTTTCGGTATCATAGGGTTGGGCAATAATACACCCCTGCTTTCCCCAGTATTCGTTAAGCTTTAAGATAATCTCCTGAAAAGTAAGCATTAATCCACCCCCGTTTTAGATGTTAGAAGTGAGAAGTTAGAAGTTAAAAAAACCAAAATAAACAAGACCTTAAAAACTAAAAGCCCCTTTGTCCCGGCAAATTGCCAGGGACGAAAGGGGCTTCCTTCCGCGGTTCCACCCTGTTTGGCCCATGCGGCCCACCTTAATTTTGCAGGCTTTACTCCCGTACGGTTTCCTCCTGCTGACTCCCCGGCGCCTTCACTACCGCTCCTTACCAGGTTACACCAACCCCCGGCTCTCTTTAAAGGTTTTAGTAGCTACTCCTCCGGTTCACTGCCATACTTTATTTTGTTTTGATATAATTTACCAGACCCAAAACAAAAAGTCAAGCTACCAAAATTTTATTCTCTCCCCCAGGTAATAACTTAAAAAATACTCCAGAATAGTTTTTATTTGCCCTAAAATTTTCTCATCTAAATTAAGATTTAAAAGTTTCTCCGGTCTAGAAAGAAGTAAAGTATTTAGAGTCTTTATAATTTCGGGAGTAACTTCAAAATAAAGCCCTTCCTCCCCGCGACAATTCGGGCAGATAATTCCCCCTTCCCCTGCCCCTAAAAACCACCTCTCCCCCCGGTAGGGTTTACGACAGACAGAGCAATGAGTAGTAATTGGTCGAAGTCCCGAAAAGGCTAGAAGCTTTAGTTCAAAATTTATTAAAACTATTTTAGGCGATAATCCCCCATTTAATAGGCGAAAGCTATATAAAACCCAGTTGTAAAGCTTTAAATTTTCCTGCTCCCAGGGCCAGAAACGGTCAGTAAGCCAAGCAATATGCGCTGCCGCTTCAAGTAAATCTTTATTCCCGTAGAGGTTAGGGAAATATTCTATCCCTTCGGCTTGTTCTACTACAAAATATTCCTGGTTTTGACGAAGATACAGGCTTGCTTTTGTAAATTCTATTAAAGCTCCCCGTTTTTTACTCTTTACTTTTTTTGCTCCAAAAGCTGCCACTTTAATTTTTCCTAAATCTTTAGACACTACCGTTAACATGCGGTGGCCATCGCCAAAATCACTGCCTTTTAAGATAAGCCCTTCGGTAGAATAAAATAACAACCCTCATCCCTCATTATTGAGTATTTCTTAAATATTGAATCTACTCAATTATATCATTAAATTTTCTAAAGTTTAAATTCAATAATTTTTAGAATTTTTTTAATTTTTCCTTGTATGAGTCCCACTCAGTTATATAATAAATATTAAGAAAAATAATTTTAGGGGGAGGTCATAAATGCTTGATTTAAATAATCCCAGTTCCTGGAAGTATTATCCTCAAGATATTAACTACCACATCAACTACCCGCCTCTATCTTTGGGCGAAGTTTTAGACCAAACCGCCGCAAAGCATCCTAATACTCCGGCAACTTTATTTTTCGGGGCAAAAATATCCTACAGTTCCTTAAAACAATTAACCGATAATTTTGCCGCCTATTTGCAAT
>Ga0334722_10002920_pt1 | contig 18831 bp, 23 predicted proteins | sample C3_bottom_MG_FD_207210 | JGI IMG/M metagenome (GOLD analysis project Ga0334722, IMG submission 207210) | Sediment microbial communities from Yellowstone Lake, YNP, Wyoming, USA - C3_bottom | ecosystem: Environmental > Aquatic > Freshwater > Lake > Sediment | place: USA: Wyoming | collected...
AACGTGCTAGGCGCTTAAAGAATTGCCAAAGACCAAAAATCACCAATACTCCCAGGATCCCGAAAAAAGTCAAATGGTGGGTAAATGCTATCAGGACTAAAAAAACACCGGCCAAAATTAAATTAATGTAATGGTTGGTTTTGAAATACCGAATTAGAAATGCAAAAAGTAAAACCCCAAAAACTCCGTAAGCCAAAATGTCCGGATAGTTACCGTCTGTAAAGGCAAGAACTGGGTAAAATGAGGTTATTAACAAAATTGCACTTGCTAAAACTGAAATGCGAAGACTGAAAACTTGCTTTAGAAGAAAGAAAATTGAAAAAGCGGGTAATATCAATAAAAATGGTGTCCAGGAAGTTAGAATCGTCCAAATAGGCTGATGGAAAAGTCGGCTTATCCCTATTACCAAGAGATGGAAACCGGGAGGGTAGCCGGAAAGTCCTGCCCATCCATGCTGAAGAATACTCTGAATTTTCCACCAATGGTTGACCACATCGTTGCCCGGAGGGACTAGATAATGATGATGCCAATAACTGTAATAAATAAGCAAAAGCCGAAAGCTAAGAGCAGCTAGTCCTACTAAAATCCACAACCAAAAATAATTTTCTCGAGTTTTTTTCATCTTGTTTCTTCTTATTATTTCCTTGCGGTTAACCAAACTTGAGACTGGTTATTGGCTAGAAAAAGCCTGACAGCAATTTGACGAGCTAACTGTTCAAAAAAGGCTTTAAAGCTTTGCGGCGATGGCTTATTCATTCCGTAACCGCAAAAAAATTGGGTCATGTTTTTAAAACCAATTTTCTTCATTTCCTTTTTTAAATAACTTGGCTTATAGCCCTTTTCCAAAACACCAAACCTTTTGGCAATTTTTTGAGCTTCTTTATCATATTGATGTTTCCCCCCTGGCTCAACTACCAAGATTAAACCTCCGGCTTTTAAAGCTTTAAAGGCGTTCTGAAGAACTTTTACCTCGTCTGGACAATGATGAAGAATATCATAAATAAGGATTCGGTCAAATTGGTTTTCAAAGCTGATCTTTTCTATGTCAGAAACAACAAATTTTATATCAATATTTTCTTTTTTTGCGTTTTTTTGGGCAATTTCTATCATATCTTTAGAAATATCGCAACCGACAACATCAACGCCTAGCTTCGCTAACATCAAACTGGTCCAACCTGAGCCACAACCAAGATCTAGCAGTGTGCTTGTTTCATTATTCGAAAGTGCCAAGAGCTCAATAATATAAGAAAAATCCCTGATTCGGAGGAACGACTCCTGTAAATTGTAGTCGCCAAAAGGCTTAGTGCATAACCAGTTCTTTTCTTTTTCTGTCAAATTACCGACATAATTTTGTTCATTTATTTTGGTGTTCATGGAGCCCAAACATCCCAATAAGAATGAGTGTTTAAAGGAAACCATGTTATGCCATCAGCGACAAGACCCGCATCGAGCCGATGGTTACCAGAAGATGCACCGTTATTTGTTACTTGAAAAGTAAAAGTGCCTATTGCCCCCGGCGCCACCGAGTCCTGATCAAGATATGCTAAACGATCCGCTTTGGGCCAGTTATATGCCATGTCATAGCTCGAAATCCAATTATAATTCTGATTAACTAAGCCTAAATTGACCTGTCCTTTCAGCCAAGTCCTCGAACCAGTATTGCGATAGGAAATAACATCGGTCACAACCTCACCGCTAGCAATGCCAAAATTGTGAGGAACTTGAGAAATGTATTGGGCCGAAAAAGCGGGCGGAAGTGGCGGGGCCCAAACGTCCCAGTAAGCATGGGTGTTTGAGAAAAACCAAGCGACACCGTCAGCCACAAGACCTGCGTCCAAACGATGGTTGCCTACTGCTGCAGCATTATTTTTCACTTGGAAAGTAAAGGTGCCAACTTCGCCTGGAGCCACTGCATCTTGGTTGAGATACGCTAGACGATCAGTTTTTGGCCAACCCCAAGACATATCATAATTTCCGATCCAATTATAATTCTGATTAACTAGACCTAAATTAACCACTCCCTTGTACCAAGACATTGAACCCGTATTTAGGTAGGAAATAGTATTAGTGACTATTTCACCATTGCCGATGCCAAAACTATGGAGAGTTTGGGAAACATATTGAGCCTGGAAAATTCCTGAAATATTATTTCCTCCCCAAGCATTAAAATAATAGGCAAAATTCTGATTTCCTCCGAGATGCGGAGTATAGCGGTAAAGCGAAGCAGTACATCGATTGTTAAAAGTCACCGAAGTGTCATCAATCGTGGCGACCTGTCCGACTTGATAATCACCAAAACCGTGGCCGGAAGCCCTCTCATAATTGTATCTTAACTGCCATGCGCCCCATTCAACTTGTTTGGTAAATCCCTTGTATTGCTGATAAATAATATCATCCGTATAGCCATAACCCATAGCCCAGTCAACGCGAGTCTGATTGTAATTTGCTGGCTGAGAGTAGAAGCCGGTCACCAAACCTTCTTCTTTTTGGATCGTAGCTAAAATAGCAATCGGATTAACCGTTCCAGTACTTGAATCGATTGTAATGCCATTGATTGATCCTGATGCATCACCATGAGCATGCGAAGCATCATAGATAATCTGTGCTGCAGAGCGACCGTTTTCAGAAAAATCTTTCAGGAAACTCCCGTTAGCAGTCAGAAAATATTGGATTTCACCAACACTCGAAGAAGCCCAGTTGGTAAAAGCAAGGTCATTGCATAAATAATTATAATCAGCCGAGGCTTTTCTAGGAGCCAAGATAGCACTAGCAAAAATTGTAGCGACTAATAAAAATACTAAAGAGATTCTTAAAAGATTTTTTTTAATCATATTCCCTCTTTTGTTCTATTTTTACCATAAGCGATTTGATAAAATTTTGCAAGTAATTTATGATGAGAGAAAGGGAAGGAGATTTCATGGATAATAATCAACAACAAGATTGGATGAGCGATGATTACGAAGGTCAACTCGCTATTGACGTCTATCAAACAGAAAATGATGTCGTTCTTAAAGCCCCCATCGCTGGTGTACCGCGTGAAAATTTGGAAATTTCAATTACAGATGAAGTAATTAACATTAAAGGCGAACGGAAAGAAGTAAGCGAAATTGCTAAAGAAAATTATTTTGCCCAAGAGTGTTATTGGGGAGCATTTTCCAGATCTTACGTTCTCCCTATCGCAGTTAATTCTGAAAAAGCGGCAGCAACTTTGAAAAACGGCATCCTTACCATTACCATCCCTAAGTTAGAAAAAACCAAGACCAAGACCATAGAAATAAAAACGGAGTAAATTATGAAGATTCGCAAAGCTGTTATTCCCGCTGCCGGTTATGGCACAAGATTTTTGCCCATGACCAAGGCTTCTCCTAAAGAAATGCTGCCGGTCATTGATAAGCCAATTATCCAGTACGTAGTTGAGGAAGCAGTTGCTTCAGGCATTGAAGATATTATTATCGTTACTGGATACAACAAGCGCGCTATCGAAGATCACTTCGATCACAGTTTGGAATTAGAAAGCTATCTTGAAAAAGCAGGAAAGTTAGAACAACTAGAAGAAATTCGTAAGATTGCCCGAATGGCCAATTTTATTTATATCCGTCAAAAAGGCCCCTATGGCAATGGCACGCCGATATTAAATGCGGCACCAATTATTGGCAATGAACCGTTCGCAGTTTTATGGGGAGATGAATTTATCTACGACGAACCACCCCGCCTTAAACAGATGATCGAGGTTTTCGATAAATATAATGATCCAGTGATTTCCGCCGTCAGAGTTAAAAAAGAATATCTTAATAAATATGGAATCGCTAGAGTTAAGCCTGTAGAAGATAAAGTATTTGAGATTGAAGAGATTGTCGAAAAACCGGAGCCAGAAAATGCTCCTTCTGATTTGGCAACTCACGGCGCCTACATCTTAACTCCCGATATTTTTGAGGCTTTAAAGAACCTAAAACCAGGCAAGGGTAATGAGCTTTGGCTCACCGACGGCATTAATGCTATTAGAAAAGATCATAAAATCTATGCCCGAGAAATAGAAAACGGTAAATATTACGATACCGGCAATAAGCTCGAATATCTCAAGGCTAATGTTGACTTTGCTCTAAAAAGAGAAGATATTAATGGTGAGTTCAAAGAATATTTGAAATCTTTGAATTTGTAAATAATTTCAAAGAGGAGGGGTATGTTTAACCAAAATAATAAGCGTTTTTTATACATCGCCGGTGGCGTCTTTGTTCTCTTTGTAATTATCATTTTAGTTTTTGCTATAACCGCTAGAAACAAAGGGACGCAAAGCAGTACTACAAATGGAACTTTAACTGTCTGGGAATATGCCGATGACACATCGGCTTATTCTGTGCTTGATAGTACTTTTGAAAGTAATCACAAGGGTATAAAAGTCAATATTGTTAAAAAAGACATGAAAGATTACCTGAATGCCTCCGTCAATGAAATTGCCGCAGGCAAAGGTCCGGATGTTTGGGCTGTCCCCAACGACTGGATGGTAGCTTATCATGACAAAATGGTTCCGATGCCCGATGGAAAATTAACGACAGATAAAAAGAGAACTGATGCAGAAGTTTACAAAGGAATTTATCCTGGGGTTGCTGCCACTGATAATATCTTTGATAACAAAGTTTATGGTATGCCTCTCTCCATTGACACTTTGTCTTTATATTATAACGTCGACATTCTCGGTAAAAAGCTAAACGAAATCATTCAGGGAGATGACCAAAGTTTAACAGATACCGCCCAACCTTTGTTGAATAACGGGCCAAAAAATTGGGATGAGCTGGTATACTTAAGCCGACTTTTAACCAATAAATCAGGTAACGACGTTAGTCAGGCGGGCATCACTTTAGGCACTTCTGGTATCACTAATGCCAATGATATCCTGACCTTAATTATGCTTCAAAACGGAGCAAAGATGACCTCCGATGACAATTCCTCGGCTCAGTTCCATACAGCACAAAATGTTTTTTCCGGGGTAAGTTACCCGGGCACAAAAGCCCTGGACTTCTTCACTAGTTTTGCCAAGTCCGGTAATGATAACTACGCTTGGAATGATTCTCTGGGTGATAGCTTAAGAGCTTTCGCTGAAGGAAAAGCGGCTATGTTTATCGGTTATTCCAGTCAAGAGCAAGATATAAAAAGAATTAACCCTAATCTAAATTACAACATAATCAATGTTCCCCAAATTAAAGAAACTAAGAACCCTGTCAATTTTGCTTCATATACAACCTATACTGTAACAAAAGCGGCTAAAGACCAGAATCTGGCATGGGATTTTGTGCTTTCACTGCAAGACCAGAATAACGTAAATGCTTATTTAGCTGCCACTAAAAAACCGCCAGCTTTGTCAGAATCGCTGAATACCGATAATGACCAATCACCAACCGCAAGAAACTGGTATAAGCCAGATCCCCAAAAAACAAATGACATTTTTGCGACAATGATTAAACAAGTAAATGACGGAAAGAATGCGCAAACGGCAATTGAAAATGCTGCTTCACAAGTAACGACACTTCTACAACAACTAAAATAGTAAATTTAGAAGGAACTTCGTACATGAAAGATCTTTTAGTTGGGAAAGCATATGCTTATACAACCGACATTGGTTCGGCAAATAATATTTCCCAATATGTCAATTTAATTCTAAAATGGGCCATACCAGTAGTCGCCGGTTTAGCTGTTTTAATGTCGGTTTATGCCGGTTATCTTTATATGACCTCGCAGGGTAATCCCGAAGCCGTTGGCCAAGCTAAAGACATTATCATCGGTGTGATTGTCGGAGTTTTGCTTTTGTTTGTAATTGGGATAATCTTAAACACAATTGGGATCAAATGAAAAAAATTGTCTTAGCAGGGTTATTGTTATTGATTTTAGCAGGATGTTTATTCAGCTTAAAAGCTGCACACGCGGCTTCTTTTGCTGGGAATAATTTACGATTGGCAGCAACAACACCACCTTCTATAAAAGATATAACGCTGCCAAAATCTAAATACAGCGACTTAGGAAGCCTGCTCTCTGGCGTAGCTACGTGGATTATTGGTTTTGCCGGAGCATTTGCAACTATTGCAGTGGTTTATTCGGGCATTATGTATATTACGGCAGCCGGGGACGAGGCTAAAGCGGAAACTGCCAAAAAAAATCTCACGTGGGCAATTCTTGGCGTTGTCGTTGCAATTTTAGCAATTTTAATCATTAACAATATCATCCCAATCCTAGCAGGAACATTCAAATGAAAATTGCAGCACTTTTACCGGGAAAAGACCCAACCCTTTATACGCCCAATGATGTTAAGACTTTAATTGCTAACATCTCACAATTGGCTTTATCTCTGGCGGGCACATTAGCTGTTATTTACGTGGTCATAGCCGCCTTCCAATATTTCACCGCTTATGGCAATGAAGAAAAAGCTACTAAAGCCAAAACTACCCTTACGTGGGCAATTATTGGCTTGGCAGTGATTGTTTTATCAAAAGTTATTATTACCGAAATCTGGACATTTATCAGCTCCAGCAAACCCGGTTTTTGGTTTTAGTTGACAAAATTTTCCCAACAAGCCTATAATAAAACAAAGATAAATCAGACACTAACAAGGAGGTCGAATGTTAAATTTAATCGGTAAAGCCTTAGCGGCAGCACCTTTTACCCCGCCAAAGGTTGATTTCATCAAAACTGGCACTTTCAGCCAAATTCTGGGCAATGTCTTGGACTGGATCTTGATTCTGGCTGGAGCAATTGCAGTTGTCTACTTGGTCTACGGTGGTATCTTGTACATCACCGCTGGAGGAGATGCTGAAAAAGCTACCAAAGGCAGAACAGCTGTTGTTAATGCGATTATCGGTATTGTGATTATTCTGTTGGCGGTTCTTATCGTCAACTGGGTTGTCAGTATCGTAAATAAAGGCTCAGCTTAATCAAATAAAATTGTTAAAAGAAAATACACCCCCTGAATTGAGGGTGTATTTTCGTTGGCAAAAAGCCAAACTGTTTGTACTAATGGGAAACGATTTTGAAGTCGTCGCCTGCTTTTGGAGGGTATTTTTCCCAGTAGGCGCGAACGCCCAGCTGATTACCTTGTGATACTATTACTTCATACTGAGCGATCTTTTGACCGTTGCGGTAAAAAGCAATGTCGTCCCTTTCCGAAACGATTGATTTACCCGTTGCAACATCAATCGGACAAATCGGCTCATGCTGGAAGTCGCGGGCGATCTGGACGGCGATCTTTTGCAGAGCTTTTTCAAATGACTTTTGATAGAGCTCGTTTTCGCCTCCGGATCCCGATGAAGCAAGGGAACCGAGATTCCAAGATCCAACATTGATGTTGGTTGGCATCGCAACAGTTGCATCTGCCCGATAAGTTTTACTGCCGATCCCGCTTGCGATTCCAATTTTCTCTAGGATCACAGTCGTTTTAATGCTCTCCCTAGAGAAGTTAGCATTAACATTGAAACTCGAGCCATCATAGTTCTCCGCTTGCTGATTGGAAATGATGCTCACGGAAAATCGAACAGTCGGCGCCAGCATTTGCCCTTTTGGAGCAATGTTAGCATCGCGATAGCGGCCAGAGTCATGGATGCGGTCTTGGCTAGCCGTAACCTGATCGAACTCTTGGCCGGAGACAGCGAATAAAACCATACCGGTTTTGCCTGCAGTCTCACGAACCATCGCGGCTAGGTTCTCTTGAGAGAACCATCCGCTGGCATTGCCATCAGTCTTGATACTTTCAGCATCGAGCTCTGCCACAACTACCGGCACGAGCTCAAAACGGCGCGAGTCGGCTCTAGCAGGCTGAAATACCGCTAAAGCCAGAATAACTACCATTACAACCATAACTTTTCGCATCTGATTTGCTCCTATAGAGACAGATTTTCAATTATTTTAACCCCGCCAAGGCGGAGTAATATCTTATAAAGGTACTTAATTCTGAAACAACCTATTGTACCACAAAAAAACAGGTTTGTCAACCTGTCAACCAACGTAAAATAGCCAAATTTTAAATTAATTTAATTAAATTCTTTGGTCACTCTTTCAATTTCCTCTTTGGTCGTAATTCCTTCGCTAACCTTTTCCATTCCGTCTTCATACATTGTTTTCATGCCTAACTTGTGGGCAGTTTCTTCAAATTCCCGCAAAGGCGCTCTTTTAGTAATTAATTCCTCGATTTCTTTGCCTGGAACTAAAGCTTCAATGATTGCAGTTCTTCCTTTGAAGCCAGTGTTGTGATCCTCGATGCAACCTTTACCGCCGCATTCTTTATGTAAAGTCCTTATTAATCTTTGGCCAATAATTAAGTTAATGGAACCTTCCAATAAATACGGTGCAATTCCCATTTCAGTTAATCGCGCCAAAGATGACGGTGCGTTGTTAGTGTGAAGCGTGGTCAAAACTAAATGGCCGGTCATTGCCGCTTGAAGGGCAATATTTGCGGTTTCTCCATCACGAATCTCCCCTATCATCATGATGTCGGGATCTTGGCGCATAGCGCCTTTTAGAGCATCTAAAAAGCTGGTTTTATTTTCCACATCAATTTGGATTTGCTCGATTCCCGGCACTCGATACTCAATCGGATTTTCCAAAGTTATAATCTTTTTTCCCGGTTGGTTCAGCTTCTGAAGAATAGCGTATAAAGTGGTTGTTTTCCCTGAACCGGTAGGACCAGTGTTGATAATCATACCCTGAGGTTTGGAGATGGCATCATTAATTATTTTTAAGGCATCGGGATTCAAACCTAAATTTTCCAGCTTTTCAAAAGCCTTCTTTTTCGGAAGTAACCTCATAACCACCGCTTCCCCGTAAGAAGTCGGTAAAGTTGCCACACGAATGTCTACAGCTTCGCCTAAAACTTGAATTGCAAAACGGCCATCCTGAGGATGGGTAATATCCATTTTGAGTTTGGATAAATATTTTATTCGCGCTAAAACTTGTTTAAAAGCCGACGGCGGAAGATTGGCGACATCCTGTAAAACTCCGTCGATACGGTAACGAATACGAAAACCATTCTCCTGCGGCTCAAGATGGATGTCCGAAGCGTCATTTTTCATAGCTCCGGCAAAAATCAAGTCTAAAAGTTCAGTGGTTGATACCTTAGTTATCTTTTCTTTCAGGTCTTGAAATGTTTTGAGTTCTTCTTCAAACTGGGCTTTTTGTTTTTCAGTAACTTCAACTTTGTCTTCTTTAGGAGCTTCCGGGGCTAAAACTTGGTAAAGCGCAAGACCGTAACGCATTGAAGTTTCTGAACAATAATAAAGCTTTATTTGAACCTTAGCGGCAGCCGATATTTCCGCTAAAAAATTTTGCAGTTTCGGGTTTTGTGGTTGAGTAGTGGCCGCTTTAATATCATTTCCGGTGCGTAAATAACAAAGAGTTTGATATTTTTGCGCTTGGTCTTCAGGAATAATATTAATTACATCAGGCGCTATTGGATGATTTACCAAGTTAACATAAGGAAGACTTAATTTCTCCGCGCGCTCCTTAGTGTGTTTTTCTTCATCTTCCCTCGAAAATTGTTGCAAAGTTAAATCTATGTCAGCCATACATAAATCATAGCATTAAGAGAACGAATTGCAAATTGAGTTATTTCTTAATCTTGTAATGCAGCTGTATCTCATTATTCGATATTTTACTTTCCCCAATAAGTTCAAGCTTGGTTTCAAAATCTTGGCCTTTAAAGATGGGGATACCTTGACCTATGAATATCGGCTCGATATCCAAATAAATCTCGTCTACAAGATTTTCTGCAAGAAATGAAGCATTAATCGTACCACCACCAGCCACAATGACCTCTTCATAATCCTTTAATAATTCCAGGGCTTCCTTTGGTGAATGGGCAATAAAATGATTATCAGCCGATGTTTTAAAATCTTCTTTAGAAACCGCGATCAATTTAACATCCCTAAGCTCAGAAAACTCCGGTTGGTTTGTAAGAATATGATAAGTACGCCTTCCTACAATAAGGCATTTTGCCTTGCGTGTAGCTTGGCTATAACTATTCCATTCTTCTTGGGAAATCCAACTAGTATCATCATCGTTTTTTGCAATTATGCCGTTTGCGCTAATTGCCATATAGAGAACAACTTTCATACGTCCTTCTTTCTAGGTTTGGCGGTGGGCATTAATATTCGTCTTGTTGATGGCTTTCGCCAGAATACAAAGAGTTAAATTTTATCATTAGGATTATCAGTAATTTTAGTAATTTCTCCATTTATACCAGCGGCCATAATTCCTTGACCGGTAGTAGTTAATAATTGGTCTCCGTACCAACGATGACTGTAGCTGAATATCTGAGTTATTTCAATATTTTCTGTACCATCAACCGCCTTAATAACCATCGTATGTGCTTTGTCATCAACAAGGTAATATTTAAAATCTTGGCTAAACAAAGTCGCTGGAGATATTTGACCTGACAATTTTATTTCAGTTGCTTGCTTGGTATTCAAATTGAAGGAAAAATATTTTAGATCCATGTAGTCTAGACCTTGTGAATTAATTATATTTGAATAGATTAATTCGTTCGGCTCCTTTAAGTAGTAAACTTGCCCACCCTGCAAACCATCATGATTAATATCTCCTATTTTTTGCGGGGTTGTTGTGCCTCCTTTTGATATATACACCTCTGTTTTGACATTCCCCGGCTTTAGCATGATTAAATCTGTGCCATTCCACATAAAAGTTTGAGCATTTCCCCAGGAGTATAATTCCTGCCCATCAATACTATAAACTTTCATAAAACGAACGGTTTTCCCAGTATTAGCTGTCAAATCTTCTTTTTCTGATTGATAAACGAACGCCAGTAAATTATTATTTGAAATTGTTAGCCCAGAATTAATTGTATCTGAACCGTTAGAGACAAATATTTTTTTCGTTTCTTTAGTCGAAATATTATAAACATCCATTTCTGTTCCTTTACCTTGCGGTTGGCCAACAATATAAACAACATATTTCTCGTCCTTAGAAACTAATGAACTTATTACCGTTAACTCATTATTTACTTTACTGATCTGCATAGGACTGGCGCTTCCACTGGTGTCACTTAGCCATAGATCATTGTTCCTAAGAAAAGTAATTTTTTCCACATTTGTTGTTCTCACACTTACAATCTTTGACCTCGTAATATTCTTGTTATAAACCAAAGTGTCTCTAATCGCTCCTGCCGGAATTATTATTAAAGCCAAAAGAAGAGCAAGATAAAAGGGCATTTTCGTGAGAATGTTTTTTGAAAAATAATAATATAAGCTGAATCCCAAAAGTATTACTCCACTGATATTCAAAGAGAGATAGAACCAGGAAGTGTCCCCTATGAGAGACATTTTATTAAACACTATCGGCAAAAGCGTCAACTCATGATTCCCTAATGCAATGGCATTTCCAGACAACATTGCTTTTACAATCAACGGGAAAAGCCCCAAAAGTGCCAGCACCACACTAAATTTATTTTTATAGATCAGGAAAGTTACAATCAAAATCGCTAAAGCGACTATCATTGTTAAGGAGGATTGGAAGTACCATGAACACCATCCCGGGATGAATAGGATAGAAGTAACAATCAGATAAGTTTTTATGTTTTTCGGTTCTAATCTCCTCAAATTCAAAATTGCTTGGATTAGTGTGATTATCAACGCAATCAGCGCTATATAAAAAAGTCCGAGTGCAATAAAAAATGGAATCGATAATATTCCTTCCATTTAACCTCCTTTTGTTGAGAATTGCTGTTACTTTTTAATAATACCTATTGAGAACTAAATATGCAAAGTTATTTTTTTATAACTAAATAGTTTGCCAACAATATGAATATTCCGCCAATAAAAATATTTAAAGTTATAGCTTGACCTAAGAACAAGGCCGCTAGAATGGCTCCAGTTATTGGCTCCAAAAGCATGATAATACCAGCGTCAACAGTAAAAACTTTCTTAACACCATACAGGTAAATTATTTGATTTAGGGTTACCGCAAAAATACTGAAAAGAATTAACCAAATCCAGATCGATATTGACCAATGCAGGCTAAAGGAAATTAAAGATTGAGATAATCCTAAATGCTTCAGGAAGGGAAGCAGAATAAGAAGCAAGATTACAGAAATTGTTACTCCAAAAAATTGTGAATTTATCGGATGATTGTCTCTTTTAGACAAAATGCTACCTACAATTATCCACCCCGACAAAGAAATTCCACCAATTAAAGCTAGCAACAGACCTATAAAATTAAAATGGCTCACTGCTTTAAAGGGATCAACGAGAATCACGATCCCAATTAAAACTAAAATGCAGGCTATTATTTCTCTGGTACTTACTTTATCTTTTAAGCCGAAGCGACAAATTAACGTTGTCCAAAGTGGCTGTGAGTATAAAAGCAAAACGACTATTGCTACTGGTATGCCAAAATAAAGTGAGGAATATTGCCCGAGTATAGTTCCAGCTCCCACGAGCCCATAAATAATTAAAAGCCATAAATGCCGCAAAGAGTACATTCTTTTAAAAAGGATAACGGGCAATAATATTAAAGCGCTTAGGGTGAATGGAAAAATTGAAATTTCAGCAGCAGAAAGACCCTGGTTTGCAAATACTTTGCCTCCAAATACGATGAGTCCTGATAAAATGCCCGCAATAATAACATATAGATAATCTTTTTTCATACTAACTTAATCTTGTCCCCTTAAATCTTTCGTGGCCGATTTCTAAATCATCTGCAATATCTTTTAACTCTGTTTCAACAAATTCATGGTTCTTTTCATAATCTTCAGAACGCTCAACGATATCCAGTTGGGGGTTATCTATTCCGGAAAGCAATGTCTTTTCTGGCGTAACCAGCATAGAAATAAATTCCGGATCTTGACGAAGTTGTTCTTTAACCCCCTCAATATCACCTTCTGAAAACTTGGTGGCATACCGTTCTCCATATTGCGCTACAGTACCTTTAGTATGGGTATGAAATTTAACCAGTCTATAATCCGGATAGTTTTGGAAAAATTGGTTTGCAACTTCCATTTTTTCCGGATCTGCTTGAACATGGCCCGGACTCCCAACGCCCGTAATATAAATAGCTTCAATCGGACAAAGATCGCCCCGTTTACGATAGAGTAATATACCGTTAGATTCCTCTTTTAATGAAGTAAGCCCTTTAAGTCGTCCTTCAAGTTCTCGCGGCAGAATTATTTTCCTCGGCATTTTTCCTCCAATGGTTTTTGGGTGGCGGTGGGAGAAGGATTCGAACCTTCGGTACCCTTGCGGATACAATAGTTTTCGAGACTATCCCAATCAACCGCTCTGGCATCCCACCCAGTTTTTTACGACTTCGGCTTAATCTCAATGCATCTATACGGTTCTTCGCCTACCGAAACCGCTTCGATACCATCAAAATCTTTTAAAGCCACATGGACAATGCGTCTTTCATACGAGTTCATTGGACGCAAAGTCTGTCCGTAACCGGAGTTCTTAACATTTTCAGCCATTTGCAAAGCAAGTTCTTCAAGTTCTTTATTTTTCTTCCCCTTATAATCACCAATATCAACTGAAACTGGAACCCTGCTATCACCCGCAAGCTTGCTCGCCATTAATCTAATTAGATGTTGAAAAGAATTTAAGGTTTCGCCAAAACGGCCGATTAATAAACCTGAATTTGCCGCATCAATTTTGACTTCCCATGTCTCCCCTTCTTCAACTTCTACCTTAACTTTGGGATCAAAATATTTCATAAAATTTTCGACTACTTTTTCTAAGTCTTCTTTTTTCATTTTTTTCTCCTTACTGTAACTTCCACTCCTCTTTTAACTATTTTATTAACTGTTTCCTTCTCTTTTTTTACACCTGACGTATTAGATGGAGCTTCAAGCTTAGGGTTCAAGCTCGGATGCTCCCTGAACACCCACCATTGTTGGCCGACGGCAAATAAGGTAGTAATAATCCAATAAAGCACCAAAGCGGCAGGAAGTCTTCCGCCGATAAAAATGGTGAAAACCGGCATTAAATACAGCATTTGTTTGGAAACCATCGCCGACATATCTTGTCCTTTTCCGGGCTGCTTTGGCGGAGTTAGTTGCCATCCTTGGACAAACTGCAAAGCACCAGCGATAACCGGCAAAACAAAACGTTCTGGGGAAGCAAGATTAATACCTAAGAAAGAAGTGTTGATAAAATCAGGCCGCGGCATAAAAGTATATAAAAGATCAAATCTTGCCGTGCTCAAACCGTTTCTAAAAACATAATAGAGGATAAGAAGAATTGGAAGCTGGATTAGTAAAGGTAGACAAGAACTTATAGGATTAATCTTATTTTGCTGATAGAACTTCATTAACTCTTGAGATTGTTTCTGCTTGTCGCCTTTATATTTAGCCTGCAATTCCTGAATTTCCGGCTGCAAATCGCGCATTTTCTTTTGCGCCCGGGTTGCTTTTAATGAGGAAGGTAAAAGAATTATACGAATAATAACGGTCAAAACAATAATTGCCACACCAACATAATGCCCAGGAACTAACCAAACCAAAAAGATAAGAGCATTAAATAAAGGTCGATATAAAATTGCTTTTAAAATACTTTTTAAAAAAATCATATGTTTATTTTACGGGATCGAAACCGCCTTCATTCCACGGATTACAGCGCATAATTCTTCTAAAGCCCATGTAACTACCTTTTAGCGTACCATATTTTTCAATCGCTTGATAGGTGTATTGGCTGCAGGACGGATGAAATTTGCAGAAGCCCTGTGGATAAAAAACTTTTAACGGCCCGTGATCGAAAGACAGGGTGTGTTGATAAACCTTTATCATCTTTAGGGCTAACCATCTCATTTAACCCTCACTAATATTCTCACTAGAAGAGGATTTATATCATTCTCCTTAGGAAGTTGTTTATAAGATAAAATAATATCGAAATTGCCGATTTTTTGCACTTTCATGATTTCTCCCAAAAGAGTGAAAGTCTTCCTCTTTAAGCGTGTCCGCTGTGTCGCCTTCGGGGCTGCTTTTTTGGGGATAACAACTGCGAAACGGCAATGTTCAAGATTGTTACCTAAAAATCTCGCAACAAGAAAATCCTCGCGGAAGCTTCTCCCCTTTTTATATACTCGTTCGACATCTTGTTTTCTTAATCGAAAAGTACTCGCTAACATTTATACTGTTAACTTCTTTCTTCCCTTAGCACGTCTTGATTTTAAAACCTGACGACCGGCAACAGTTTTCATTTTTTCACGAAATCCGTGGACTTTCGCTCTTCTTCGGTTATGTGGTTGATATGTTCTTTTCATAAGAAGATTATATCTTATTGATATAATTTAATCAAGGGATTATAATTCCATTTGACCTCTGTGCCCGCTCGATAAATTCATCGATTTATAATCTTGAATTTTCTCGGGCACACCGAAACAAGTCTGAGAGCTTTGCTCGACGGACTTGTGAGTTGTGGATAACTTCATTATTATAAGGTTACGTTGGCTGTGGATAACTTGTGGGTTATCCACCATAGACAATCATAGTTGATGAATATAGGATAAGACTGCAGCTAAAGAGAGGGAACTTCAATGGATGAAAAAGAAACTTGGCAAGCAGCACTTGGTGAATTAGAGGTAATTTTAAGCAAGGCAAATTATACTACTTGGTTTAAAAATACCTTTATTTTAGAAATGACAGATTTAGAAATTATTATCGGCGTTCCTAACACATTCACCCAAGAATGGCTGGAAAATAAATATCATCCCCAAATCTTTGACACCCTTAAAAAGACTCATCCAAATTTAAAAAAGGCAAGTTACAAAGTCGCCTCCTCTGTACCGATGTCAGCGCCAGCCTCGACTAGATCGAGTCTAGACGGGCCGAGAATTATTAATAAGATCACTTCACAACCCGAAGATACTGTTGCCACAATTTCTCCAAATACCTGCCCCACATTAAACCCGCGTTACTCTTTTGAAAGCTTTATCATCGGCAATTCTAACCGGCTTGCCGCCGCTACTGCTCAAGCAGTGGCTAAAAAGCCCGGAACTGCTTACAATCCCCTCTTCATTTACGGCGGTGTCGGCCTTGGCAAAACGCACCTTATTCACGCCATTGGCAATGAAATTATTGGGAAAACCCCAAAAAAGAAAATTATTTATGTTTCCTGCGAAAAATTTACTAACGATTATATAAACTCGATCCAAAATAAGAAGACTAATGACTTTAAAAAACTTTATCGCGACACCGATATATTAATCGTTGACGATATCCAATTTATGTCAGGCAAAGAGGGGACTCAGGAAGAATTTTTTCACACTTTTAATGCTTTGCATCAACAAAACCGTCAAATTATTATCACTTCTGACCGCATTCCCAAAGCAATACCTCAGCTTGAAGACAGATTATCATCACGATTTGGGATGGGGATGGTAGCAGATATTCAGCCTCCGAATTTAGAGATGAGAGAAGCAATTCTGAAATCAAAATGCCAGGAGAGAAATCTACCAATAGATGACGAGATTATAAATTACATTGCTAAAAATATCGAGTCCAACATCCGTGAGCTTGAGGGAGCGATCAACCGTCTTTCTTCGTTTTCCGAGGTTGAAGGCAATCCACCAACTTTAGACTCAGCAACCCGGGCGTTGGCAGATTTCATTGACACAAAAAACAGAAATTTAACAACAGAAAAAATTCTACAAACAGCTTCTACTTTTTTTGGGATAGAGATTAAAGACCTACTTTCTCCTCGTCGTAACAAAGAACTTGTCAGGCCACGCCAAATAATCATGTATTTATTGCGCCATGAGATGAATCTCTCTTATCCTAAGATAGGCAAAGAGCTTAATAAAAAAGATCATACAACCGTGATGCACGGAGTTGATAGAGTTGAAAAGGAAATAGCCAGAAATGATCAAATGCGTGAAGAATTAATCCAGATTAAAGAAAAAATTCACGCTTCATAGATTTTAATTTGAACATTTAAAAAGCTGGTTGTGGATAACATGTGGATAACTTATTATAAAAAGTTAAATAGCTGTGGATAATTTTTTGAGAAAAAATAAACACCAAAAATAAATACATTATAAATTATTTATCCACAAGTTTTCACCCAATTATCCACATATTTCAGACCATAAGATCCACAGAAATCACAGGGCTTATTACTATTATTAAATTTCTTTTTAGATATATTAATTAATAAATTGTGGATAAATAGAAGAAAAATTAGAAAGGAAAGAATGAAAGTATCTTGCACACAAGAAAATTTAGCAAAGGGGTTAGGAATAGTTAGTCGTTCTGTTGGAACAAGAACGACTTTACCGGTTTTAAATAATATTTTATTAAAAACAGAAAAAGGAGGACTTAAACTTTCGGCCACCGATCTTGAAATTGGTATTTCTACATGGATAGGCGCCAAAGTTGATATGGATGGTGCGGTTACGATCCCGGCAAAATTATTATTAGACTATATTACTACTAATAATGACAAGAAGATTAGTTTCGAGCTAAAAAACCTCAATATTCATTTTGAATCAGAACATTATAAAGCGAATATTAAAGGAATCGAAGCTTCGGAATTCCCTTTAATTCCGACTGTTAAAAGAAAGACGGAAATTGAAATTCCAACAAAAGATTTAGAAAAAGCGATTTCCAAAGTGATAATTGCTTCAGCTCTTGATGAAAGCCGACCAGTTCTGGCCGGAATTTATATTACAGGGGATCAAGGCAAGCTTAAAATTGTTGCCACCGATTCATACCGTTTAGCAGAACAAACTATTAATCTAACAAAAAAGATATCATCTGCTGTATCCTTTGTTGTTCCGCAGCGCACTATGGCAGAAGTCTTGAGAATATTACCTCAGGCAAACGATACGGTAACAATCTATCCTGGTGAAAATCAGGTCGAATTTATTTTAGGCGAAACTGCATTGGTGTCCCGATTAATTGAAGGTACTTTCCCTGATTATGAGCAAATCATTCCCAAAAAATCGAAAACCCAGATTAAAGTTTCGGCAGTTGAATTTAATAACGCAATCAAAATGGCTTCTTTATTCGCCAGAGAATCCGCCAATAACATTAAACTCAACACGTCTCCGCCATCGAAAATTTCCGTGCTGGCAACCTCGCCGCATTTAGGCGACAATATCTCGGAAGTTTCCGGAAAAGTAACAGGCGAAAGTTTAGAAATTGCTTTTAACGCCAAATTTATTTTAGATGTACTGCAAGTGATTAATGATCCTGAGATAACTTTGGAAATGTCGGATAATCTGGCACCGGGAATGCTTCGCGGATCAAATGACCCAAATTATTTATATGTAATTATGCCATTAAGAATAGATGAATGATTCAAAGTCTAGAGCTCGTAAATTTTCGTAACTATGAAAAGTATTCCATTGATTTTTCTGATATCAATATTTTTATAGGTCCGAACGGAGCGGGGAAGACTAATATCGTTGAGGCAGTTTGGATGATGGCCGACGGCCGGTCTTGGAGGACAAAAAGCGATACAGAAGTCATCGCTTGGGACAAAGATTTTGCTAAAATTTCTGCGAAGGAAGGCGATAAAGAGCTCGAACTTATTTTACAAAAAAATCTTCCGGAAAAAACGTCGCCAAAACAACTTAAAATCAATGGCGTAAAACATCGCCTAATTGATCTTTTGGGTGAAATGCCAGCGATTTTATTTAGTCCTGAGGAAATCCAAATGATTTCCGGTGCACCCAATTTGCGAAGAAGGTTCTTGGATATTATGCTTGCCCAAGTTGACCGAAAATATACTTTGGCTTTGCTTGATTATACGCGGATTTTAAAAGGAAGAAATAAATTGCTTTCTTCAATAAAACACGGTCGCGGCAAGCAAGATGAATTGGATTTTTGAAGAAAGCAATTTATTTCTT
>Ga0334722_10002922_pt1 | contig 18825 bp, 13 predicted proteins | sample C3_bottom_MG_FD_207210 | JGI IMG/M metagenome (GOLD analysis project Ga0334722, IMG submission 207210) | Sediment microbial communities from Yellowstone Lake, YNP, Wyoming, USA - C3_bottom | ecosystem: Environmental > Aquatic > Freshwater > Lake > Sediment | place: USA: Wyoming | collected...
ACAGATGGCCTTCCAGACCATCTCCTTGTGGCCGATGGAGCTCACCATGATGACCCGGGCGCCGTGGTCCTGCTCCATGATCTTCCGGAGCGTCTCCACGCCGTCGAGCACGGGCATGGTGATGTCGAGCAGCACGAGATCGGGATGGAGCCGGGCGTAGCATTCAACGGCCTCCTGGCCGTTCGTGGCCTCGGCCACCACGCTTCCCCCCATCTGGGCGATGATCGTGGAAATGTTCTTTCTCGCATAGGCTGAATCATCCGCCACCAGGCAGTTAAAGGTCGTCATCTTCTTCTCGCTAGCAACAGGTTGCTGTTCCATGGGCAATCTCCTTTCCAAGATAGTGGTTCATGAGAAAACCGTGCAGATCCCCGAGCGAGACGACCTGCTGGATATAGTTTCTCTCGATGGCCGACTTGGGCATGCCGAAGACCACCGAGCTTTTCTCATCCTGGGCAATGGTCATGCCGCCCTGCGCCTTGATCTCGCCGATCCCTTCGGCGCCGTCCGCCCCCATGCCCGTCATGATAAGCCCCGTCACGCTGCTTCCGTACTCCGCTGCTGCGGACCGGAAGAGAACGTCGGCCGACGGACGGTGGCCGTTCACCGGAGCCGAGTCGGATATCACCGCGATCGTCCCGAGCGGGAGGCGCTTGATCTTGAGATGCCGGCCTCCCGGCGCGATGAGCACCCGGCCGGGCACCACGAGATCGCCGTCCTGCGCTTCCTTGACCTCCAGGGCGCAGTTCGTGTTCAGCCGCGAAGCGAACATTTCGGTGAAGCCCGGCGGCATGTGCTGCACGATCAGGATGGCTGCCGGAAAATTCGCCGGCAGGCGCGGCAGCAGGTAGCTCAGGGCATTGGGGCCGCCTGTCGAGATCCCGATGGCGAGCACTTGTTCCGCCGTCCTCGTGGTCCGGCTTGCTTTTCTTTCCCGGGGGACCGTGGTTGACTCGACCTTCCTGGTCCGAAGCCGCGCCAGCGGGTTCTCAAAGGCAGCCTTCACCTTGGCGATGAGCTCTTCGGCGATGTCCTTGATATGGACCGAGATCGCATCCTGCGGCTTGGTCACGAAATCGAAAGCCCCGATCTCCAGGGCCTGGAGCGTCAGCGTGGCGCCGCGCTCGGTGAGCGAGCTCAGCATGACCACGGGCGTGCCGAACTCCGCAACGATCCTCCGGAGCGTCTCGATACCGTCCATGCGCGGCATGTCCACATCGAGGGTCACCACATCGGGTTTGAGCTCCTCCATCTTCTTGAGCGCGAACAAGCCGTCCATGGCCGTGCCCACGACCTCGATGCCCGGGTCCGATGCCAAAAGCTGCGGGATCAACTTCCGCATGAGCGCTGAATCGTCTATGACGAGGACCCGGATCGATCTCATGTATGCAGGGCCCTTTCTTTTTCCCTCGTAACAGCCTTCCGGAACACGGCGGCCGCATCGAGGATCAGAACCACCTTGCCGTCTCCCAGGATGGATGCGCCGGCCACCAGGCCCGAACGAGCCTGGCGTTCATCCACGGCCTTGATCACCAGCTCCTGCTGGCCCACAAGGCGGTCGACGAGCAGCCCCATTTTCCGCGTCCCGCTGCCGATGAGCAGGGCGAACTGCTTTTCATTGCTCTTCCCATCGATCCCGAAGAGTTCGCGCAAGCGGACGAGGGATACGATCTGGTCCCGCAAAAGGAGCGTGTCCTTGCTGTCCACGGTCGTCAGGTCGTCGGGCATGACGCGCAGCACCTCGGCAACTGCGGCAACGGGCACGGCAAAGACCCGGTCCCCGACCTCAAAGAGCAGCGCCTTGATCACGGCCAGGGTCAGCGGCAGGGTCAGGGTGAACGTTGCGCCCTTGCCCGGCCGGGAATTGATCTCGATGGAGCCCTTCATGGCGGCAACGGCCGATCGCACCACGTCCATGCCCACGCCCCTGCCCGACGTCTCGCTCACCCTGTCGGCAGTGCTCAGGCCGGCGTGGAACATGAGATGCACTGCTTCCGCATCCGTCAGCCTCACGGCCTCGTCGGCCGTCAGGAGGTCCATTGCCATTGCTTTTTTCTTCAGCTTCCCGGTATCGATCCCCTGGCCGTCGTCGGAAGCCTCGATGACGATATGGGCCGCCTCGTGAAAGGCCCGGAGCGTGATCGTCCCTTCCTCGGGCTTGCCCAGGGCGACGCGGTCGGCCGGGGCCTCGATGCCGTGGTCGATCATATTCCTCACGATGTGCGACAGCGGCTCTCCCAGGGCGTCCACAAGGCTCTTGTCCAGCTCCGCGTCCTTGCCGAGGATCTCGATCCTGACCCGTTTTCCTTTTTCCCGGGACAGGTCGCGCACGACCTTCGGGAATTTCCGGAACACGGTGTTCACAGGCACCATGCGCATTTTCATGACGCCGTTCTGCAGTTCCCTGAGGGTCCGTTCGAGGTAGGCATTGATCGTCGAAAGTCGGGATGCGGCATCGCCTGACGAGGAGTCTTCCTCAAGGTCCCGGGACACCTGGTCGATCATGGACCGGCCGATGATGAGCTCGCCCACGAGGTTCATGATCGTGTCCACGCGCGAAGATTCGATGCGCAGCATTTCCGCATGCTGGACGAGGCCCGGATCGCCGCTTGTTGCTCCGCCTTCCCCGGGTGCGTGATCAACAACGACCGTCTTTTTGGAAAAGCCGGCGGATCCTGGGGCCTCGTGCTCCTTGACGATGATCGCGCCCGTAATGCCCGGGATGGAAGCGGTCTTAAGGACCTCTTCCCGCGAGAGGGACGTGCTGTATACCAGCGAGATCCCATCGGCCTGATCGATCGCATTGCCTGCGAGGTCCGGGAACGACCGGATGATGTTCCCTGCGGCGTTCAGCTGCTGAGCCGCCATGAGCGCGGCCACGCCCTTCTCTCCACACAGGGGATGGAACGAGATCTCCACGTCATGGACCAGAAGGCCTTTGCTCCGTGCATCCTCGATCTCGAGGCTCTGATACTCCGTGAGGCCGGGCATGACCGGCCGCTGCGTCGTCGTCATTGTTGCGTGCTGCAGATAGGAATCGATCCGCGCCAGGATCTCGCGGCCGTCTCCCCCGTCGGAACCGGCCTCGGCCTCCCGGAGCATCCGCTGCAAAGCATCGGCGCAGCTCATGAGAAGGTCCCAGGTCTCGTGCTCGGATTGCCGGTCCCGTCCACCAGGGAGGACAGGACATCCTCCACGCGGTGGCAGAATGCGCCCGGAAGGGTCAGCCCGACGGAGTTGGCATCCCCTTTAAGGGTATGCACGTACCGCTTGACCGTCTTCAGCGTTTCAAGGTCGCCGGGATCCGCTTCGAGGCGCAGGAGCGCGTCCTGGAGCTCCTCAACGATCTCCTGCGACTGGGAAAAGAACAGCGTCCTGAGCTCCCCGATCTCCTGCTCGCTGAATTTGCCGGCGTCATCGTTCATGGCTACGCTCCGCTGTGCCGTGCTCCGTATTTCTGTATCTCGCTTTTCAACTGGGCGATCTCAAAAGGCTTGGTGAGGCACCGGGTCGCTCCTGCTTTCACCGATTCCGCCATTTCGCCGCTCCCCGCATTGCCCGAGATCGTGATGGCGGGAATATGGGGGTTCAGCCGCTTGATGATCCTGAGGGCATTGATCCCGTCCAGCTTCGGCATCTTGATGTCGAAGACGAGAAAATCATACTGTTCATCGATGCAGCGCAGAACGGCCTCTACGCCGTCGCTGGCGAGATCGACGCGGTACCCTTCCTCGGTCAAGGCGTTCTTCAGGACCGCTCCAAAGTTCCGATCGTCCTCCGCTATCAGGATGTTCATACCCGTACCCCCTCTGGTTTTTTATATGCCGCGCCCTTGTTGTCGTACACGAACTCGAACCTCGTCCCCAACCCGTGCAGGCTTTCGGCATGGCCGAGCAAAAGGTACCCGCCCGGATTGAGGCTGTCGTAAAATTTTTGTACCAGCCGCGCCTGCGCATCGGCGTCAAAATAGATCATGACGTTCCTGCAGAAGACGGCGTCGAGCCCGGCGAGTCCATTCTCGTTCTTCAGGTTATGGTAGTCGAAGACGACCATTTTTCTTACGTCATTTTTCACCGTATACCGGTCCCCGGTCTTATCGAAATACCGGTGCAGGTAGTGGTCGTCCACGGTCGCATGCACCTTCTCTGCGTTGTATTCACCGGCGCTTGCGGCCTTGAGGACCGTCATGCTCAGGTCCGACGCGAAGATCTTCACGTCCCATTGCTGCAGCTCAGGGAGCGCCTCCCGTATGACCATGGCGATGGTGTAGGGCTCCTCGCCCGTGGAGCATCCCGCTGACCAGATACGCAGCCTTTTTTGGGGACCCTGCGCCTTGTTCTTCACGATGGACGGAAGCAGGCTGTTCTTGAACAGGTCTATCTGCGGCCCGTTCCTGAAGAACGAGGTCTCGTTCACGGTCAGAATGTCGAGCAGGATCAAAAGCTCGCTCTTTTTCTGCTCCTTCACCAGCTTGTAATACCAGTAGGGGCTGCTGATGCCCGTTGCCTCCAGCCGCCTTGCGAGCCGGTGCTCCAGGAAGTCCTTCCGCGTTTCCTTCAGATAGATGCCTGACTCCTCGTAGATCAGGTTCCGGAAGAGCCGGAACTCCTCGTTCGTTAGCATGCCTGCCCGCCTTTTGGGTCTCCCTTACCTGGTTTCCATGCTGACTGTTCAGCATCGGGTGCGGCATGCCGCGCCTGTTCGTTCCGCCTGCCTCTTACGCCACTTTGTCGTGCACGGGCTCTTCAAGCATCCGCTTGCCGTTGCCCCCATTGCCAGCCTTCACGGGAAGCTTCTTCCTCGGCGCGACCGCCACAGGCCTCACGGCATCGTCCAGCACGAACGTGCCGATCACCTGCTGGAACCGGTCCGCCTGGGAATTCAGCTCCTCGGCCGACGACGCAAGCTGCGCCGTGCCCGATGCGTTCTGGTGGATCATCTCGCGCATTTTTTCCATGGTCTTCACGATCTGCTCGGCTGCCGAGGCCTGCTCGTCCGTGGCCGACGAGATCTCCTGCGTGATCTCCCGCAGGCTTTCCGCCGCCTTGGCGATCTGCGTGCTGCCGCTCGACTGCTCCTGCGTTGCCGCGCCGATCTCCTTGGAATACCGGTCCACCTCCGCCACGTTGCCCTCGATCCCCTTGAGCGAATGGCCCACCTGCTTGCTCAGCTCGACGCCCTTGCCCACGATCTCCGTGGACTTTTCCATGAGCCGCACCGCATCCTGTGCCTCTTTCTGGATGCCCGAGATCAGTTCGGCGATCTCCTTGGTGGACTTGGCCGACCGCTCGGCGAGCTTTCGGACCTCCTCGGCCACGACAGCGAATCCGAGCCCCTGTTCGCCGGCGCGCGCAGCCTCAATGGCAGCGTTCAAGGCGAGCAGATTGGTCTGCTCCGCGATATCGTCGATCACGTTCACGATCTTGCCGATGTCTTCGGCGCGGGACCCCAGAGCCGCGATCGTGTCGGACGAACGGGTGATCGCCTTGCTGATCTCGTCGGTGCCGCGCACCGACTTGTCGACCGCCTCAAGCCCCGCTTCTACGGCTCCCTTGGTCTTCTGCGAAAGCTCGACGAGCTGCTGGGCGGTGTTGGCGATCCTCTGGACGGACGTGACCATCTGCTCGATGGACGCCGATGTCTGGGTGACCGCCGATGACTGTCCCTGGGTGCTCTTCGACACGTTCTGGATGTTCGCGGCCATTTCGTGCATGGTGGACGTGGTCTCCTCGACCGCCGTGGCTGCCGCCTCGTTGTTCCGCGCGGACTGCTCCGCTGCCGACGCGATGTCCGATGCCGCCGACACGGTCTGGTCCGACCCCGCCTTGACCTCGGTGATGATGGCCCTGAGGCCCGCGATCATCTTGTGAAAGGCGTTCCCCAGAACGTCCTGCCCGGACTGGGGAGTCACCTGGGTCCGCAGGTCGCCCTCGGCGATCTCCTCGGCGGTTTTAGCCATCCCCTTCATGTAAAGGATCATCTCGTTGAAAGAACCGGCGAGAACGCCGATCTCATCTTTTCTATCCATCTCTACGCGCTGCGCGATATCGCCGGTGGCCATCTTTTTGGCTACCAGCGCGATCTCCTGCACGGGAACAGCGATGCTCTTCGTGATCACGGCGCCGATGATCACACTGAATGCCACGGCGAGCAGCACCAGTACCACGATGAAAAGGACGGTCTTGTTCACTGCGGCATCGAGCGTCGGCGTCATGGCATCCATCCGTTTGTTCCCGGCCTCCGCCATCTCCGTCGCGATCTTTTCCATGTTATGCGTTTCTTCCTTAAAGGGAACCATGGCACTGTTGGCATCAACGGCTGTCCTGATCTTTCCTGCCCGGATCTGACCGTATACTTTTTTGAAGCCCGCTTCATAGCCGGCAACGTCTTCTTTTATCTTTTTGACGGCATCCTTCTCGCTCTGGCTGGTCACCGTCTTTTCAAGCTCGGGCAGATGCTCCTTCGTCAGTTCATCATGCTGCTCGTTCCAGGCCTTCAGGTATTCCGCTTCCTTCTCCTCCTTGCCGATGTTCAAGAAGAGGTCCTTCTCATACCGCCGCATCCCGATGATGTGCGAACGCGCCTCAGCCGCGTTCTCGGCAATATGCGCGTCGCCGTTGATCATGGCCGACGTCGTCCCGGCCACGGACTTGACGCTGAAATACCCCAATGCTCCGACCGCAACGAGCAGGACCAATATCACGCCGAATCCCGCGCCGAGCCGTCTTCCGATCTTCATGTCCTTGAGTTTCATGATGCCCTCCTTTAATGATTGCGTCCCTGCTTTTTTGGGATATGCCGGGCTGTCACGCGGCCTGTGTTGCCGCCAGCGCGCTGTCGACGGTGCTTCCGATCTTTTTCATATCTTCCACGCTCAGCACCCTGTCGAGGTTCAGCAGGATGACCAGCCGCTCCTTTACTTTTGCCACACCCGTGATGTACTCGACGCCGACCGATGCCACCATCTGCGGCGGCTCTTCGATCGCCTCGGGAAGCAGCTTCAGGACCTCGGCAACGGAGTCGACGATGAGGCCGACCAGGAGTCCCTTGTTCTCGGTGATCAGCACCCGTGCCGATCTCGTTCTCTCCGCTTGCTGAAGCCGCAGCCGTTTTCCCAGATCGATCACGGGAATGATCTTTCCCCGCAGATTGATCACGCCTTCGAAGAACTCCGGAGCATCGGGGACTTCGGTGACGCTCGGCACCCGGACGATCTCATGGACCACCTCGATCCCGACGCCATAGAGCTCCCTGCCCACACCGAACACGACGAGCTGTACATACTTTGCCATGGATGCCTCCTTATTTTTTTCTTCCTTAATACTTTGCAAGGATGCGGCCAGAACACAACTGTCTGTTTATCCATGAGCTTTTCCCGGCGCTCAATAGGCATATCAGGCATCGTGCCCGCGTCCCGCGGCATAATGCCTGAACCAAAAAGCATCGAGGATGTGAGCAAAGACCCGAAAAAGAACATTTATTAATGGTTTCATTATTGTAACTATTCAGGTCAAAAGCAAAGGCATCTCGCGCAAAGCCGCAAAGCTCGCAAAGAACTGCAATAAAATCATAAAAACGATCCCATCCTTTTTTTGTACATACCACAAGCCGTCATCCCCGAATGCTCCTATCGGGGATCCAGAACCATATAAAGCGAAGACTGGATTCCCGCTCAGCAGCGCTGCGGGAATGACGAATAGGGGCGCAACTATTTCGATTCTATTTTGAGACCATCATTAATGAAGGGGAAACAGACCGCGGACAGGCGAGCGAAGAGGGAAAGGTTATGTCAGTTGCCGATAGTGGTGCCGGCGTGCGGCAGGAGTTTGGAGCCGCGAGCAAGAGCCGCGTCGGTTTAACCCCGGACCCTGGACCCTGAACCCTGAACCCCGGACCCTAGACCCCGATTTCCGGACAGCCCCAGCCGGAGTCGCATCACACCGGGAGCGTGACCCTGAACGTCGCGCCCTTCCCTTCTTCCGATGAGACCGTGATCGTGCCGTTGTGGTTCGCAATGATCTTGCTCGCGATAGCGAGGCCGAGACCGGTGCCGCCGCTGTCGGCCTTGGTCGTAAAAAAGGGGTCGAATATCTTGCTTTGATTCGCCAGGGATATGCCGGAACCCTGGTCGGAGACGGCGATCGCGACCATGCCGTTGTCCAGGGCGGTGGAAAGCGTGAGCGTGCCCTTGTCATGCATCGCATCGAGAGCGTTCGTCAGGAGGGACAGGAAGACCTGCATCAGCTCTCCTTCGCTGCCGCGCAGAGGCGGCATATCAGGCTGCAGATCGTACACGACGTTGATGCTCTTCAGCCTGCCCTGGAACCCGATAATATCCAGGGACTTGCTCAGGACAACGTTAATGTCCATGTTCTTGTTCTCGCAGGTGTCTTTTTTGACGAACGAAAGCATGCCCGTCGTGATGCCTTTGCACCGGAAGATCTCTTCCTGAATGATCTTCAGATAATTCCGGAAGAACTCGGGATCAAAACGATCGCGATCGATGCGCGACAACAGCCCCTCGGCGCAACCGTTGATGGCGGCCAGGGGGTTGTTGATCTCGTGCGCAATGCCCGAGGCCATGCGGCCCAAAGCGGCAAGCCGTTCGGTCATCGCGAGGCGCGTCTCCTGTTCTTTTCTGTCCGTCACGTCCCGCATGATGCTGATGGCGCCCTGGGGCGTTTGTTCCGGGGAAAAATAGGGGAACACGGATATGAGGAAGGTCTTCCTGCCGTCGGGAGAGATCAGCTCCCTCGTCGATTGCTTCCCCTCTGCGATCGCAGCCGCATGGGGGCAGTCCGGCCCCGGATCGGCTTGATCATAGACCAGGGAATGACAGTCTCGCCCGATCAGTTCCTGCGGAGAGACCGCGTAATGATCGGAAAAGGCCCGGTTCGCCTTGATGATGCGTGAATCCTTGTCCGTGATAGAGATCAGGTCCGTAATGCTGTCGAAGGTCTCCTGCCATTCCTGCTTGGAGCGGGAGACCTTTTTAACAAGGTCCTGGAGCTCTTGAATGAGCGTCTCCCGTTCTTCCTCCGTACGCTTGTGCTGAACGATCCCGGCAAGTGCGTTTGCCACGGAGTGCAGGAATTCAACTTCCTTTTCGTTCCGCTCGTGGCCCGCGCGGAGATAGAGCGCGATGACGCCGAGCACCCTGCCGGAGAACAGCAGCGGAACACAGTAATGCCCGTGGGGCAGCATCCCGTCATAGCGGATATCGTGGCGGTCATCGATACCACCGGCATACTGGATCTCCCGCGTGGAAGCCGCCCTGCCGCAGAGGCAGGCGCCGAGCGGCACCCGGCCGCATTTCTTCTGCACGTCCTTGCTCAAGCCTTTCTGAGCTTTCAAAAACAGGGTGCCCCCATCGTCGGAAAGGAATATCGCTCCCTGTGCTTCGACGTTCAGCCAGGGGATGGAAAGGATCTGGTCAAGCGTGTACCGAAGGATCTCGTCAAGCGAAACGCGCTCCGTGGCGCGCTGGAGAAGGGCATTGATCACATACTGGTTATCGGCGTTCCGTCGAATTTCCTGCTCGATCTGTTTCCGCCTCGTGATCTCCCGTATGACTCCCACCATGGCCACGGGTTCGCCTGATTCATTCCTGACCAGGGACGCCGAAAGCCATACGGGGACCTCTCGTCCGGACCGGTGGCGCGCCAGGACCTCGCCGCTCCAGCGACCCCGCTGCCTCACCACGGGCAGGATAACCTGTTCCGACAGGTCGGAGTCTGCATCCAGTTCCTTGATATGCCTCCCGACCAGCGCCTCGGGAGTGAAACCGTAGATGGCTTCCACCGCCTTGTTGGAATGCATGATGATGCCGTCAAGATCGAAGATCTGGATGGCGTCCATGGCCTCTTCCATGGCGGCCGAAAAGAGCTTCAGTTTCTTCTCCGCCTCCATCCCGGCTGCGATGCCGTCTCCGGCTGCGCTGTCTAAAAAGCTCCTGGCCTTGCTTTCCCGGCCTTGCAGATCATTGTTCATGCTGTCTTCTTTCTCTTTCCTGGAAAAGCCTGTGCCGGAGCATTTTCAGTTCGCCGTAGACCGGATCACGAAGCCCGCTCGACAAGAACGTTCCTCGTTGGCTGGCGCGCAGCCGCGCTCTCATTCCGCTGCCATCGCCTGGTCCCGGAGCGGCAGCATAAGGGTGAAGGTCGTTCCCGAGCCTTGTTCCGAAACAACATCGATGCGGCCGCCATGATTGGAGACGATCTTGTTCGCGATCGCGAGGCCGAGGCCCGTGCCTCCCTTGTCGGTTTTTGTCGAGAAAAAAGGCTCAAAGATCTTATTGATAAATTCCTGAGCTATGCCGGACCCCGTATCGCTGATCCTGACGGACAGCGAGCTGCCGTCGTTCTCGGTTCTGATCGTGAGAATTCCCCTGTCTTCCATGGCATCGAGGGCATTTGTGATGATCGAGAGGAACGCCTGCTTCAGTTCCCCATCGTTTCCCCGGACGATCAATTTCTCCGGCCATGGCGTTCTTACGACCTCGACCTCCCTCAACCTGCCCTGTATCGCAAAGATCTCGAGCGCATGATCGAGGATTGCCTGGATATCGACGTCTTTCTGCACCGGGCTCGACTTCCGCACATAGGAAAGCATGCCCGTGGTGATGGTCTTGCACCGTACGATCTCTTCCTGGATGATCGCCAGATAGTTCGCGAAAAACGCGGCGTCGTACCGCTCCTGCCTTACCCGGCCCAGCAGTCCTTCGGCGCACCCGGCGATGGCCGCCAGCGGGTTGTTGATCTCGTGCGCGATGCCCGAGGCCATCTGGCCCAGGGAAGCGAGCCGCTCGCTCATGATGAGGCGCGTCTCTTTTTCCTTCTCCTCGGTAATGTCGCGGGCGACGTGGATCGATCCGAGGACCGCTCCGTCAGGGGAAGCGTAAGGATAGGTGGAGATGCGGAACATGCGGCCCGTCAGCTTGTCGAAGAGCTCCTGCGGCTCCGCCTTCCCCTCCTCCCGGTCCGTTGGCTGCGTGCCGTTCGGGACCTGCGAGCCGGTCTCGTGCACGAGGTCAAGGCACTTCCGGTTGATCACCGCGGGCGGTTGGAGGCCGAGATAGGCCGAAAAGGCCCTGTTGGCCTTCAGAATGCGGAAGTCCTTGCTCACGATGAATATCAGGTCAGCGATGCTGTCGAACGTATCCTGCCATTCCTTCTGGGAGCGGGAAATAGCGAGCATCAGGCCTGACCGCTCTTCTTCGATGCGTTTGCGCTGGATGATCCCGGCAAGGGCGCTGGCTATGGCTGACAGAAAGTCGATCTCATGCTGAGCCTGCTGATGGCCCTCATCGAGGTAGATATTGATCACCCCGATGATCTTGCGCTCATATTGCATAGGGACGCAGTAGTGGCCGTGGCGATCGCTGCCCTCGTAACTGCCCTCATGCCGCGCGTCAAGGGCATCGGCGAATTGGACCTCTCCCCGGGCTGCAGCCCGGCCGCAGAGGCACTTGCCAAAGGGGAGTATCCTGCATTGGTCCCTGATCTGTTCGGACAGGCCGCGCTGGGCCGTCATAACGAGCGTCTGCGTGTCTTTATCGACCAGGAAGATGCTGCCCCGGGATTCGAAGGAAAGCCAGGGGATCGAAAGAATGACGTCGAGCGCCTCTTTCAGTACCCGCTCCAGAGAAATGCTTTTCAGTGAAATATTCAGTATCCAGTTGATCGCGGTCTGAGTGTCGTAATTCCGCTGAATGGTCTGTTCGGCGGTCTTGCGCTCCGTGATGTCCTGCATGACGCCGAGCAGGCCGGCTATGGCGCCTGCTCCATCGGTGTAGGCGGCCTTGTTGAAAATGACATCGTGGTGCGTTCCGTCAGCGTGCTTTACGGGAGACTCATAGATCTGGATGCCGGGGTTCTCAAGAAGCTCACGGTCCCTGGCGTAGTACCGGTCGGCAAGCTCCTTGGGCGCCAGGTCATAGACGCTCTTGCCGATGATGTTCGCTTTCGCTTGCCCCAGAAAGGCCGCAAACGCCGTGTTGCAGACCTGGTAGACCCCCTGTGCGTCCTTGTAAAAAACCGGCATCGGTATCGTATCGATCAGGACCTGGAGAAACTGCAGCTGCTCCTCTAGTTTCCTCTCCCACTCTCTGCGCTCCGTGACATCGCGCGTAACTCCCAGCATTGCATAAATGTCGCCTCGCGCATTCCTGAGGGGTGCGGCATGGGTCTCGAGCCAGCGGTGGGTGCCTCTTTTCCCGACGATCTCAAATTCGAGCGTTCCCGATCCGCCTTGAAACACCGTCTTTAAAAGGGCCTGCGCGCCGGAATGATGCTCTTGAACGATATGGGGCAGCATCGGCTGGCCTACTACCTGTTGCGGAGTATCCGCTTCGAGCATGGCAAGTCCGGCCGGGTTCATCTCCTGGATCGTGCCGTCCCGTGAGACCAGCTTCACGCATTCCGGTTCCGTGTCGATGACGGCCCTGAGCCGTCCCTCGCTCAGCGCCAGGGCCTCTTCCATCTGTTTTTGCGGCGTGATATCCTGGAGCGTTTCGATCACGCCGGTCAGTTGCCCGCTGTCGTCATACACCGGCGCAGCGTCAAAGATGAGATAGCGGTCCTTCCCGTTCATGTTGGCATACCAGCCTTCCGCATGCAGCCCATGCTTGAGCAGCGTCGAGCCCCTGTGTTGTTCGTAGAGTTGCGGGAGTACTTCGATAATGCCGTCAAGAACCACGTCGGCGAGGGTTTGGCGGCGGACTGCATAGAAGGGTTTCCAGTGGTCGCTTTTGCCGATCTGGGAGGCGGCGGGATAGCCGGTGAGCGCTTCGCAGGCCTTGTTCCAGAACACGACCGTGTGGTCCGGTTTGATCACGAACGTGGCCACGGCGGAATTCTCCAGGAGATTTCCGATGGCTGCCCTCTCTTCTCCCGCCTTTTTTTCCGCCTTCCGGACCGCATCGAGGAGGCTGATCAGGATGAAGGCAAGAACAAAGGAAACCGCCAGCGCGACGACCCCGCTGGTGATCAGATAATCGCGCGTCACCCTCCCCTGAAGGATGATGCTCATCAGGGACGTGATCACCGCTGACGAGAGCTCCGAGAATAGCACCGACAGCCAGAGCAGGCGCAACGGGCCTGTCGTTTTTAATACGTTGACGCTTCGAGTTAGCATAGTTTCATTTCCATTCAGGGGCGGCGTTGAGCGCGAGGCACGATCGCGGTCTTGCCGCTTTAGTCTTTGATCCCGTAGCCCTGCAGCTTTCGATACAATGTTTTCGGGTCAATGCCCAGGAGCTCCGCAGCTTTTCCCCGCTGTCCGCCCGATTCTTTCAAAATAGCGAGGATGTGCTTTTTTTCGACGGTTTCCAGCTTCGTCCCTGAAACCTTCCGGTCAAGGGGAACGAGGTCCGTCGGCAGCTCATGCAGGTCTATGACATCGCCTGAAGACAGCAGAAATGCACGGTGGATCGTGTTCTGCAGTTCCCTCACGTTCCCCGGCCAGGGATACTCCTTCAACGCTCCCATGGCCTCCGGGCTGAACCGTTTCAGTTTAAAAGCGGGATTGGCGCCCGTCACCTGCTCGACCAGGGGCGCGATGTCCTCCTTCCGTTCACGGAGCGGAGGGATGTTCAAGGTCAGGGTCGTGATCCGGTAGAACAGGTCCTGCCGGAAGGACCCCTTCGCTATTTCCGTCTTCAGTTCCTTGTTCGTCGCCGAAACGATCCGGACATTCACCTTCAGCTCCCGCACCCCGCCGAGCCTGAAAAAACTCCCGGTCTCGATCACCCGAAGGAGCTTCACCTGGAGAGCGATCGGCATGTCCCCGATTTCATCGAGAAAGAGGGTGCCGTTATTCGCGAGTTCCAGGAGTCCCGGTTTTTTCGCATGAGCTCCCGTGAACGCCCCTTTTTCGAAGCCGAACAACTCGCTCTCGATCATGGTCTCGGGGATCGCGCCGCAATTGATCGCAACGAAGGGCTGTTCCGAACGGTTCGATTCGCGGTGAATGATCCGTGCGATAAGCTCTTTCCCCGTGCCGCTTTCTCCGGTGACCAGTACGGGAAAATCAGCGAGCGCGACCTTGTTGACCGTTTCGAGAAGACCGAGCATGACCGGGCTTTTCGCCACGAACCTGCGGCCTTCCGCCTCCCGTTTTATCTGCGTTTTCAGGAGGAAGTTCTCGCTGCGCAGATTCTTCTTTTCGCATGCCTTTTCGATGACGGAGGAGAGTTCGGCCAGATTGAACGGCTTGGTCAGGTAATCGTAGGCCCCCAGTTTCATGGCCTCTACCGCGGTTGACAGAGTGGCGTTTGCCGTTAAAACGATAACCTCGGCAGGACTGTCAAGGGCCTTCATTCGCTTCAAGACCTCAATGCCGCTCATCCCCGGCATATTCAGGTCGAGCAGAAGCACATCATACTCCTCCTTTTCAAAGAGGCTGAGCGCCTGCTGTCCGCTGCCGGTCTCGGTAATTTCGATGCCTTCAGCAGAGAGCTCGTTTTTAAGAATCATTCTCAGATTCTTCTCGTCGTCGGCAATAAGTATTTTCATGATTTCCTTTTCCGGGAATAGCACAGGGCACCGCTTTTTTCTGCAGTATACGGTGAAAAAGGAAGCACGCATATGACGCACAACATAATCTTGCACAAACAATGCCACGTGCAATGTTCAGATTTCATTGATGTTTACTTTTCTCAGGCCATACGATGCGGCATTTTGCCCGACACTGCCAGCATTTTACCCGAATGTCCGAAACACTCCTTTTTCCCATAAAAAAAGCGGATCCGTTTTTTCGGATCCGCTTTTAAACCTGCTAAAAGATATGCGCAACGTTCTGTTATTTCTGTCCGTGTTTCTCCGCCACCTGAATCCTGATCATGGCGCGGAGCAGATCAATGCGCGCCTTTTCGAAATCCTTCTGCTCCAACTGTCCGCCGAGCGCTTTTTCTGCGCGCTCTTTCTCCTGCCTGGCTTCTTCAAGGTTTATGTCCATGGCCCTGTCCGCACCTTCGGCCAGGATGATCACCCGATTCGGCCCCACCTCTGCATAGCCCCAATCTACGGCAAGGTAATGCCACTCATCGCCCTCGCGGTACGAAAGTTCACCGACCTTCAGTGTGGTCAGGAACGGAGTATGACCGGGGAGAACGCCGAACTCGCCTTCGCTGCCCGGCGCGATCACTTCGTCCACGTGCTCCGATCGCACAACCTGGCGGCTCGGGGCAACGACCTCAAGGAGCATTTTTCCTTTTTCAGCGACCATGTTCTTTTTCCAATCCTCGCCACTCGTATGTAATGGGCTTGGTGAATTCGTTGTCACTTCCACCGCCGCTCGAAACGTTTAGCGTTTATAACCGAGCGTTTCCGCCTTTGCGAACACTTCCTCGATAGGGCCGACCATGTAGAAGGCCTGCTCGGGCATATCATCCATCTTGCCGTCCACGATCTCCTTGAAGCCCTTGATGGTTTCCTTGAGCGGAACGTACTTGCCGGGAGTGCCGGTAAAGGCTTCCGCCACCTGGAAGGGCTGCGACAGGAAGCGCTGGATCTTTCTGGCGCGGGACACGGAAAGCTTATCCTCGTCGGAAAGCTCGTCCATACCCAGGATCGCGATGATGTCCTGAAGTTCCTTATACCGCTGGAGCACAAGCTGCACGCGCTGCGCCACGGCATAATGCTCGGCGCCGACGATATGCGGGTCCATGATGCGGGACGTCGAATCGAGCGGGTCAACGGCGGGATAGATGCCGAGCTCCGAGATCTGGCGCGAAAGCACCGTGGTGGCATCGAGATGCGCGAACGCCGTTGCCGGCGCCGGGTCGGTCAGATCGTCGGCAGGCACGTAAATGGCCTGCACCGAGGTGATCGATCCTTTTTTCGTGGAGGTGATGCGCTCCTGGAGCGCTCCCATTTCCGTGCCGAGGGTGGGCTGGTAACCCACGGCCGACGGCATACGGCCGAGGAGCGCCGACACTTCCGATCCTGCCTGGGTGAAACGGAATATGTTGTCCACGAAGAGCAGCACGTCCTGTCCCATGGTATCGCGGAAATACTCGGCGACCGTCAGGGCGGAGAGGGCCACGCGAAGACGGGCTCCCGGCGGCTCGTTCATCTGGCCGTAGACCAGGGCGGTTCTGTTGATAACTCCGGACTCCTTCATTTCCGCCCAGAGGTCGTTTCCTTCACGGGTACGCTCGCCCACGCCGGCGAAGACCGAGTAGCCGCCGTGCTGCTTGGCCACGTTGTTGATGAGCTCCATGATAAGCACGGTCTTGCCCACGCCCGCGCCGCCGAAAAGACCCGTCTTCCCGCCCTTGGTGTAGGGTGCGAGAAGGTCGATGACCTTGATGCCGGTCTCGAACAGCACCTTCGAGGGGTCCAGTTCTTCGAGCATCGGCGCGGAACGATGGATCGGGAGCGTGTCCTTGGTCGTGATCGGCGCCATCTCGTCCACCGGCTCTCCGATGACGTTCATGATGCGGCCGAGCACTTCCTTGCCCACGGGCATGGAGATCGGCTTGCCCGTGTCGGTCACTTTCATGCCGCGCATGAGACCGTCCGTGGCGCTCATGGCGACGGTGCGCACGCGGTTTTCGCCGAGATGCAGCGCAACCTCGAGGGTCAGATGGGTCTCGGGCGTTCCGAGGTTCTTATCGGCGTCCTGATCGATGCGAAGTGCATTCATCAAATGGGGCAGGTTGCCGACGGGGAACTCACAGTCCACCACCGCACCCATCACCTGTACTATTTTGCCTGTGCTCATTTATGACCCCCTGACACAATTTTCTTCGAAAATTGAAGTGTAAACTGAATTTTGGTTGTTATTTCTGCGCTTCCGCTCCGCCCACGATCTCCGAGATCTCCTTGGTGATCGCTGCCTGGCGCTGCTTGTTGAACTTCAGCGTCAGCCGCTCGATCATGTCCTTGGCGTTCCGCGTGGCGGAATCCATGGCGGTCATGCGCGAACCCATCTCACTCGCCTGGCTTTCCAGCATCGAGCGGTAGACCTGCACTTCAACGTGCTTCGGCAGGATCGAGCTCAGGATCGCTTCGGCGGACGGCTCGTACAGATAATCGACTGCGGCCATGAACGGATCTGCCTCGGTGGGCGGCTCCACGGGCAGGAGCTTCTCCAGGGTTACCGTCTGCTGCATGACGCTCTTGAACTCGTTGTAGAGAAGATAGACCTCGTCGGCATCGCCCGCGACAAAACGTTCGACGATGTTCTTTCCCACATCAGCGGCCTTCTCATAATCGATCGTGCCGAGTTCCGACCAGACCTTGCCCAGGGTGTATCCGGACCGTTTGCGGAAGAAGTCGCGTCCCTTGCGGCCCACGACATTCACCTTTACGTCCTTGCCCTCGGCCTTGAACTGTTTTACCGCCTCGACTGCTCTGCGCAGGATGTTCGTGTTATAGGCGCCGCAAAGCCCCCGGTCGGAGGTGAGCACGAGAAGCTTGACCTGCTTCGGTTCGCGCTTGGCCAGGAGCGGATGCTGCGCCCGCTCAACGCGGCTCGCGAGGTTCGCGATCACCGAGAGCATCTTGCGCGAGTAGGGACGCGCGGCGATCACCCGGTCCTGGGCGCGGCGAAGTTTGGCCGCCGCAACCATCTTCATGGCCTTGGTGATCTGCTGGGTCTTCTTGACGCTCGTTATTTTTCTTTTAATGTCTCGTAAGCTGGGCATTGGTTGTCCCTAACTGTTTATATTCAAGGATGCGAGCCTTTGAAGTTCATTCCGCATTCCGAAATCCGCATTCGAACGCTACGCGGTGAAGGACTTCTTGAACTCTTCAATGACGCTCTTGAGACGCGCCTTGAGGTCGTCGTCGAGCTGTTTCTTGGTCCTGATGTCGTCAAGGAGCGGCTGGTACTTGCTCGTCGCGAAGCGGAGCAGTTCGGCCTCGAATTTCCGGACGGCGGGCACCGGCACTTCGTCCACATAGCCGTTGGTGCCTGCGAAGATCACCAGGATCTGCTGCTCCACCGGGAGCGGAGAGTACTGGTCCTGCTTCAGCAGCTCAACCATGCGCTGACCGCGGTTCAGCTGTGCCAGCGTGGCCTTGTCGAGGTCGGAGCCGAACTGGGCGAATGCCGCGAGTTCGCGGTATTGGGCCAGGTCGAGGCGGAGCGTGCCGGCAACCTGCTTCATGGCCTTGATCTGGGCGCTGCCGCCGACGCGGGAAACGGATATACCCACGTTGATGGCCGGACGCACGCCGGAATAGAACAGGTCGGACTCAAGGAAGATCTGACCGTCCGTAATGGAGATCACGTTCGTCGGGATGTAGGCGGACACGTCGCCGGCCTGGGTCTCGATGATCGGAAGCGCCGTAAGGGAACCGCCGCCGAGCTTGTCGGACAGCTTTGCCGCGCGCTCAAGGAGGCGGGAGTGGAGATAGAACACATCGCCGGGGTACGCTTCGCGTCCCGGGGGCCTGCGGAGGAGCAGCGACAGCTGGCGGTACGCCGTTGCCTGTTTTGAAAGATCATCATATACGATAAGAGCATGGCCGCCCTTGTCGCGGAAATATTCGCCGATGGTTGCGCCGGTGTAGGGTGCGATGAACTGGAGGGGCGCCGGGTCGGACGCCGTGGCCGCCACGATGATGGTGTAGTCCATGGCGCCCGCTTCCGTGAGGGTCTTGACCACCTGCGCCACGGTGGAGCGCTTCTGGCCGATGGCCACGTAGATGCAGATGACGTTCTGGCCCTTCTGGTTGATGATGGTGTCGATGGCAACGGCGGTCTTGCCGGTCTGGCGGTCGCCGATGATGAGCTCGCGCTGGCCGCGGCCGATCGGGATCATGGCGTCGATGGCCTTGATGCCGGTCTGGAGCGACTCACGCACGGACTGGCGCT
>Ga0334722_10002923_pt1 | contig 18818 bp, 20 predicted proteins | sample C3_bottom_MG_FD_207210 | JGI IMG/M metagenome (GOLD analysis project Ga0334722, IMG submission 207210) | Sediment microbial communities from Yellowstone Lake, YNP, Wyoming, USA - C3_bottom | ecosystem: Environmental > Aquatic > Freshwater > Lake > Sediment | place: USA: Wyoming | collected...
TGCAGCTTCTTCATCTCCACCACGTCCCGCTCCGCTTCCATGGCGACCCGCTCGCGCTTGCTGGTATGCTCGCCCACCTCGCCGAGGCGTTCGGTGGCCAGGGCCAGCTGCTTCTCGGCCTTGCGGTCCTTCTCGCGCTCCGCCAGCGCCAGAGCCGCTTTCAGGATACGGTGCACCACCAGGTCGGGGTAGCGCCGGATGGGTGAGGTGAAGTGGCAGTAGCAGCCGGAGGCCAGGCCGAAGTGCCCCAGGTTCTCGGCGGCGTAGCGCGCCTGTTTCATGCAGCGGAGCAGGGCGTAGTTGAGCATGCGCTCCTCGGGGCGCCCCTCGGCCTGGGCCAGCAGCCGCTGGATCTCGGCCGGCTCCACCCGCTCATCCACCAGCTTGAACTCGTAGCCGAAGCCGAAGATGAACTCCTGGAAGTTTTGCAGCTTGGCCGGATCCGGGTTCTCGTGCACCCGGTAGAGGAAGGGGATGCCCCGGGAGGTGACGTAGCGGGCCACCGCCTCGTTGGCGGCCAGCATGAACTCCTCGATCAGCTGGTGGGCCAGGTTCCGTTCGGCCCGGATGATGCCCTCGGTCTTGCCGGTGAGCCCGATGATGATCTCCGGCTCGGGCAGGTCGAAATCAATGCTGCCGCGGCGCTTGCGCATGGCCATAAGGCGCAGGGCCAACTCCTTCATCTCCAGCAGCATGGGCGTGAGCGGCCGGTGCTTGTCCGCCGCCTCCCGATCGTTATCCACGATGATCTGCTTGACCAGGGTGTAGGTCAGGCGGGCACTGCTGGTGATCACGCTGGGGTAGAAGCGGGATTCCTGCATGACCCCGTTCGGGTCGAAAAGCATTTCGGCGGTCATGGTCAGGCGGTCCACCCGGGGATTGAGGGAGCAGATGCCATTCGACAATCGCTCCGGCAGCATGGGGATGCAGCGGTCCGGGAAGTAGACCGACGTGCCGCGCAGGTACGCCTCCCGGTCCAGGGGGCTCTCCTTTTTTACGTAGTGGGACACATCGGCAATGGAGACCCAGAGCCGGAAATTGGCGCCTTCGCGCTTCAGGGAAACGGCGTCGTCGAAGTCGCGGGCCGTTTCGCCGTCGATGGTCACCGTCGGCATGCCGCGCAGATCGACGCGCCCCTTCAGGTCGGCGGGCGACACGCTGTCCGCCAACGCCTCGGCCTCGGCCAACGCCTCGGAGCCGAAGACATGGGGCAGCTCGAAGCGGCGGATGACCGACTGCACCTCGACCTCGGGGTCGTCGGGCCACCCGAGCACCTCGACCACCCGTCCTTCGGCCGGCCGGCCGCCAATGGGATAGGCGGTCAGCTCCACCACCACCTGGTGCCCGTCTTCGGCCCGGCCGCGCCCCTTGGGGGGGATGGCGATCACCAGGTTGAGGCGCTGGTCGTCGGGGATGACGAGGGCGCCGCGCCGGTTTTCCTCAAAACGCCCCACCACGCGGGTGGTGGCCCGCTGCAGCACCGCTGTGATCCGGCCGTCCTGTTTGCCGCCGCCCATGCGGCTCGGTCCGGCCGCTGCCTCGACCTGGTCGCCATGCAGGGCGCCCTTCATGAATTTGGAGGGGATGAATATGTCTTCGCCCCCGCCGTCCGGGGTTAGAAACCCGTAGCCGTCTCGGTGCATGGACAGACGGCCGCGCACCGTGGCTGCTTTGGACGCGAGGCCGTAGCTGTTGCCCCTGAGGCGGACCACCTCGCCATCGTCGGCCATATCATCCAGCAGCCGTTTCAGTTCGCGCTTGACGTGCCGTCCGCCGAACTGGCGCAGCAGTCCGGTAAAGTGGAGCGGGGCGCCGCTCTCCTTGAGTACGGCGAGGATAAATTTTTTAGTCAGTTGCATGGGAACGGTCCGGTGTGAATTGTGTTGTGAGACTCTGGGCGGGATGATATGCTTTTTAAGCGCGATTTGCGACTATTTTCCTTGTTCGGATGCCCCGTGAAACTGCTGCTCCCTCTGTTTGTTCTGGTGTTCCTCTCCGTGAATTACCCCTGGTGCGCCACCGGCGAAGCGCTTGAACCATCACCGTTGTCCACCGAGCATGACCTCTGCGAACGTTTCAACGACCTGAACAGCCGGATTCGCGACGGCCGCACGCCGAAGACCGATGCGAGCCGTGAATTCAGAAAGCTTCTGGCTGAGATCCGGGAACGCTATTTTCAGCAGGGCGGTGTGCGGTACCCGCGCGAGGATTGGGTGTTCCCGTTGGCTGGCTACGACAGCCGCGCCATCGACAAGGCTCGCCGTCACGGCTATCGTGCCAGGGGATATGATTTTTTCAGCGGCAATCGTCATGGTGGCCACCCCTCGCTGGATATCTTCATTCGAGACCGCAACCAGGATCTGCTGGATGACCGCACCGGCCGGCCGGTGGCCGTGCTGTCCATGACCGGCGGTATCGTGGTCGCCGTGGAGCGGGAATGGGAAGAGGGGAGCCGGTTGCGGGGGGGCAGGTATATCTGGGTGTATGATCCCGCCAACGACCTGCTGGTCTATTATGCCCACAACAGCGAGGTATCGGTGCGGGTAGGGGCACTGGTCAAGCCGGGAGACATGCTGGCAACGGTGGGTCGGAGTGGCTACAACGCGGCCAAGCGGCGCTCGCCGACCCATCTGCACCTGACCGTCCTGCGGGTCGCAGGTGGTAAACCCGTGCCTCAGGATGTCTATTCGTGGCTGCGCCGGGCGCGAACCCTGCCTCCCCCGGCCTGACGGTCGAGCATGAACATGGGTGCAGCGAAAAGGGGCGTTCCGTGCGGGACGCCCCTTGTGTATTTAATAGGGAAGCGCGTTTCCGGCATGTCCGCTGGCGGAGGTCAGAGGGACGCTTCCTTGAGCTCGCGGATAATCTCTACCTGACGCTGAAACAGATACTGGGAGATGTGCTGTTCGACGCTTTTGTCCGGGGCGATGGCGAACCGGACCAGGTATGCGCCGTCCAGCTCGGATGTGCCCACATGGCGCGCCGGTGTGGCGGCAATGGTGTGGGTGTTCTGGATAATATTGGGCAGCATGAACTGCAGCTTGAGTTCGCTGTGCTCCGTCAGGTCGGCGGCCTGTTCGCACAGGACGGCGGCGCCGCCGACCGCCAGGTCGAACAGTTTGCCGTTGATCGTCCCCTGCGGCGTTTCAAAGGCCGCATCAGTGGCCGGATTGAGCATCAGCCGGATGTTGTGGCGCTGCTCGGCCATGATGTCGGCAAAGAAGAACTTCATGAGCGTGGCGGCCCGTTTGCGGACGTTGATGTACTGCACGTGGGCACCGATGGTATGGCTGAAGGCATCGCACCGGATAAAGGTGTAATGGTCCCGCTCGATGGCGGCCGCCTGCTGGGGGTGGATATCCAGGTCGATCATGCCGTGGTCCACCCCTTCGATCGTTGCGGCATAACAGAGCGGCAGCCCCTGATGGTAGTTGATCAGCTTGATCCCGGTCTTTTTTGCTTTGTGCAGGTCGCGGAAGGTGGCGATGATGTCCGCCAGATCGTCATCCACGCTCTTCTGGGGCCTGGTGGTGTAGAGATGTGAGAAGTCCATGTCAACTCCCGCTCGGAATCAGGTTGTACTTGCGCATCAACGCCACCAGATCGGCCAGGATGATCGGCTTGACCAGATAGTCGGTACAGTCCCCCTGCCAGAGCGCCTCTTCCATGTCCTCCCGTGAATTCATGGCCGTGGTCATGATGATGACCGCCTTGCGGGACGGGTTTCCCCCCGTTGCCTCGGCCTGGCGCATCGCCTTCAACGCCTCCTGGCCGTTCATGTGGGGCATCAGGATATCCAGGCAGACCAATTGATAGGGGCGGCCTTCCTCCAGGGCGCTGGAAAACAGCTCCACCGCTTCGACGCCGTCCGCAGCGCTATCGGTTTCGGCGTAGTCAGCAAGGAAAAATTCCATCATCTCCCGCTCAAAATCCACATCCTCCACAATCAGGCATCTCATGCGTGCCCTCCCTTATGCTGAATGGTGCAGTCCTCAATACCGTGCAGCGGCAGTGTTATGCGGAACTCGGCGCCATGAGCGGTGTTTCGGGCGGTGATGGCGCCGTTCATGCTTTTCTCCACCATTGATTTGACCATGTACAGGCCCAAGCCGGTGCCGTGTGCGGCATCCTTGGTGCTGAAAAATGGATCGAAGATCCGGTCGATGACCTGTTCCGGAATGCCTCCGGCGTTATCGGCAACGGTAATCAGGTTCATGTTGTCCTGTTGGGATACGGTGACGACGATGGCCGGGTCGGTGATCTGCCGCTCCCGCAGTGCGTCGCGGGCGTTGTTGAGAATATTGAGCATCACCTGCGACAGCTCGTTCATATGGCCACAGATGGTCGCTGAGGTGCGCACATCGGTGCTGATGGCGATGTTGTGGACGCTGGAGGCGAAGAACGTGACGACCCGCTGGACCGCCTCATCCAGCCGAAAGGGGTGAGGGGCCTGTTCGGGGCGGAAGAAGTTGCGGAAGTCGTCGATGGTGTGGGACATGTATTTCAGCAGCTCCAGCGTCTTGTCACAGTGGCGGTCCATGAATTCCTGGGTGAGGGCGCCCTTGGCATGGGCCAGCTGCAACGCCTGGACCGATAGCCCCAGCATGTTGAGCGGCTGGCGCCACTGGTGGGCGATGCCGGCCACCATCTCCCCCATGGCGGCAAAGCGGGACTGCTGCATGACCATGCGGTCCTTTTCGCGGCTGACGGCCAGCGCCTCGGAGACGCGCTGCTCCAGGGTCCGGTTCAGGGCTTCCAGGGCGTGCTGATGCTCGATCAGTTGTTCTTCAGCCGTGGCGCGCGCCGTGATGTCGATGACGGTCCCGACCAGGGACCTCTGGTCGTTGGAATCGATGGCAGTGCCGAATATTTCGATGTTGACCACGCGCCCGGACTTATGCAGCGCGCGGGTTTCGTAATGGGCGTAAGGGATCGCGCCGCTGAGGCGTTCCTGGTAGTTCCGGGCAAGCAGGGGAATCTCGTCGGGGTGGATGACGGAGAGAAAGCTGACCGTACCGGTCAGCTCCTCCGGTTGGTATCCCAGCATGGCGGCCAGGGCCGGATTGACGTACTGGAACAGCTGCTGTTCGTCGATGATATAGACGCCAACCATGGCATTGTCGGTCAGAAGCCGGAAGTGTTTTTCGTTGATCGGCATGGAGCCCTGCCTGATGGGTCTTGTGTAGAACAGTGTTTATACTCTACAGGAACAGTCGAGTAAAAAGATAGCGTTTTCTCTCATTAACGGAGCCGGGCCTGTGTGGCATGACGCCGTTACCATACCCATAGGCCGGTTATTTGATGAATGTCCCGTTATGGAACTCTTCGAAGGCAATTTTCAGCTCCTCCTGGGTGTTCATCACGATGGGCCCGTACCAGGCGACCGGCTCCCCCAGCGGTTTGCCGGAAACGAACAGGAAGCGCACGGGCTGGTCAGTGGTCGTGACCAGCAGATCATCCCCCTGATGCTCGAACAGCACCACGGTCTCCGGGGCGCAGCAGCAGCGGCGCTCCACATCGCTCCAGCCATGTCCGACCATCTCATAGGCATAGGCGTCGCGTCTCTCGTCGAAATAGCCTTCACCCGACAGGACGTAGGCAAAGGCGGTATGCCCGGCCGGGAGGGGGTGACGAAACGCGGTGCCGGGAGGGATGCTGATATCCAGCATTTCCGGCTCGATGACGATGTCGCGTACCGGGCCCTGGACGCCGGCCACGGTGCCGCTCACCACTTTGATCGTCACCCCGCCGGCCACGGCTACCTCGGGAATGTCGCCGGCCTTGACGTCCCGGTAGCGGGGGGGCATCATCTTCTGGCTGGTCGGCAGGTTGGCCCAGAACTGGAAGCCCCACATGGTACCGGTGGGGCTGATCCGGGGCATCTCCTGATGGATGATGCCGCTGCCGGCGGTCATCCACTGCACGTCGCCGGCACCGATCACCCCCGTGTTGCCCATGCTGTCGCCATGCTCCACCAGCCCCTCCAGCACATAGGTGATGGTTTCGATGCCCCGGTGGGGATGCCAGGGAAACCCGGCCAGGTATTCGTCCGGGTTGGAGGTGTGGAAATCGTCCAGCATCAGGAATGGGTCGAACTGGGGCACCTGGGAATAGCCGAAGGCGCGCTTCAGGTGCACCCCGGCCCCCTCGATGGTGGGGCGGCTCTTGAAGATTTTGGCGATGCGGCGGGTGGTCATGGTCTGACTCCTTCCTGTCGGTGAACGATGAGCGCAGAACTCAGGCTGCGGGAGCGGCGGATGGCCGGGGGCGGGCGAGGATGAACAGCTCCAGGCTGATCATGTCATGCACCAGGTGCATGCCGAGGCGCTCGAACAACCGGGCCGAACCGTAGCAGACCTGCCAGAGAGTGCGGTTGATGTCCAGAAAAGCATGGGCCTTGATGCTGCCGTCCTGTTGCGGCTGGATGGCCGCGGAAAAAACAATCGGTCGGGTGACATCTCGGATGGTCAGGTCGCCGGAGGCGGTGTTGTCGCCGCCCCAGCCGGTCAGGATGAACGATGCGGTCGGGAACTGCTCCACGCTGAAAAAGTCCTCCGACTTCAGATGCCGCACCAGCAGGTCGCGCCAGCCCGGGTCCTGGAGGTCGGTATTGCAGATGCTCTGCATGTCGAGCACGATGTCGGCCGCGGCCGGCCTGCCGTTTGTGATCTGCAGTGCGCCGCTTTGTACGGCAATGGTGCCCTGGTGGCGGTTGTTGAAATTGCGGCCGATCCACTCCAGTCTGCTCGCGCCGGTGTCGACACCATAGCTGCCGTCCTGCAGTACGGGTTCGCCCTGCGGCCCCTCCTGATCCGCCTCAACCGGTAGGCCGGCCGCGCGCCAGGCGGCCAGGCCCCCCGCGAGGAGCGTCACGTGGGCATAGCCGGCCTGAAGCAGCCGTTCCCGGGCCGTTTCGGCTGAGCGGGTGGTGCCGGTGGCGTCATACACCACCAGTTCACTGTCGCGGCTGGGCACGCATGCAGAGATCCGCTCCAGAAACACCATCTCGTAGATGCAGGCGTTGTGAGCCGATGGGAGATGGCCGGCGGCATAGTCTTCCGGCGTCATCACATCGATGATTACCACACCGGTCCCCATACGGGCCTGGAGGTCGCTGCAGGTAATGGCATGCATGCTTAGCTCCTTTCAGCGTGAGCACCGGCACAGACGCGCCGGTAGTCGTCGGGGGTGTCCAGATCGACCAGGATGCCCTGGTCATGGACATTCAGATGGCGTATCCGGTCCGGATCGTGCCGGAGCAGGTCCCGCAGCGTCATGGCGGCGGCCAGTTCATCCAGTATGGGGCGCGGAAAGAGGACGGGGTGCCCCCGTCGCCCCTCATGGACCGGAATGATGATCCGATCGGGAAATGCCGCGTGGCATCCGGCCAGTGCCGCGACGGTAGCGTGGCGTACCAGGGGGGAGTCGCCCAGGGCGACGATCACACCGCTGCAGGCCGGCGTCAGGGCATCCCGGCCCGCGCACACCGACGACGCCATGTCCCCGTCCTCGCAATTGTTGACCGCGATGGCGGCCGGGTACGGCTTGACGGCATCTGCCACGCTCCCCCCCTCCGGAGAGACCACCACCACGATCGGGTCGATGCCGGCCGAAATCAGCGTTTCCAGGCAGCAGCCGATGACCGTGTTCTTCCCCAGGGGGAGGAGTTGCTTGCAGGCCCCCATGCGGCGGGACCGGCCCGCTGCCAGAAGGATGGCGGCCACGTGAGTGCTCATCGTCCCTTCCTGACGGCGATCAGTTGACCGACGATGCTGACGGCCAGTTCCTCGGGGGTCTGGGCGCCGATGGCCAGCCCCACCGGGGTGACGATCCGCTCCCGTTGGCCCGCGTCGAAGCCCTCGTCTTCCAGGGTCTTGAGCAGGGTCTCCTTTTTCCGCCTGCTCCCCAAAAGGCCGATGAAACCGGTATTCGTGGCCAGACAGCCGCGCACCGCCGCGAAGTCGTGCAGATGCCCCGGCGTGGCAATGACAGCGAAACTCTCCCGGTCCAGTTTCAGCCGGCCGAATGCCTCCGCCACCGGCGCACAGATCACCTCGTCGGCTCCCGGCAACAGCGCCGCAGTGGCGCAGTCGGGGCGCTCGTCCACCACCACGACCCGAAAGCCACAGCCATGGGCCAGGGCGGTCACCGCCCGCCCCACGTGGCCGGCGCCGAACATCACCAGCAGCGGCCGCCGCCCCTGGGGCTCTACGAACACCGTCATACGGCCGCCGCAGGCGTAGCCGTTTTCCTCGGTGAGCACGAATTCCAGGGCGCGGGCCTCCCCGTCCAGGATAGAGGCCTGCGCCGCCGCAATGGTCTCCTGTTCTACCCGGCCGCCACCAACGGTCCCCAACGCTGTCCCATCGCTCCGTACCAGCATCTTGGTGCCCGCCTTGCGGGGTGACGAGCCGCCATGGGCAATCACCGTGGCCAGCACAAATGGCTCGCCTTGCCGGGCGAGCCGCACCATTTCTTCATACAGGTCCAGATCGGTCATTTTTTCACCTTCATGGCCGCCAGTACCTTGTCCGGTGTCAGGGGGAGGGTGCGTATCCGGGCTCCGCTGACCCTGAACAGGGCATTGGCCACTGCCGGCGCGATGGGAGGCACCCCCGGTTCGCCCACGCCACCCGGTGCCTCGTCACTGGCCACGATATGCACCTCCACCTTGGGCGTGGCGTTCATCCGCACCAGGGGGTAGCTGTCGAAGTTCCCCTGCTCCACCCGGCCGTTTTTCAGGGTGATGGCCCCGTACAGGGCGGCCGAGAGGCCGAAGATGATGCCCGATTCCATCTGGGCCTTGACGGTGTCCGGGTTGACGATGCGGCCGCAGTCCACGGCGCACACCACCCGGTGGACCACAACCTCCCCCTTGGCAGAGAGTGATACTTGGGCTACCTGGGCAACATAGCTGCCGAAGGACTCATGGACGGCAATACCCTGGGCGTGCCCCCGGGGAAGCGGCCGGCCCCAACGGGCCTTGGCGGCTACGGTTTCCAGCACTCGCAGATGGCGCGTGTGCTCTTTCAGCAGCGCTCTGCGGTACTGGTATGGATCCTTGCCGGCGGCGTGGGCCAATTCATCCAACATGCTCTCCATGACAAAGGCGGTATGGGAGTGCCCCACCGAGCGCCACCAGAGCACGGTCACGGCGTTTTTCGGGCTGTGCAGCTCCACCTGCAGGTTGGGGATGGCATAGGGGGTGTTGGCGGCCCCCTCCACCGAGGTGTCGTCGATGCCGTCCTTCACCATGGCCGACTCGAAGGCGGTGCCGGTGATGATGGACTGCCCCACGATGCGGTGCTGCCAGGCCAACGGCATCCCCTGGCCGTCCAGGCAGGCGCTGATCCGGTCGTACCACATGGGGCGGTAGAAGCCGGCCCGCATGTCGTCCTCCCGGCTGCGGATTACCTTGACCGGCTGCTTGACCGCCTTGGCCACCTGCACCGCCTCGACGACGAAGTCTGAGGCTGGGCAGGCGCGCCGACCGAAGCCACCTCCCAGGAAGGTGGTCTCGAACGTGACCTGTTCCGGCGAAAGTCCCGCCACCCGGGCCGCCGCTGCCCGGTCCACGGTCTGGAACTGGCTGCCGGTGCGGATCAGACAGGAGTCGCTCTTCAGATCCACGAAGCAGTTGAGTGGTTCCATCGTCGCATGGGCCAGGTAGGGCACTTCGTACTCCGCCTCGAAGCGCGTGGCGGCCTTTGCCAGGACGGCGGCGGCGTCACCCTCTTTCCGGGCCACCAGGCCGGGGGTGGCCGCCAGCGTGGCGTATTGCTGCCGCATGGCAACGGTATCCACCTGGGCGCCTGCCCCCTCGTCCCATTGGATGGAGAGCGCTTCGCGCCCCTGCTGGGCGGGCCAGAAGCCGTCGGCGATCACCGCCACACCGGCATCCACGGCCACCACCTGCTTCACGCCGGGAACCTGCAGCGCCTTGGCGGCGTCGAAGCTTTTCACCTTCCCGCCGAAGACGGGCGGTCGGGCAATGACGGCGGTGAGCATGCCCGGCATGGCCACGTCGATGCCGAACACCGCCGCACCACTGATCTTGGCCGGGCTGTCCAGACGGTGGAGCGGTTTGCCCAGGATCGTGCGCGATCCCCCCTTCAGCTGCGGCTTGGGGGGCACCGGCAACAGGGCCGCCTTGGACGCCAGGGCGCCGAAACCGAGTCGCTTGCCGTTTGGTCCGACGACGCTGCCGTTCTCGGCCCGGCAGGCAGCCGGAGCCACTCCCCACTCCTTGGCTGCCGCCTCGACCAGCATTTCACGGGCCGCGGCCCCGGCCAGGGAGAGGCGCTCCCACTCGGAGCGGACACTGGTGCTGCCGCCAGTGACCATGAGCGGCCCGAACTGGGTGTGGTTGTATGCCGGTGCCACCGGGGAGGCCCTGAAGGCCACTTTTTTCCAGTCGCAACAGAGTTCCTCGGCCACCAGCATGGGAAGGGAGGTGTAGACCCCCTGGCCCATTTCCGACTTGTTGACGATCACTGTCACCCGGCCATTGGGGGCGATGCGCAGATAGGCGTTGGGGGCAAATTCGTCCGCAATGGCGGCTGCGGCGTCCCGTCGTCCGAAGGGGAGGTGGCAAGCCAGGAGCAGCCCGCCGCCGGCCAGGGTGCTGGTCTTGATGAACTGTCGCCTGGTCATCTTCGTACCCTCGCTCATGGTTTCATACCCCCTTTCCCGGCCGCGGCATGGATGGCGCGCCGGATGCGGCCGTAGGTGCCGCAGCGGCAGAGGTTGCCGCTCATGGCGCTGTCGATGTCCGCATCGGTCGGCTTCGACTTTTTCTTGAGAAGCGCCACGGCGCTCATGATCTGCCCCGGCTGGCAGTAGCCGCACTGGGAGACCTCCTGGGCCAGCCAAGCCTGCTTGACCGGGTCGGTGTCAGGGATGCCCTCGATGGTCATCACTCGTTTCCCCTGCACATCCTTCACCGGGGTGATGCACGAACGCTGGGGTTTGCCGTCGATATGCACCGTGCAGGCGCCGCACAGCCCCTCGCCGCAGCCAAACTTGCTGCCGGTGAGTCCGAGCTTTTCCCGCAATACCCACAACAGTGGCGTGTCGGGACTGACGTCCACCCGCTGCTCCGTGCCGTTAACGTGGAATACGATCATGCGCATCCTCCTTCACGCTGCCAGATATGTGTTATGCCGAGCGGCGCGCCCGGAACTCTTTGTCGAATTATAGCGCACATTTCCGGTTTGAGAAGGTGCCCTCCCCGGGAATTCATCACCCCCTTGACATACGAAAAAGCGTCATTATGTTTTGGTCAGATGCTCACACACGAAAGGAGGTAATCCACATGGCAACCTGGGATGTATTCAAGGAACTGGACAATCTGAGAAGGGAAATCGATGAGGCATTTCGCGGCGCGGGCTACAGCCGGCCGTTTGGCCCCACATTCCTTTCGCCGGTCACGACCCGCCGCTTCCCGCTGGTGAACTTCAGCGAGGACGATGGCCATGTCTATGTCGAGGCCCTGGTCCCCGGCGTAGATCCGAAAGAGATCGATCTGTCCGTGCTCCGGAACACGATCACCATAAGTGGCGAACGCAAGCCGTTCATCGAAAAGGCAGGGCAGATTGTGCACCGTTCCGAGCTCGGCTCCGGAAAATTCTCCCGCACGCTGGAACTGCCGGTGGACATCGATCCGAACAAGGTCGGCGCCCAGTGCAAGGACGGCATCATGCAGATTACCCTGGCCAAGGCCGAACATGCCAAGCCGAGAAAAATCGACATCAAACTATCATAACTCACGACACATATAAGAAGGGAGGTCACTATCATGGCAGTCAACAGCTTGACGGAAAGAAATGACGAACGCACGGTCCAGACCCGCGAGGAAACGCGGTCCACTGAAAACTATATCCGCCCCGCCGTGAATATCATCGAGACGGATGAAGGCCTTGTCCTGACCGCGGATCTGCCGGGAGCGACCAAAGAGGGCCTCGACGTGAACGTGGAAAAGGGGATTCTGACCATCGTGGCACCGGCACACCATACCGTACCGGGCCAGTCGGCATACCGGGAATTCGAATTGGCCACCTACTACCGCCAGTTCTCGATCCCGGAAAGCCTCGACCACGAAAAGGCCAGGGCCGAATACACCAACGGCATTCTGACGCTGCGCGTTCCCAAGGCCGAAGTGGCCAAGCCGAAACGGATCGAAGTGAAGGTCGGCTAACGGCGGGGACCAGCTGCGGAGCATGTAGCCGGTGTCCGAGCGGTGGCTGCTGGCACGGAACAGCGACAATCCGTACAGAAAGGTAAGTGCCCCATGTCGGCGTATATCATCAACTGCCCAGCTTGCGGCACGGGCAACCGCATATCGGCGGACAAGGAGGGCCGGCGCGGACGCTGCGGCTCCTGCCACGCCACGCTGCCACCGCTCTACTACCGACCTCTCCAGGTGGATTCAACCGGTTTCGACGCTCTTGTCGCCGCCTATTCCGGGCCGGTGCTTGCCGAGTTCTGGGCGCCCTGGTGACCGCACTGCGTGTCGTTCGCACCGGCGGTGCGAACAGTGGCGGAACAGCTGGCCGGTAAGGCGGCCGTCGTTCAGGTCAATACCCAGGATAACCCCGCCCTGGCCGGGCGTTTCGGTGTGCGCGGCATACCGGTGATGATGCTGCTGCGCCAAGGGCGGGTCGTGGACCAGCTGTCCGGGGCCCAGACGGTTGCCGCAGTGCTGGCGTGGTTTCGCAGGCACTTGTGAGCAGCCCCCGAACGTTTCATCGGATTGAGTGGCTGGGGCGTGCACAGGAACGTTCGCCCCAGCACATTTGTTTCACCTCTTTTCCCTCTTCCTGGTAATCCTCTCCCGCGCAGATCACGGAGTACAAGACGTATTGTGTCGCAGCTGTCTGCTATCATCCCGCCTGATTTCTCGGGAGGTGCGTGCAGCCGTGGCAGTCGAACTTGAAGACAAGCTGGCCATCCTGGCGGAAGGGGCAAAGTACGATGTCTCCTGCGCATCCAGCGGCAGTGTCCGCCGCAACCGCGACGGCATCGGCAATGCCGCCAGCTGCGGTATTTGCCACAGCTGGACCAGCGACGGCCGCTGCGTATCCCTCCTCAAAATCCTCATGACCAACAGCTGCATCTACGACTGCGCCTACTGCGTCAACCGCCGCAGCCACGACGTGCAGCGGGTGATGCTGACCCCGGCGGAGGTGGCGGAGCTGACCATCGGCTTTTACCGCCGCAATTACATCGAGGGGCTGTTCCTCAGCACCGGGGTGGTGCGGTCGCCGGACTACACCATGGAACTCCTGATTGAGGCGGTGCGCAGTCTGCGTCAGGAGCACCGCTTTAACGGCTACATCCACCTGAAGCTCGTCCCGGGCGCGGATCCGCTTCTGGTGCAGGAGGCCGGCCTGCTGGCAGACCGGGTGAGCATCAACCTTGAGCTGCCGACCCGGGAAGGACTTACCCTTTTGGCGCCGGACAAAAGCCGGGACGCCGTGATCGGGCCGATGCGGCAGGTGAACAGCCTGATCGTCGTGAACCGGGCAGAACGCCAGGCATCCCGTAAGGTGCCCCGTTTTGCCCCGGCCGGCCAGAGCACCCAACTGATCGTGGGTGCCACCAATGAGAGCGACCACCAGATCGTTACCCTGTCGGAGCAGTTGTACCGGCGTTTGGACCTTAAAAGGGTCTATTATTCGGCCTTCATCCCAGTGATGGCCGACACCCGATTGCCCGCCACACCGGTCTCGCCGCTGCGGCGGGAACACCGGCTGTATCAGGCCGACTGGCTGCTGCGGTATTACGGATTTCAGGCCCACGAACTGCTGGATGCAGGAACTCCGAATCTGGATACCGACCTGGACCCGAAAACCGGCTGGGCACTCCGGCATCTGGCGCTGTTCCCGGTGGAGGTCAACCGGGCCGAGTATGAAGTGCTGCTGCGGGTGCCCGGCATCGGCGTCCGTTCGGCCCAGCGCATCGTCAGGGCGCGGCGGCAGGGGCATCTGGGCATTGACGACCTGGCGCTCTTGGGGGTAGTGATGAAGCGGGCGCGGTATTTCGTAACGGCCCGGGGGCGCTATGCCGGGGAGGGCGCTCTGGACAGCCGGATGCTGCGAAGCCGGCTGGTTGACACGACTGCTCCGCAGAAAACGAAGCAAATGGCGCTGCCGTTATTCCAGCCGCTGCCAAGCGATGTGGCGCTCAGTACGGTTACCGGTGAGCTGTGATGGGTGGCGTGTACCGTTATGACGGTAGCGGTACCGGCCTGCTGACGCTCTTGTCCCGCCTTGTGGCCGACCGCATCCTCCCCGAGGCCATCTGGGTCGAGCCGCCGCCGCAGCTGGGACTCTTTGCGGAGGTGACGGACATACCGACCGACCTGCACCAAGCCGAACTGTTCTGGGGCGAATTGTCCCGGCGCCTGTCCCCGGCAACGCTCAATCTTGTTCGCCATGGCCTGCTGGCTGTTTATCCCGAGCATGAACTGATGATCTGCCGCTATCTGTTGCTGGCGTGGCAGGTCGGGAGAAGTGTCGGCGGCATGCTCACCCACCCCCAGGTGGCGCCGCTCTGGAAACTGGCGCAGCAGGTGGGGCGGGAAGCGCACCGTTACAAGGGCTTTGTCCGTTTTCAGGAAATGGCGGGCGGTTACTATTTTGCCGCCATTGCACCCGAGCACCGGATTCTGCCCCTCATTGCCCCCCATTTTGCTGCCCACTTCAGAGATCAGCACTGGGTGATTCATGATGAAAAGCATGGCGAGGGTGTTGTGCATGACCGGCAGCGGCGGGAATGGCTGCTGCTGCCGATGGAACGTCATGTCGAGCCGGATGTAACCTCGGCGGAAGAACGCTTTCAGGCGTTGTGGCGGAATTATTTTGCCGCCCTGGCCATTGCCGAGCGTGAAAATCTACGGCTGCAGCAGAGCAAGGTGCCGCTCAAGGTGCGGCCGTGGCTGGTGGAGTTCGGGTAGGAGGGAAGGGGGCTGGGATCAGCCCCCTTTTTCGCGGATGGCGATTACCTTTTCAAGCGTGCGGCAATTTTGGCCACGTGCGCCCCTTGGTAGCGGGCAATGGCCAGTTCATTCTCCGACGGCTGGCGGGAACCGTCCGGCCCGGCCAGGGTGGTGGCGCCGTAGGGGGTGCCGCCGGTGATCTCGGCCATGTTTGTCAGCCGCGCCTCCGCATAGGGGACGCCGACGATGATCATGCCGTGATGGAGCAGGGTGCTGTGGAAACTGGTGATGGTGGTTTCCTGGCCGCCATGCTGGGTGGCGGTGCTGGCAAACACGCTGCCGACCTTGCCGACCAGGGAGCCCTGCATCCAGAGCTTGCCGGTCTGGTCGAGAAAGTTGCGCATCTGGGCCGCCATGTTGCCGAAGCGGGTGGGAGTGCCGAAAATGATGGCATCCGCTTCGGCCAGCCGATCCACTGTGGCGGTCGGGATATGGGCGAAAGCGGCGCGGGCCGCCTTGGCGCCGTACTGCTCCAGAACGGCGTCCGGAATCAGCTCCGGCACCTGCAGTAGTTCGACACTGCACCCTTCGACGCTGCGCGCCCCCTCGGCCACCGCCTCGGCCATGGTATGGATGTGTCCGTACATGCTGTAGAAGACGATCTGAATAGTGGTTGTCATGGTGTGCTCTCCTCGTGTGTTTGTTATATAATTGTACTCCGCACTGCGGCGAAGTAAAGTGCCCCCTCTCTGTCCAGGCGGTCAGAATGTTGTTTGGGGAAAAGAGCTCTCATAGCGCCATCATTTGTTTGCCAAATATGGCGGGTTGGGATTAATATGTTGTAATTTGTCGTGTCCCTGAGAGGTGAACCGAATGCATATCGCTACAATCTCCTCGCTCTCACTGCTGCTGCAGCTGGCTGCCGCGATCCAGGCGCTGCGTCTCATTCGACCCAGCGGCCGGACCCTGGGGTGGGTGCTTATCGCTGCAGCCGCGGTTTTTCAGGCGGTGCGTCGGGCGGAAACTCTCATTCGCATGTGGAGTGATGGCGGCCAGAGTGTGAATGCGACCTCTGAATACCTGGGGCTGGCGATCTCCCTCTTTCTGCTGGCCGGCGTCATTTTGATCGGGCAGTTGTTCCGCGAGCTCAAAGAGGCCCACGATACGGCGCAGGAGAGCAAGGCCAAGCTGGAAGCCCTTAACGCCTCGCTGGAATCGCGCATCAAGGCGGAGGTCACCAAAAATCGCGAAAAGGATGTGATGGTAATCCAGCAAGGCCGCCTGGCCTCCATGGGCGAAATGATGCGCAGCATCACCCATCAATGGCGGCAACCGCTGAATAACCTGGGGCTGATCCTGCAAACGATGCCGTACTGCTGCAAACAGGACGATCCCGGAGCCCACGAACTGCGCGAGTCGGTGAATGTGTCCATGGGCATCATCGAGTTCATGTCCCATACCATTGACGATTTCCGGAGCTTTTTCAAAGAGGAACGGCAGAAAACCGACTTCGCGGTGATGGAGGTGATGCGCCGGGTGGAGGTCATGGTGGCGGCCAGCCTCTATGACAAGGACATTACCCTGGACATCAAGGGAGACAATGACGTGCGTGTGCAGGGGTATCCCAACGAATTCGCCCACGTGCTCCTTAACCTGGTTAACAATGCGCGCGATGTGCTGGTGGAACGCATGGTCACCCGGCCAAACATCAGCGTGTGCAGTTATGGCCAGGATGGCAAAGCGGTCATAACGGTGTCTGACAATGGTGGCGGCATTGCCGAGGAACATCTCGACAAGATTTTCGATCCTGATTTCACGACCAAGGAGACAGAAAAGGGCACCGGGCTCGGCCTGTATCTGTCCCGGGTCATGGTCGAACGGCACATGGGGGGCCGCCTGACGGTCCGGAACGTTGCAGAGGGGGCTGAGTTTCGCGTTGAGATATAATCTTTAAATCTGGAAAGCGGCAGGAGCGGGAAGAAAAGAGGTCAATCCCTGGCAGGATTGACCTCTTTGTTTTTGTTTGGAGGCGCCGAGCGGATTTGAACCGCTGAATAAAGGTTTTGCAGACCTCTGCCTTACCACTTGGCTACGGCGCCGAAAATTTGTGAATTCCTCTTATATACGTCCATACCCCATTTGTCAATTACTTAAACTTGATGGCCACCCCGACGGCCCGATACTGGTTGCAGGGGCCAAACGGCGAAATGACCCTTTTGGCCGTAAACTCGGGGAACATGATGGCGTCGGCCTGCATCTTGTTGGCTTCCTCCCGCAGGGTGCGCAGGCCCCACTCGCGCACGTTGTCCAGCTCGGTGAAGTACTTGTCGATGGTGATGTCGATCCTGCCGAGCTGGACATAGGGCCGGATCAGTTCGTCCTGGGCCAGCACCGGCGGCAGATCCTTGCCGTCGCCCTTGTGCTTGGTGGTGGCGCAGGCAGACAGGGCGAGCAGCATTGCGAGCAGCAGGCACAGATATCGCAGTGGTGCCGTAGTGAAGGTGTTCTGGGCCATATGCCGATGCCTCCTGCGCGGAAATTCCTTCTGGACAGCAAATTGACTCCATGCTACTATTTGCCGCTTTTTCAGGCAACAAAAAACAAACCACGCATGTGTTTCAAAGGAGCGAGCAGATGTCAGGACATAATAAATGGAGCACCATCAAACACAAAAAGGGCGCTGCCGATGCCAAGCGCGGCAAGGTCTTCACTAAATTGATCAAGGAAATGTCGGTGGCCGCCAAACTGGGCGGCGGCGATCCGGCGTCCAATCCCCGTCTGCGTACGGCCATCGATAAGGCCAAGGCCGAGAACATGCCCAAGGACAACATCGAACGGGCCATCAAGAAGGGTACCGGCGGCATGGAAGGGGTTACCTACGAAGAGATCGTGTATGAAGGCTACGGTCCCGGCGGCGTGGCAGTGCTGGTCGAGGCCATGACCGACAACCGCAATCGCACCGTTTCCGAAGTGCGCAGCATCTTCACCAAAAACAACGGCAACATGGGCGAGGCAGGCTGTGTCGCCTGGATGTTCAGCAAGAAGGGGCTGATTCTGTTCGACAAGAACATCGACTTCGAGCAGCTCTTCGAGGCGGCCATCGAGGTGGGGGCCGAGGATGTGAGCGAGCAGGACGAGCAGTTCGAGGTGACCACCGATCCGGCCAATTTCATCGAGGTGCGCGAGGCTCTGGAGGCCAAGGGGTTCAAGAATGTCAACGCCGAGATCACCATGATACCCCAGACCATGGTGGCGCTGGAAGGCAAACAGGCCGAGAGCATGCTCAAGCTGATGGACAAGCTGGAAGACAATGACGATGTGCAGAATGTGTACGCCAATTTCGACATATCGGCCGAAGAGATGGAACAGATGATGTAGATGGTGACGGGGCTCGAAAGAGCCCCTTGCTGTTTGGGGGACCGGACAATGGAAAAGGCAACGTTTGCCGCTGGCTGTTTCTGGGGTGTGGAAGATGCATTCATGGGGATTCCCGGTATCGTATCCACCCGGGTCGGCTATACCGGAGGGCATACGGAACATCCGACCTACCAGGCGGTCTGCAGTCATGCCACCGGCCATGCCGAGGCGGTGGAGATCGTCTTCGACCCCGCGCTGATATCATATGACAGGCTTCTTGACCTGTTCTGGCAATGCCACGACCCCACCCAGTTGAATCGGCAGGGGCCGGATATCGGCGATCAGTACCGCTCGGCCATATTCTACCATTCCGAGCAGCAACGGATCAGCGCCGAGGCGTCCCGTGATGCCCTTGATGCTTCCGGTCGCCTGCAGCGGCGTATTGTCACGCTCATCGTCCCGGTAGCGACCTTCTGGGAGGCCGAGGAGTACCATCAGAAGTATCACCTTAAAAACGGCGGAG
>Ga0334722_10002924_pt1 | contig 18815 bp, 16 predicted proteins | sample C3_bottom_MG_FD_207210 | JGI IMG/M metagenome (GOLD analysis project Ga0334722, IMG submission 207210) | Sediment microbial communities from Yellowstone Lake, YNP, Wyoming, USA - C3_bottom | ecosystem: Environmental > Aquatic > Freshwater > Lake > Sediment | place: USA: Wyoming | collected...
CGCGGCGCGCCGGACCGCATCCGGATCGTAGCAACGGCCCTGAAGCTCCAGCGCGCCCTCCACCGTCCAGCCCTCCGCCACCGCCCGCCGCCACTCGGCGTAGCCGCCCTCGAAGGCCACCGCCCGGGCCGGATCGCCTCTGCCGGCCGGCTCCACCACCCACAGCCGCGCGCAGATCGTATCGAGCAGGCGACGATCGTGGGAGACGACGAGCAGCGTGGCCGGCGACTCGCGCAGGAACGACTCCAATGCCTCGCGGGCGGGGATGTCGAGGTGGTTGGTGGGCTCGTCGAGGAGCAGCAGGTTGGCCGCCGTGATCCCCAGCAGCGCCAGCTCCAGGCGCGAGCGCTCACCGCCGGACAGCTCGGAAACCGGCTTGAACACGTCCTCGCCGCGAAACAGGAAGCGCGCCAGGTACGAGCGCGCGGGCCCGTTGTCGAGGTTCACCTGGCCGAGCAGGGCGTCGAGGACGGTGGCGCCGGGGAAGCTTCGGCCGCGCACCTGGGCGAGGTACCCCGGTTGGACGGCGGCGCCCAGCCGGACCACGCCCTCGAGCGGCGACAGCTCGCCGGCGATCGTGCGCAGCAGCGTGGTCTTGCCGGCGCCGTTGGGGCCGACGATGCCCACCCGGTCGCCGCGCTGCGCCTCGAGCCGCCCGATGCGGGCGACCGGCACGCCGTCCGGGCGCTCGGGCGTCGGAGGGAAGCCCACGGTCGCTTCGCGCAGGGACAGGACCAGGTCCCCCGAGCGGACGGGGCCGCCACCGACCAGGCCGCCATGGGAGAGTGCGAGGCGCGGACCGCGCCGCGGCGCCTGCGTGCGCACCTCGGCGAGGGCGTCGAGGCGGCGCTCGTGCTCGTGCATCTTGGCGTACTTGCGGTGGCTGCGGTAGCGCTGCACCAGCTCCCGCTCGCGCGCGATCGCCTCGCGGCTCGTCTCGGCGTCCTTCCCGGCCCGCGCATCGGCCGCCTCGCGCTGCATGAGGTAGGCCGAGTAGCCGCCGCGGAAGACGGCCAGGCGCCGCTCGCGCAGCTCCCAGATGCGGCCCGCCACGGCGTCGAGGAAGGCCCGGTCGTGCGACGCCACGAGGAGTGACCGGTCGCGCCGCACCAGCGCCTGCTCCAGCCACTCCAGCGCGGCCAGGTCGAGGTGGTTCGTCGGCTCGTCGAGGAGCAGCAGCTCCGGGTCCGCGACGACGAGGCGCGCCAGCGCCGCGCGGGTCTGCTCGCCGCCCGAGAGGGCGTCGGGGGACTTCGACCACTCGTCTCGGGCGAAGCCCAGCCCGGAGAGCGCCTCGTCCACCCGGACGTCGAGTCGGTACCCGTCGAGCGCCTCGAAGCGATGCCGCAGGTCGGCGTAGCGCGCCGAGCCGACGGCCGCGGCGCCCGCGGCCTCGAGGGCGCTCAGCTCCCGCTCCAGCCGCTCGACCTCGACGGCACCGGCCCGGACGGCGGTGCGCATGTCCGGTGCGGCCATGAACGCCACGTCGAGGTTGGCCTCCTGTGCGAGCAGCCCCACGGTCAGACCACGCTTGCGCGCCACGAGGCCGCCGTCCGGCTCCTCCGTGCCGGCGGCGAGACGCAGCAGCGTCGTCTTGCCGGAGCCATTGACGCCGACGAGGCCGACGCGGTCGCCGTGGGCGATGGCGGCGCTGATGCCGTCGAGGATGACGAAGGTGCCGATCTCGCGACGGACCGCCTCGAAGCGCAGGATGGCCACGGTTTCAGGCGCCTTCCGCTCGCGCGCGCGCCGAGCGCCGCGGCAGGCGCTGGCACCAGGAGCAGTAGTGCGTGCCCCGCGCGCCGAGGACGATGCGCCGGATGGGACGGCCGCAGCGGTGGCAGGGCTGGCCCGTGCGCTGGTAGACGTCGAGGTGCTCCTGCATCTCGCCGTCGCCCTGCGGGGCCGTGTAGTCGTCGATGGAGCTGCCGCGGCGTTCGATCGCCTCGCTCAGCACGCCGCGCATGGCCTCGTACAGCCGGCGTTCCCCGGCGGGACGCAGCGAGTCGGCCGGGCGCAGCGGATGGAGCCGCGCCCGCCAGAGGGCCTCGTCGGCATAGATGTTGCCGATGCCCGCGATGAAGGACTGGTCGAGCAGCAGGGGCTTGAGCCGCCCTCGCCGTGCCCGCAGCAGCCGCCGGAACGTGCCGAGCGTGAACGCGGCTTCCAGCGGCTCCGGACCGTGGCCGGCGAACAGTGCCCGTGCCTCGTCCGCGTCGAGCACGGTGCCCGCCTTGTCGCGCCGGTAGAGTCCCACGCGGGCGAACTTGCGCACGTCGCGCAGGCGCAGCTCGCGCCCATCCTCGAGGCGCAGGCCGAAGTGGACGTGCGGATCGCGCGGCTCGGTGGCCGGCGGCACGGTGACCTGCCCGGTCATCTTAATCTGGACGGCGAGGACGGCGCCGCCGGAGAGGTCGAGCACGAGCCACTTCGCGCGCCGGCCGACGTCGAGGATGGTTCGCCCACGGAGGCCGGCCGCGAACGCATCGGGCGCCGGATGGCGCACGACGCGTGGCCAGTCCAGCCACACGTCCGCGATGACGGCATCGCGCACGAGCGGGGCCAGCTCGCGCGCGATCGTCTCGACCTCGGGCAGCTCCGGCATGGGCGGCGTCAGGCGGAGCGCAGCGGCGTCATCGACTCCCAGTCGTCGCCGGTCTTGAGGTCGACGTCGAGCGGCACGTCGAGCGGCATGGCCGTCTCCATCGTCTGGCGCACGAGCGGCGCCACGGCCGCCAGCTCGCCGCGCGGCACCTCGAGCAGCAGCTCGTCATGGACCTGGAGGAGCATCCGCGCCCCCGAGCCGGCCGACCGCAGCCGTTCGTCGAGACGGATCATGGCGATCTTCACGATGTCGGCGGCGGTGCCCTGGATGGGCATGTTGATGGCCATCCGCTCGCCCGCCGCGCGCAGGTTCGGGTTGCGCTGCTGGAGCTCGGGGATCGAGCGACGGCGTCCGAGCAGCGTGGTCACGAAACCCTGCGTGCGCGCCAGGTCCTTGATGTGGAGCATGTAGTAGCTGATCCCGCTGTAGGTGGCGAAGTAGCTGTTGATGAACGCCTGTGCCTCGGCGCGCGGGATGTTGGCGCGGGTCGAGAGCCCGAAATCGCTCATGCCGTAGGCGATGCCGAAGTTCACCATCTTGGCCATCGAGCGCTCGTCGGGCGTCACGTCGGCGGGGTCCTTGTGCAGCACCAGGGCGGCCGTCTCGCGGTGGATGTCGGCCTTGCGGGCGAAGGCATCGCGCAGCGCCGCGTCACCCGACACGTGGGCCAGCACGCGCAGCTCGATCTGGCTGTAGTCGGCGGCGAGGAGGGTCGTGTCCGCGCTGCCCGCCACGAAGGCGCGCCGGATGCGCCGCCCGAGGTCGGTTCGGATGGGGATGTTCTGCAGGTTCGGGTCCGACGAGCTGAGCCGGCCGGTCGATGCCACCGCCTGGTGGAACGTCGTGTGCAGGCGGCCGGTGCGCGGGTCGAGGAGAAGCGGCAGCGCGTCCACGTAGGTGCTCTTCAGCTTCGTGTAGACGCGCCAGTCGAGGAGCAGGGGGATCATGGGGTGGGCCGGGCGCAGCTCCTCGAGCACGGTCGCGTCGGTCGAGTAGCCGGTCTTCGTGCGCTTGCCGCGGGGCAGGTTCAGCTCGTAGAAGAGGACCTGCTCGAGCTGCCTGGGGCTGCCCAGGTTGAACTCATGGCCCACGGCGTCCGTGATGCCGGCCTCCAGCCGTGCGATCTCGGTGGCGAACTCGCCGCTCAGCTCGCCGAGCGCCGCGCGGTCGATGGCCACGCCGGCCGACTCCATGGCCGCGAGGACCGCGATGAGCGGCAGCTCCAGCTCGGCATAGAGCCGCGCCAGCTCCGCCTCGTCGAGCGCCGGCTCCAGGGAGGCACGGGCTGCGGCCACGGCCGCCGCCTCGACCGCCGCGTGATCGGCACCGCCGAGCGTGCCGGCCGCTGGCAGCTCCACGCCGAGCCGCTCGGCGCAGATGTCGGTGAGCGTCTGGCTGCGCAGTGCGGCGTTGAGCAGGTAGGCGGCGATCTGCGTGTCGAAGGCGACCGGCGGCAGGACCGCGCCGCGGTGGACCGGCTCGGGTGAGCCGTCCGGGTCGCGACGGGCCAGCTCGGCGACGAGGAGGCGCTTCACCTCGTGGCCGACCAGCGGCCGACCGGCAGACGCGATCGCGGCCAGGAGCCGCGCCGCCTCGTCGGCGCTCGCGGCCAGCAGACGCCCATCCTCGCCGGCGACGGCGAGGCCGAGCAGCGTGCCCCGTCGCGGCCGGGGATCGTCGAGCGCGAGCCCCACCGCGAGCGAGGGCTGGGCGGCCAGCCAGGCCGCCGGGTCGTCCCCGGGGCCGACGCGCTCCGCCAGCGACGGGTCGCGCAACAACGCGCGCAGGCGGGCCAGCGGGTCGGCCGGCAGCGCGACAGCGGGCGTCACCGTCGCCCCGGAGGGCCGCGGCGCCTCCTGCGTCGCCGGCGCCGGGGCGGAGGTCGCCAGCGCGTCGAAATCGAGTGTCAACTGCAGCCCGCTGCCCTCCCCTACGAGGCCGCGCGGGCGTGCCGCCAGGACACGGCCGGGGACGATGGCGGCCGGCATGGGAGTGGACTCATCCACCTGGCGCAGCAGCTCGCCGGGCGCCAGCGGCCCTTCGCCCTCCACGGCCGGCAGACGCTCCACGAGCGAGCGGAACTCGTACTCACGGAAGAGCCGGATGACCTCGGCCCGGTCGAAGTGGCCCAGGCCCGCCGCGGACAGGTCCAGCTCGACCGGCAGGTCGCGGTGGATGGTCACCAGCTCCCGGTTGGCGAGCACCTGGTCCCGGTGCTCGACGACCTTCAGGCGCAGCTTCTCCGGAGTGACGCGCTCGACGTCGGCGTACATCGCATCGAGCGAGCCGAAGTCCTGGAGGAGCTTTGCGGCGGTCTTGTCGCCGACGCCCGGGATGCCCGGGATGTTGTCGGTCGTGTCGCCCTTGAGCGCCTTGAAGTCGATCATCTGGGCCGGCGTCAGGCCGTAGCGCTCGAAGACCGCCGCCGGGTCGTAGACGACCGTCTGCTGCACGCCGCCACGGGTCGTCATGACCGATGTCCGCTCGCTCACGAGCTGGAGCATGTCGAGGTCGCCGGAGACGATCGTCGTCTGCAGGCCGCGCCCCTCGGCCTGCCGCGAGAGCGTGCCGATGAGGTCGTCCGCCTCCCAGCCCTCGAGCTGGTGGATGGGGATGCGGAAGGCCTCGATCAGCTCGCGCACCTTGGGGAACTGGTCGCGCAGGTCGTCGGGCATCTTCTGCCGGGTCGCCTTGTACTCGGCGAACGCCTCGTGGCGGAAGGTCGGCGCCGCGAGGTCGAAGCAGGCCATGACGTAGTCCGGTCGCACGTCCTGGAAGCCACGGAGGACGATGCTCCAGAAGCCGAAGACGGCGTTGACCAGCTCGCCGCGGCTGGTCGTCAGGGGGGTGTTGAAGAGGGCGAAGTAGGCACGGTAGATGAGCCCGTTGGCATCGAGCAGCATGAGCCGTTCCACGCTGCGAGTTTACCCGCTCGGGGCCGCCCGACCGCCGCGTCCCGGGCTGCGAGGTCAGCGCAGGAGCGGATCCTCGGTGGCCCGGCGGGCGACGACGCGCACGATCAGGACGGTGCCAGCGAGGGCGACGAGGCCGACGCCGATGAGCAGCGCCGGGTCGGGCCCGGGGGCGGCGGGGGCCTCCTCGACCATCGTGGCCTGGGTCGCGGTGTCGATGACCGACTTGCCCTCCTCGCTGGCGGGCGCGGGGGCCTCGGTCGGTGCCGCGAGGGGGGCGAGGGTGCTCGCCGGTCCGGTCTGGGCGCCGCCGGCCCCCACCTCGAGCGCGCGCTCCGCGGCCGGAGCCGCACCCCCGGCGCCGGCGAAGAAGAGAGGCAGCGCGGCGGTCGTCACGACGAGCAGCAACCCGATGGCGAGAGCCGCGCCGGCCAGGGGCTGGAGCGGCGCCAGGCCGGGCCCGCCCAGGCGCCGCAGGAGCCGCCGCATGGCGCTGCCGCGGAGCCGCTCCGCATCGGCGGCGCTCAGCCTGAAGTCCCGTGGCCGGGGCGGAGCGGTGACGTGCCGGGCCAGGGACGGCATCAGCCGGATCTCGCGGTCGAGTGCGGCGCAGCGGCGGCACTCCTCGACGAGCCGACCCGCATCGCGCGCCTCGTCGGCACCGAGGTCGCCGCAGGCGTAGGCCACGATCAGCTGGTGGTCGTGCCCGGCGTGGTCGTCGGCGGCCCGGTCGGTCAGGTGGGCGGTCATCGGCGCTGTGACGTCCTCACTCGCGGAAGAGTTCCATCTGGTCGGCCAGCAGGTCGCGCAGGGCGAGGCGGCCGCGGTGGATGCGCGACTTCACCGTGCCCAGGGAGACCGCGGTGATCTGCGCGATCTCCCCGTAGTCGAAGCCCTCGACGTCGAAGAGCAGGATGGCCCGGCGCTGGTCGTCCGTGATGGCCTCCATGGCCACGCGGATGGCGCGCGAGCGGGCATGGCGCGTGGCCTGGACCTCGGGGTCGTCGGCCGGGCCCGTCGGCGGCTGCCAGGCCTCGTCCTCCCACTCGGGATAGGGCTCGGAGGGGCGGCGCTTGCGCAGCCGCAGGACGTCGGTCGCGGCGTTCAGCGCGATGCGCGCCAGCCAGCCCCGGAACGAGCCCCCACGGAAGCGGTCGAGGTTGCGGTAGGCGCTGAAGAACGCCTCCTGCACCGCGTCCGCGGCCGCCTCACGGTCGCGCACCACGCGCACGACGAGGCCGAAGAGGAAGTCCTGGTAGTGCACGACCAGGTCGTTGAACGCCTCGAGGTCGCCGCCCAGCGCCCGCTCGACCAGGCCCTGGTCGCGTGCGTGCACGGCCTCGAGGTCGTCGGACACGGGCGCGTGGATCCTCCGGGCGGCGGGCGTCGGCGGGACGGCGGCCGCAGTCTAGCACCGGGTCGGCCGTACAATCCTCCCGCGGGCCGAAGTGGCGGAACTGGCAGACGCGAGGGTCTCAAACACCCTTGAGGGCAACCTCGTCCGGGTTCGACTCCCGGCTTCGGCACCAGCGATGCGAGTCCGAGGACGATCGAACCGCCCGGTGCACCGGGCGGTTCGAAGCGTCCACGATGGGGTCGCTCCCCGATCAGCCGCCCTTGCCGTATCCGTGTGCCCGGATCTGGCCCCGGATCTCGCCCGCGGGGAATCCCGCGTCGTGCACGTTGGCGTAGGTGACGCCGGCGCGAAGAGCGCGCAGGGCGGCAGCCAGATCGCCGGCCGCGATGCCCTGCGCCGCGATGGCCTGGATGTCGGCCGCGACGATCGTGCCGGTCACGGTCGCCGGCGCGGCCGGGCAGGCGGGCTTTGGGGCGCCGCACAGGAAGGCGAGGACGCCGCCGCTGACGCCGGCCTGGGCGAAGTGGATGTGCGCCGCGCTGGCGGCTCCGCCCTGGAGGCCCGAGTAGGTCAGCGTGTACTCGATCGCGGTCCCGGCCGGGTTGATCTTCAGCCGGAGTTCGCCGCTGCCCGTGGTCGAGATCGACGGCACCTCCTGGTAACCGCCCAGCCGGGCCTTGAAGGCGTTCCGCTCGGAGCCCCCGTTGGCGGCGGCCACGCCCATGACGCCCACGACCAGGACGACCACCGACACGATGACGATGAGCTTCTTCATCAGTACCTCCTAGATCGTCCGGCTGCCGAGCGCGCGAAGATCAAGTGCCGGCGCCGGCAAGCATCCATCGGATGAGGCTCGTCTAGGTATGCGCCCGGGGGCCTCCCGTTGTCAACCCGAGGGTCGGGGACCGTGGTGCGCGGTCGCACCACGTCCGCCGCGGCCCTACTCCAGCTCGAGCGTGACCAGGCCCGCTCGCAGCCGGCGACCGATCTCCGCCAGCAGCTCGGCGTCGTAGGCGACGCCGCTGCGCAGATGCATCGCCTGGACGCGGCCGCCGGAGACGGGCAGGTGAAGCACGACGGGGGTCTCGCCGGGGTGCTCGGCGATGACCGCGCGCAGCTCCTCGAAGGCACGCGCGAGCGCCTCGGCGGCCGTCAGCCCGAAATGGACGTGGAGCGACTGACCAGGGGCGGCCAGGACCGGCCGCGTGGCCTCGTCCGGCGCCGCCGCGGCCTCCGCGGCCAGGCGCGCTTCGTCGGGGAGCGGCGGCTCCTCGTGCTCTGCGCCGAGGACGGCAACGGAACGGGGTTCCGGCGCCTCCACCGACGGGACCGGCGGACGCGGAGCGGGTCGCGGAGCCGGCGCCCCCGCGGACGGCAGCCGGACCTCGATCGTGCCCGTGACCTCGCCACCGCGCAGAGGCGAGACGAGCGGCACGGTGCGCGTGACGACCGGCGACGAGGGCGCTCCCGGCCCGACCGGGACCCGCGCGGTCGGCGGCCCATAGCCGCCGGCCCCGTTCCCGTTGCCACCGCCGTTCCGGCCGCGCCGCCCGCGGTCGCCCTCGGCCGCGGCCCGTGCGAACGCCGCCTCCCCCATCGCCTGCGCGTCGTCCCAGTCCCAGACTGCGTCGGCGAGGAGGACCGCCCCGTCGCCCTTGTGGTCGACGCGACCCGCCACCAGCACGATGGCGTCGGCCCGCCAGGCCGGCGCGGTCGCCTCGAGGATCTTGGGGAAGACGATGACCTCGAGCGAGCCCTGGAGGTCCTCCAGCGTGGCCACGCCCATGGTCGCCTTCGCCTTCGTGATGACCGTGCGCATGCCGGTCACCACGCCGCCCACGACCACGCGCTGCTGGTCCAGCTCCTCGCCGAGGTCGCCCGAGTACGCGGTCACGTAGCGGCCGATCTGCTCGGCGATGTCGCCCAGCGGGTGGTCGGAGAGGTAGAGGCCCAGCAGCTCCTTCTCCCAGCGCAGCCGCTCGCGCAGCGGCGCCTCGGTCGAATGCGGCAGCGGGCGCTCGATCATGTCGGGCTCGGCGGCTACGTCGAAGAGCGAGGCCTGCCCGCTGATCCGGTCGCGCTGCACCGCCTGACCGGCGGACATCGCGTCGTCGAGCGCGTCGAGCAGCTGCGCCGGATGGCCGAAGCGACTCAGCGCCCCGACCTTGACCAGCGACTCCAGCACGCGCCGGTTGGCCAGGCGCAGGTCGACCCGGGCGCAGAAGTCGGCCAGGGTGCGGAACTCGCCCTCGGCCTCGCGCGCGGCGACGATCGACTCGATGGCCCCCTGGCCCACGTTCTTCACCGCCAGCAGGCCGAAGCGGATGGCGTCGCCCTCGACAGTGAAGTGCAGCCCGCTGACGTGGACGTCGGGCGGGCGGACCTCGATGCCCAGCCGGCGGCATTCGGCGACGGCGGCGGCGACCTTCTCGGTGTTGTCGCGGAAGGCGGTCAGCACGCTGGCCATGTACTCGACCGTGTAGTTCGCCTTGAGGTAGGCCGTCTGGTAGGCGATCAGCCCGTAGCACGTGGCGTGGGCCTTGTTGAAGCCGTACCGTTCGAACGGCTCGAAGGCCTTGAAGACGGCGTCGATGACCTCGGGCCGGACGCCCCGCTCGGCGGCCTGGGTCACGAAGCGCTCCTTCTGCGCGCGCAGGACCGACGACTTCTTCTTGCGGATGGCGTAGCCCAGGGTGTCCGCCTCGGGCCCCGTGAAGCCACCCAGCGCCTTGGCCGCGGACATGATGTCCTCCTGGTAGACGAAGATCCCGTAGGTCTTCTCCAGGTACGGCTCGAGCAGCGGGTGCAGGTAGGTCACCGGCTCCTGGCCGTGCTTGCGGCGGATGTAGGCGGGGATGTTGTCCATCGGGCCCGGGCGGTAGAGGGCGACCATGGCGGCGAGGTCGTGGACCGAGGTCGGGCGCAACTCGCGCACGTAGCGGCGCATGCCTGGCGACTCGAGCTGGAAGACGCCGGTCGTCTCGCCCGAGGCGAGCAGCGCGAACGTCTTGGCGTCGTCGAGCGGGATCGTCTCGAGGTCGATGCGCTCGCCGCCGCGCTGCTCGGCGATGAGGTCCACCGCCTGGCGCAGGATGGTCAGGTTCGAGAGGCCCAGGAAGTCGAACTTCAGCAGGCCCAGCGCCTCGACGCCGTGCATCTCGTACTGGGTCATCAGCGCGTCGGAGTTCGTGGCGCGCTGGAGGGGCATGAGGTCGGTCAGCGGCTCACGGCTGATGACCACCCCGGCGGCATGGGTCGAGGCGTTGCGCGCCACGCCCTCGAGCTGCTTGGCGACGTCGATGAGCTTCTTGACCTGGGCGTCCCCCTCGTACATCCCGCGCAGCTCGGGCGACGTGTCGAGCGCCTCGTCGAGCTTGATGCCGAGCTGGTTGGGGACGGCCTTGGCGATGCGGTCCACCTCGCCGTAGCCGAGCCCGAGCACCCGGCCCACGTCGCGGATGGCCGCCCGCGCGAGCATCGTGCCGAAGGTGATGATCTGGGCCACGTGGTCGGTGCCGTACTTGTGCGTGACGTAGGCGATGACCTCGTCCCGGCGGCTGTCCTCGAAGTCCACGTCGATGTCGGGCATCGTCACCCGGTCGGGGTTGAGGAAGCGCTCGAAGGGCAGCTCGTAGCGGATCGGGTCGACCGGCGTGATGCCCAGGGTGTAGGTGACGATCGAGCCCGGCGCCGAGCCCCGGCACGTGGTGGCGATGCCCTGCTCGCGGGCGAAGCGCGTGAAGTCGGCCACGATGAGGAAGTAGCCCGCGTAGCCCATGCGGATGATCACATCCAGCTCGTAGTCGAGCCGGTCCTGGAGCTCCCGCGTCACGGTCCCGTAGCGCCGCGCCAGGCCCTCCTGGCAAGCGGCACGCAGCCAGCTCTCGACCGTGTGCCCCTCCGGGACGGGGAACTGCGGCAGCTTCAGCTCGCCGAAAGGGATCTTCAGGTTCGTCATCTCGGCGATGCGCCGCGTGTTGGCGATGGCCTCCGGCAGCTCGCCGAAGAGCTGGCCCATCTCGGCCGCGCTCTTGAGGTAGGACTCGGGCGTGTCGAACTTCAGCCGGTTGGGCGTGTCGAGGTTCGAGGCCGTGCCGACGCAGAGCAGCACGTCGTGGGCCTCGGCCTGCGAGCGGTGGACGTAGTGCAGGTCGTTCGTGGCCACCAGCGGCAAGCCGACCTCCGGGGCGAGGCGGACGAGCTGCTCGGTCAGGCGCCGTTGCTCGGGCATGCCATGGTCCTGCACCTCGAGGAAGAAGTTACCGGGGCCGAAGATGTCGCCGTACGCGCCCGCCAGCCGTCTAGCCGACTCCCAGTCCTCGACCTCGAGCGCCCGGGGGATCTCGCCGTTGAGGCAGGCGCTGAGGCCGATCAGGCCCTCGGCGTGCTGCGCGAGGTAGTCCCGGTCGATGCGCGGCTTGTAGTAGTAACCGTCGAGGTGCGCGTCGGTGGCGATGCGGCAGAGGTTGCGATAGCCCGTCCAGTCCTTCGCGAGGAGGATGAGGTGGAAGGGCTGGGCGTCCGCCTTGCCCTCGCGGTCGGTCATGGCCCGCCGGGCGACGTACGTCTCGATGCCGATGATGGGCTTGATGCCGCGCTTCTCGCAGGCCTGGTAGAACGCGACCGCGCCGTAGAGGGCGCCGTGGTCGGTCAGCGCGAGGCTGTCGAAGCCCAGTGCGCTGGCCTGGCTGACGAGGTCGTCGATGCGCCCCAGCCCGTCGAGCAGGCTGAACTCCGAGTGCACGTGCAGGTGCGTGAAGTCGTTGGGCGCGAGGGTCGTCACGGGAGGTCAATGGTACCGGCGCAGGCGGTTCGTGCAGGCCCGGCCACCCACCCTGCTCGCCGGGCGCCTTAAGGATGAGCGGGAACTAGCGGTGCATGTCGCGCTGGAAGTCGGGCGCGTTGTGGGTGCCAGCTCCGGAGGCGCAGACGGTCACCGGGTCGCTGTGGTTCTGGACGGCGGTCAGCCGCCTGGGCCGGTCGGGCTGAATGTGCCGGTCTTCGGGTCGTACAGCTCGGCCGAGGCGAGTGGGTGCCGGAACCTGTCCTCGCCGCCGGTGATCAGGACCCGGCCGTCGAGGAGCAGGGTCGCCGTGTGCACGTCGCGGGCCGTCGTCATCGAGCCGGTCGGGCTCGTGGCCGCTGGCGGGGTGGGCGTTGCGGCCGGAGTCGATGTTGGCGCGGGCGGGGTCGTCGCCGTCGGCCCAGGCGTCGATGCCGGAGCGGACGTCGGGTTCGCGCTGCCGGTGCAGCTGGCCGCCAGGATCAGGACGGCCAGCCCGGCGAGCAGCCGGCCGCTCACGTTGCGCGCACCCGACATCACTGTCCGCTCCCCGGGTCGTACAGCTCCGCGGATGCCAGCCAGCAGCCAGCGCCGCACTGTGGGTCGCTGAAGCCACCGGCGACGAGCACCCTGCCGTCGGGCAGCAATGTGGCCGTGAACCCGTTTCGGTATCGCGGCGTGCCGTTGCCCCCGGCGGCGAGCCAGGATCCGCTGGCCGGGTCGTACAGCTCGGCGGAGGTGCGGTCGGGCTGGCTGATGGTGCCGATGAGGCCCGTCAAGAGGACCCTGCCATCGGGCAGGAGAGTGGCCGTGACCGCCCAGGTGGTGACCGGACTCCCGGTGGTCGTCCACGTGCGGCCGCCCGGGTCGTACAGTTCGGCGAACGTTCCCGGGCCGGGAATGAGGTCGCCCACCACGAGCACCTTGCCGTCGTGCAGGCGTGCCGCCGTGTTGCCGCCGCCCGGCAAGGTCCCCGCCGCAGTCCAGGACCCGCTGGCCGGGTCGTACAGCTCGGCGGAGGTGAGGTAGCAGCACCCGCCTCCGCGGTGGTCGGCGCCGCCTGTCACGAGCACCTTGCCATTGGGGAGCAGGGTGGCGGTGTGGTCATAGCGTGGCGTGCCCATGTTCCCGGTGGCCGTCCAGGAGCCGGTAACCGGGTCGTACAGCTCGGCAGAGGCCAGGATGTGGCCGTTGCCGGTGCCGCCTGCCACGAGCACCTTGCCATTGGCAAGCAGCGTGGCGGTGAAGCCCAGGTAGCGCGGCGTGCCCATGCTCCCCGTAGCGGTCCAGGTCCCGGTGCCCGGATCGTACAGCTCCGCGGAGGCCAGGGGTTGGTCAGTGGAGGAGCCATTGGGGTAGGTCGTCCTGGTGAAGCCGCCGACCACGAGCACCTTGCCATCGGGCAGGAGCGTGGCGGTGTGACTGCCGCGGGCCGCGACCATGCTCCCCGTAGCGGTCCAGGACCCGCTGGCCGGGTCGTACAGCTCGGCCGAGGCCAGGGCCTGGCCCTGGCTCCCGTTCTGGCCGCCAGCCACGAGCACCTTGCCGTCGGGCAGCAGCGTTGCCGTGAAGTCGGCGCGCGGCGTGACCATGCTTCCGGTCGGGGTCCACGAAGCCGCCCTGGGCCCGACGACGGACCGGCTCGGGCTGGCCGATGGACTGGCGGTCTCGCTGGGGCTGGCGCTTGCGCCGGGCGTCTGGCTTGGACCGCCCACCACCGCGGGCTGGCCGCGCTGGCCCAGCAAGAACGCACCGCCGACTACGAGCACGCCGATGACGGCGGCCGCGGCCAGGCGTGTGAACATCGTCGGCGTCGAGAACCTCCACGGAATACGCACGGCACGGCCATGGGCACCGGCGATCGCGGCACCGGCAACCCGCTGCGGTTCGAACCGGGCGGTGCTCTGGTCGGCGTCGGAGCGAAGAGCGGCCGCCAGGCGCCGCTCGAACAGGTCGAAGTCATTCATCGCGAAGGTCTCCACGAAGCCGAACCAGCAGGCGCGAGAGACGGCCACGGGCGCCGGACGAAGACATCCCGAGCGCGCGCCCGATCTCGTCGGAGCTGAGCTCGGCGACATAGCGCAGGGCGATCAAAGCCCGGTCGGTCGGATCGAGGGACGCGAGGACGCGTCGCAGGTCGGCGTTGGCTATCCCGTCGGCCAGGGGATCCGACCGGAGGTCCGGCACCCCTTCCAGCTCGATGTCGGCGACCGAGATCTCGAGGATGCGCGGACGGCGCGAGCGCATGACCCGGCGGGCCTCGTTCGCGGCGACCGCGACGAGCCAGCCGCGAACCTGGCTGGGCTCCTTGACGTCGCCGAGCCGGCGCCAGGCGATCGCCCACGCCGCCTGCGCCGAGTCCTCTGCCAGGGCAGGGTCACGGCAGATGACGTAGGCGACTCGCAACAGGTCGCGGTGATGACGCGCCACGAGCTCCGTGAATGCGGCCTCATCGCCCAGCGCGGCAGCCCGCACCAGGTCATGGCCGTGGATCTCCATGGCGTCCACCATGCCATAGGGATACCGCCCGAGGCCGGTCTGATTCAGGAGGTATCCGGCTCCGTGAGTGCCACTCAGGCCAGGCGGAGCCCGCTCACGACCTCGAGATCCCTGCGGTTGCGCGTCAGCAGCGCCAAGTCGAAGGTCAGCGCCGTGGCGGCGATCAGGGCGTCGGGCAGTCGCAGGCCATGGGTGCGACGTAGCCGCCCGGCCCGTTCCGCGATCAGCGCATCGACCGCATGCTCGACGAACGGTTCCAGGAGCCGTATCACCTGCGCCTCGTCCGTGGCATGCCCGGCGAACAACTCAGCGCGGGTCACCACCGAGACGTGGACCCGCTCAGCCGGCTCGAACCGACGGGCACCACGCAAGTGATCGACGAGCACGTCCGTGTCCACCAGGACGCCGGCGCTCAAGGGTCGCCCGGGGTGCGGATCCATTCGTCCCGGCTCGGCACCTCCAGGTCCGGGAGCGTCCCGAAGGTGTCCGCCAGCGCCGCTTCCGTGTCGACTGGGTCGCCGACAAGGTATTCGTCGAGCGCCTCACGCACGACGTGAGCGAGCGTGGTCCCTTCCCGCCGAGCGCGCGCGTCGATCATCCGCCGCTGGGCGGCAGTCAGGTAGATCTGGGTCCGAGTGGCGCGTTCCACATACAGCATGCTATACAGCAAGCCTGGTCGCGTCAAGCGGCTGTTCAGGCTCGGCGGGTAGATGCATCCCTACGTGATCCGCGTGCTACACGTTATTCACGTGGTAGAGTCACGACGTGAAACGCAACATCACGGTCCAGCTCGACGAGGCCACCGTCCAGAAGGCCCGGGTCGCGGCGGCCAAGCGCGGAAGCTCGATCAGTCGCCTGCTGACCGAGCAGATCGAGGTGCTCGCGCGACAGGACGACGACTACGACCGCGTCATGAGTGACGCGCTGGCGGAACTCGAACGTGGGTACGATCTCGGCGGTGGCCCCTATCCCGCCCGCGACGACCTGTACGACCGATGAGGACGTTCGTCGACACGAACATCGTCCTCTATGCCTACGACCAACGCGAACCCGAGAAATCGACGATCGCGCGGGCGATCCTGTCCGACCTGTGGCGGACCCGAGAGGGGCAGCTGAGTACCCAGGTGCTCCAGGAGCTGTACGTGAACCTCACCCGCAAGCTCCGCGTCGTCCTCCCCCGTTCGAAGGCGCGCGCGCTCGCGGGGCGCTATGGCCGCTGGCCGGTGCACGCGATCACGACGGGTGACATCCTCGAGGCGGCTGACCTCGAGCAACGCCACTCGCTGTCGTTCTGGGATGCCCTCATCGTGGTCGCCGCCGCGAGGAGCGGGGCCGAGCGGATCCTCAGCGAGGATCTCCAGCACGGCCGGACGATCGCCGGGGTACGCATCGAGAACCCGTTCCGTCGCTGACGAGCCCAAGCCCGCCTTGCAGTTGACGCGGCCGGGCGCGGCGGTCACGTCGATCGTCGACCGACTGGTGACCCCATGACGATACACGCCGGCCTGGCCAGACAGGAAGGCGACCAAGGGCGCTTCGACGCGGCTCTGGATCGCGCGTTGGAACTGCTCGACCTGACCCCTGCGGACCCCCGGTGGGATGGCCCTCGGCGGCGTGAGATCGCCCGGACTCGCGAGGTCGTGTGCGACTTCCTCGTCGGGGACAACCGCTACCGATCCACTCCCGAGTTGCTCGACGCCTACTTCCTCGCCTAACTTGACACCGACCGGTGGCAGCTCCATGATTGACACCAGTCGGTAGCATCAGCGACACGGATACCGAGCGGTGGCACAGGAGAGCGAGATGCGTGTGATATCCATCGGGGATGCAGCCGCAGCCGTCCGCGGACGCCGGCTTGACCTCGATCTCAGCCAGGACCAGCTCGCACGACGCGCCGGCATGTCACGGAAGTGGGTCTACGAGTTCGAGGCCGGGAAGCCAAAGGCGGAGTTTGGTCACGTCCTTCGCGTGTTCGAGGCGCTTGGGTTGCACCTCGACCTCTCGAAGGAGCGCACGCACGACGGGCCGGCGTCAGCGATCGACCTCGACGCACTGCTCGATGAGCATCGTCGTGGCTGACGAGCTGGTCGTCGTCCTCGGCGGCCGCGTGGCCGGCACGCTGACGCGGCTGGAGAACGCCCGCCTCCATCTCGAGTACGACGAGGCGTACCGCGGGCGCCCCGACGCGACACCACTGTCGCTGTCGATGCCCATCCAGGTCCGCGCCCACGCCGACGACCGTCGCCGGCAGACCGTCACGAACTACCTGCGGGGGCTGCTGCCCGACAACGAGGCCGTCCTCGATCGCTGGGCCCGCCACTACCAGATCAGCGCATCCTCCGCCTTTGCGCTCCTCGGCACACCGATCGGCGAAGATTGCGCAGGCGCGGTCGCGTTCTGTCGCGCAGGCGACCTCGAACGCCTCCTCGCTCGGCCGGGCACGGTCGACTGGCTCACTGAGGCGGAGGTTGCCGGGCGACTGCGGGATCTCAGGCGCGATGCGACCGCCTGGCTTGGGCGCAGGTTCACCGGGCAGTTCAGCCTCGCGGGCGCGCAGGCCAAGACGGCCCTGCTGCACCGCGATGGTCGCTGGGGTCAGCCTTCGGGCGCGATGGCGACGACGCACATCCTGAAGCCGGCCGTCGGCCGCCTCGACGACCATGACCTCAATGAGCACCTCTGCCTCGACGCCGCCCGGCGCGCAAACCTGCTCGGGGCACGATCGTGGATCGCGACCTTCGAGGACCAGACGGCCGTCGTTGTCGCACGCTACGACCGCCGCGTCAGCGGCGAGGAGATCGTGCGCATCCATCAGGAGGACCTCTGCCAGGCGCTCGGCATCCCACCGGGCCGCAAGTACCAGAACGAGGGCGGCCCGACGCCAGGAGCCATCGCCGCGCTCTTCCGACGCTCCATGGCCCCCGCGGCCGCCGACGACGCCGTGGCACGCTTCGCCGACGCGCTCGTCTGGAACTGGATCATCGCGGGCACCGACGCTCACGCCAAGAACTACTCGCTGCTGCTGTCGGGTCCCGAGGTCCGCCTCGCGCCGCTCTACGACATCGCGTCCGCCCTCCCCTACGGGACCCACGAGAAGAAGCTGCGCCTGGCGATGAAGGTCGGCGACGAGTACGCCGTCCATCCAGGGCGCAACACCTGGCCCCGCGCGGCGCAGGAACTGGGCATCGACGCCGATAGGCTCGTCTCGCGCGTTCGTGAGCTTGCGGCCGCCGCCCCGGCGGCGTTCGCCGACGCGTCTGCGGCCCCCGAAGTCGTCGCTCTCGGCCGGAAGACGCCCGCGAAGCTCGTCGATCTCGTGGCTGAGCGCGCCCGTCGCTGCGCGGTCCTCGTTGACTGAGCCAGCAGGGCATCGCGTAGCCGACCAACCGGTATGGTAGAGGCATGAAACGATCACGCGAAGTTCAGGTCGAGATCCGTTCGATGGATGACCCCCACGAGGTCCGGGACTTCCCCAGGGGTCGGTCGGCGGTGGCGCGCTTCGGACGCGGCACCATAAGCCGCTCCACGCTCGAGCCCGGGTGGGTGTGGTCCCGGGACGTCGGGGCAGGGCTGGGCCTCGCGTGGTGTCCGACTCCACACTTCGGCTACGTGGTCAGCGGGAGGATGGCGGGCCGGCAGCAAGACGGACGTGAGTTCCAGTACGGCGCGGGCGACGCGTTCGCACTGGAGCCCGGCCACGATGTGTGGGTCGAGGGCAACGAGACCTACGTCTCGATCGACGTCGCGCAGCACCCGCGACGGTTCCCGCCCGTGGCTGCCGATGTCCTGGGCGCCATCGGTGGCACACCCCTGGTAGAGCTTCGTCGCGTGGTCACCCCGGGGATGGCACGGGTGTTCGTCAAGCTCGAGGGGTCCAACCCGACCGGGTCCATGAAGGACCGCATGGCCAGGGCGGCCATCGAGGCGGCGGAGCGCGACGGGCGGCTGCAACCGGGAAGCAGCGTGGTCGAGTACACCGGCGGGTCGACGGGGACGTCGCTCGCGCTGGTCTGCGCAGCCAAGGGCTACCCGCTCCATATCGTGACGTCCGACGCGTTCAGCCAGGAGAAGCGCGACCACCAGGCGGCGCTCGGCGCGAGCATCACGCTGGTCCGGAGCGACCGCGGGCAGATCACCGAGCAGCTGATCAGGACGATGATCGAGACGGCCCGCCGGATCAGCGAGGAGACCGGCGCGTGGTGGGTCGACCAACTGAACAACCACGACGCGGCGATCGGCTACGAGTCGCTGGGCGACGAGATCTGGGAGCAGACCGAGGGGCGCGTCGATGCCTTCGTGCAGTCGGTCGGCACCGCCCACTCGATCCATGGCGTGACGACCGCACTGCGAAGACATCGAGCGGACATCAGGACGGTGGCGGTCGAGCCCGCCGAGTCGCCCATCCTCAGCGAGGGGCGGACTGGCGCGCATGAGATCGAGGGCATCGGGATCGGGTTCGTGCCGCCGCTGTGGGATCCCGCCGACGCGACCGAATTCATGACCGTCACCACCCCCGAGGCCGAAGAGATGGCACGGCGCCTGGCGCGGGAGGAAGCGCTCTTCACGGGCGCCTCATCGGGTGCGAACGTGGTGGCCGCGCTGCGGCTGGCCGAGCGCCTGGGACCGGACGCAACCGTCGTCACCCTCCTGGTGGACAGC
>Ga0334722_10002925_pt1 | contig 18813 bp, 19 predicted proteins | sample C3_bottom_MG_FD_207210 | JGI IMG/M metagenome (GOLD analysis project Ga0334722, IMG submission 207210) | Sediment microbial communities from Yellowstone Lake, YNP, Wyoming, USA - C3_bottom | ecosystem: Environmental > Aquatic > Freshwater > Lake > Sediment | place: USA: Wyoming | collected...
CTCAGCTCCCCCGAGCGCTCCTTCGTCGCGGTCAACACTTCCGCCGTCCCGAGGGAGCTGCAGGAGGCCGAGCTGTTCGGCAACGAGAAGGGGGCTTTCACGGGGGCGGAAACCGCCCGCGAGGGGAAGCTCGAGGCGGCCATGGGGGGGACGCTCTTCCTGGACGAGATCGGCGACACCCCCCTGGAGCTTCAGGCCAAGCTGCTGCGCGTCCTGCAGGAAAAGGAGTTCACCCGCCTGGGGTCGAACCGGCCGCAGAAGTTCCGCGGGCGCGTGATCGCGGCGACCAACCGCGACCTGCAGCGCCATGTGGCGGAGGGGAAGTTCCGGGAAGACCTCTTCGACCGGCTGAACGTCTTCCCCATCCGCGTTCCGGCGCTTTCCGAGCGGCGCGAGGACATCCCGCTGCTGGCCGATTTCTTCCTCCAGAAATACTGCGCCCTCCTCTCCCGTCCCCCGCGCTCGTTCTCCAGGGAGGCGCTGGAGGAGCTCGCCGCTCATAGCTGGAAGGGGAACGTCCGCGAGCTGGAAAATTTCGTCCAGCGGCTGGCCGTCCTGTCCTCCGGGAAGCTCCTGCGCCGGGAAGAGGTGTCCCGCGAGCTGGCGAAGGCGGACGGGGCGCCCGACCTGGCCACCGCTCCCCTCGAGCTGGTGATCGAGGAACGGGTCCGCGAGTTCGTCCGCCGGCTCGGAAGCGCCCTCGAGGACGAGGAAGGCCTCCACGAACTTTTCCTGCACCAGATGGAGAAGCCGCTGATCAAGGTGGTGCTCGAGGCCGCGGGGGGGAACCAGATCAAGGCCGCCGGCATCCTGGGGATCAACCGGAACACGCTCCGCAAGAAACTGCAGGACCTGTCGCTCCTCCCGAAAAAGAGGAAAAGGAAATCCCGTTGAGCGCGGAAGGGGCGAAGGGGACTGCCGCCCGCATCCGCGGCCTCTACGGAATCCTCGACCCATCCGTGGCGATCCGCGGCGGGAACGATCCGGAAGGTCCGCTCGAACGGGCGCTCGCGGAAGCGCTGGCCGGGGGATGCCGCCTGATCCAGTACCGGGACAAGGCCGCCTGCCCGCGGCTGTCGCTCTCGCGTGCAAAGCGGCTCGGCGCGGCTTGCAGGGCGGCCGGGGCGCTGTTTCTGGTGAATGACCGGCTCGACGTGGCGCTCCTTTCGGGGGCCGACGGCTGCCACCTGGGACAGGACGACCTCCCCCTCCCCGCGGCGCGGCGGATCGTCCCGAAGGGGTTCCTGCTGGGGGCTTCCACCCACAGCGTCCCGGAGGCGCGGCGGGCGCAGGAGGAAGGAGCCGACTATATCGGGGTGGGCGCCGTCTTCCGCACGATGAGCAAGGGCGACGCGCTGGAGCCCCGGGGGCCGAAGCTTATCGCGGAGGTCGCGGGGGCCGTCTCGATCCCGGCGGTCGCCATATCGGGCATCACGCGGGGAAACGTCCGCGAAACGATCCGGGCGGGGGCGGCGGCCTTCGCGGTGATCTCGGACCTGTTCGCCGGACCGGGAGTGCGGGAGCGGACGGAGGAGTTTCTTCGGATATGGGAAGCGGAAAACCCCCGCCCGTGATCCTCGCCTTCGGCGGGTTCGACCCGACCGGCGGCGCCGGCGTCCTGATGGACGCGAAGGCGGTGCGCGCCGCGGGCGGATACGCCGCCGCGGTCCCTTCCTGCCTGGCGATCCAGACCACGGCCTCTCTCGACCGGATCGTCCCCCTTCCGCGGGCCGCGATGGACCGCGCGCTTTCCTGCGCCGCGGAGAGCTTCCGCATCCGGGCGGTGAAGATCGGAATGGTGGGAACCCGCGCCGCCGCGGAGGCGATCCACAACTTCCTCGTCCGGCTCCCGGCGTTGCCCGTGGTTTTCGACCCCGTGCTCCGCAGTTCTTCCGGCGCGCCGCTTCTCGCGACCGGAGCGCTCCCTGCTTACAGGAAGCTGCTTTGCCGGGCCGCCGTCCTCACTCCCAACCTTCCCGAGATCGAGAAGATCCTCGACCGGCGGATCGGCTCGTTCGGGGAGGCGATCCTCGCCGCGCGCGACCTCTCCTCCGCCGCCGGCGCGGGCGTCGTCCTCAAGGGGGGGCACTTCCCCTGGAAGGGGAAGCGCGGAGTCGACATCGTTTTCGAGGAGGGCCGGGTGACGCTTCTCGGCCCCGCCGGGAAGGCGCGTCGCGTCGACGCGCACGGCACCGGCTGCGCCCTCGCCTCGGCGCTGGCCACGAGGATGGCGCTCGGCGAACCCCTCGTGGATGCGGCCCGGAGCGCAAAGACGCTCCTTGCGCGATGGATCGCGGAAGGATTCCCCTCGCTCGAGGGGCGGCTTACCCTTTACGGGTGACGGGGGCCGGCAGGAAACTCCCAGCGGCTACTCGTAGTCCTTGGCCAGGTCCTCGAAGCGGGTGTAGGGAGAGAGGAAGGCGAGGTTGACCTCGCCCGTCGGTCCGTTGCGGTGTTTCCCGATGATCACCTCGGCGATCCCCTTCTTGTCGTCGGGGGTCTCGCCCTTGGCGTACATCTCCTCGCGGTAGATGAACAGGATCAGGTCCGCATCTTGTTCTAAGGCTCCCGAGTTATGACAAACAATCCCGTCGGCCAGCCAGGATGCAGGGCCTGGAACCGTCAGATCGAAAACCTCCTCGGCCCCACATGATCTCAGGTCAACCACGCGATCCCAGAAAAGATCGCTATTCGCCCATTGGCGAAGAGCTCCATCATCGAGGAGTCTGGCATAGTCCCCGATCATCGCTCGGGAAGGGGCAAAAGCAAAATGAGAGTTACCTCCATAGGAAGTGCCGCGCAACTCCGCCATTGCACGTTGGGAGATTCCCCTGGCCTGCATGGTTGCCTTCACTTGTAAAAACACTTCCTCAGGCAAGGTGTCAACGTTGGTGTTCGACTCCACGAACGCCAATTCATTCCAAAGCTTGTCAGCGGGGGCAACGCGCAGCCCGAACGCTCCCACCGACTCAAGAAAACGTTTCTGCTGATCAACGCCATAGATTGCCACATTATAGACCGGCCGGTAATTCGCCTTATGAACGATTCCAATCCTGGCAACCATGCCAAGACGCAGCAACAGGGCCGCCACGTCTTTCGCAAGCCCCTCGCTCGACGTGCAGAAATAGATTTTCGCCGATCCCTTGGACCCGGCCGCGCGGCAACATAGGCTTCCATCCGTCGCCCAGAGATGCCGAAGCAGAAGCCCTACCTGTTCGTTGTCGAAGCGGAAGACCTCGGAAGGCAGCCGCTTTTCGTGAGACCGTTGACCGAAGATGCCTAGTTCACGCAACCACAGGTTGACACCGGCGGGATGCCACCGATTGCCGTTCCCGCTGATGAGCAACTGGTGCCACTTTCCGCGTCCTCGATAGCGGGTTACCTTTGCGTCAAACTCTTTCTTTGCCGCCTGTTCGACGGCCCGGCTGTTTTCTTCCGAAGCGGTCGCGTACCGCATCGGCTGGTTCACCAGATAGCTGCCATCGCCGACAAGATGCCCAAGCAGAATGATTCTTTCTTCCGGCCAACGAACGACATTTGATGGTTCGGGCACGGTACGGGCAATTGCGAGACGGTCGCCGGGTTTCAGATCCGCAACGCGCACCCATCCGCCGAAGCCGTAGAGCAGGTGTTCCCCCGTTGCCCGGATGGTTCGACCGCTTGCCAAAGTGATGCGCATTACCGGTTTTTCGCCCACAGACCAGACGAGATCGCTCTTTGCCGGCACGATGCGGCCCTCTGTGGACATCGCCCAGACTTCGACCTGCTTCCCCACCAGGTCCCGTATGGGAACTCGGCCGCCATCCGTGGTCAGAACGAGCGTATCTCCCGTCACGCATTCACGAAGGTCCGACAACAGCGGGCGCTTGTCGTTCCGGTTTTCCACGCTCCGGCTCAGCTGCGAGATGGCGACGACGGGGATGTCGAGCTCCTTGGCCAGCGATTTGAGCGAACGGGAGATCTCCGACACCTCCTGGACGCGGTTGTCCGAAGACGCGCGGTAGGAGTTCCCCCGCATGAGCTGGAGATAGTCGACCACCATCAACCCGATGTTCTTCTCTTTTTTCAGCCTTCGCGCCTTTGCCCGCAGCTCGAGGGCGGTGAGGGAATCCGAGTCGTCGATGTAGATCGGCGCCTCGGAGAGCCTCCCGACCGACGCGACGATCCGGTTCATCTCGTCCTGCGCGAGATACCCGCTGCGCAGCCGCTTGGCGTTGACCCGGGCGTCCGAGCAGATCATCCGCAACGCAAGCTGGTGGCGGCTCATCTCCAGGGAGAAGATCGCCACGGGGAGCTTGTGCCGGATCGATGCGTTCTGTGCGACGTTGAGGCAGAAGGCGGTCTTCCCCATGCTGGGACGCGCCGCGATGATGACCATGTCGGAGTTCTGGAAGCCCGAGGTGAGCTGGTCGAGGTCCCGGAAGCCCGACGGGACGCCGGTGATCATCTCCTTCCGCTCGAAGAGCTTCTCGATCTCCTTCATCGACTCCTTGGCCATCTCGGCCATCGTGAAGTAGGAGGGCTTGATCTTCTCCTCGGCGATGGCGAAGATCGCCTGCTCCGTCTGGTCGAGGAAGTCGTCGACCTCGGAAACCCCCTGGAACGCGGAGGTCGTGATCTGCTGGGCGACGGCGATCGTTTTCCGGAGGATCGAGGCGTTCTTGACCAGCCGGGCGTAGTCGGCCACGTTGGCGGTCGTGGGCACGTTCTGGATGAGATCGGAGAGGTAGGCCAGACCCCCGACTTCCCCCTCGACTCCGCGGTCCTGGAGCGCCGAGGAGAGGGTCAGCTGGTCGATCGCCCGGCCCCGGTCGTAGAGGTCGATCATCACGGAGAAGAGCGTCCGGTGGGCGCCCTGGTAGAAATCCTCCGCCCGGAGGATCTCCACCACGGCGTTCATCAGGTCGTTGTTGAGCAGGACGGAGGCGAGCACCCCCTGCTCGGCCGCGAGGTTGTGCGGCGGGACGCGGAGGAGGGAGGCGTCGGAGCCGGAAGCGGGCGTCGCGCGCGTACCGTTCATGGGCACCTCCCTTTCCGGATGGTCGTTACGATTCCGCCACCACGCGGACGGAAATCTCGGGATGCAGGTCGGATCCCGCCTTGATCTTCACCTTGTAGTCGCCCAGCTGCTTGATGGGGTCCTGCAGCAGGACCGTCTTCCGGTCGACCGGCACGCCGGCCTTTTCCAGAGCCTCCGCGATGTCCCGCGAAGTGATCGCTCCGAACAGCTTCCCTTCCTCCCCCGCCTTGGCGGAAATGGTGAGGGACACCGACGCCAGCCTCTCTGCCATCGACTCGGCGCCCTTGCGGGTCTTCTTCGCCCGCGCCTCGATCACCCGCCGGTCATGCTCGAGGGCTTTCAGGTTGCGCACGTTCGCCGGCACGGCCAGCTGCCGCGGGATGAGATAGTTCCGGCCGAACCCGTCGGCGACCTTGACCACGTCGCCCGCCTTCCCCAGCTTCTCCACGTCTTCGCGCAAAATGACTTTCATCTCCGCCGCCCCCCTACCGGACCTGCGTGGCGGTGAACGGGATCAGCGCCACGGCGCGCGCCTTCTTGATTTCCACGGTCAGCTTCCGCTGGTGGGTGGCGCAGGTCCCCGAGATGCGCCGCGGGACGATCTTGCCCCGCTCGGAGACGAACTGTTTGATCATGTAGACGTTCTTGTAGTCGAGCTGCAGCTCTTTCTCCGCGCAGAACCGGCAGAATTTCTTGCGGATGTACCGCTTCCTCGGCCCTCCCGGGCCGCCGCCCTCACGCGGGCCGTTCCGGTGGGGTCTCATCGGGGTGCTCATCGCTCCTGTTCCTCCTGAAAGATGATCGACGTTATCCGTGTTTCGGGTTTAAAACGGGATGTCTTCATCCGGGCCTTCGGCGGCCTGCGGCGGCGCGCCGCCCGACCCTCCCTCGGCCGGGCCGCTGCCTTTGGGGGCGCCGAGGAACTGGACGCCGTCCGCCACCACCTCGATCTTGCTCCTCTTCGCTCCCTCGGCCTCCCACCGGCGCTGCCGGAGCCGCCCTTCCACCAGGACCGGCCGTCCCTTGGAGAGGTACTCCGCGCAGTTTTCCCCCAGCTTGCCGAAGACGACGATGTCGAAGAACGACACGTCTTCCTTGAGCTCGTTGTTCTGCTTGTACCGCGAGTTGACCGCAATGCCGAAACTCGTCACAGAGAGACCCGAGGGGAGATACCGGATCTCCGGGTCCCGGACGAGGTTGCCGGCCAGGATGACGCGGTTGAAGGTGACCATGGGATCTCCCTTCCCGCTACGATGCGGGGGTGGCCGGAGGCGCGCTTCCCGCGGGCGGCTGCCCTTCCGAAGTTGCCGGCGCCTCGCCCGCCGCGGACGGGGCCGCGGCCTTCGGTTTCAGTTCGACTTCGACGCGGGAGGTCAGATGGCGCAGGACTCCGTCGAAGATCTTGATGTTGCGCTCGACTTCCTCCACGACCCCGCGGTCGCCGGTGTAGAGGAGAAACGTGTAATACGCGTTGACCCTCTTGTTGATGTGGTAGGCCAGCTTCCGGTTCCCCCAGTCGTCCTGCTTGAGGACTTCCCCCCGGTAGGATGCGATCACCCCCGTCAGCTTGGCGAGGAATTCCTTGCGCTGTTCTTCCGGAAGTTCGGGGTCGAACAGAACGGCGGTTTCATACTTTTTCGGCATCGTCGTCGCGAGCCTCCTTTCGGCTGATCGAGCCCCCGGTCTTTTCGCCGGGAGCAAGGAGTATGTTGCCCTCCGCGGAGGGCGGAGGGGGATTCGAGCGCCGGGCATTCCAGCGCGTCATCGCCTTGTCGAAGCCGTCCCTCAGGATATCGAGAACGGCCTCCCCGGCGGAAGCGACGCCGCCGAGAAAAAGATCCCGGGTTTCCGGCGGCGGGGGAGAGAGCACGAAGTCCGAGGGATCGACCCCTTCCGGGGGGCGCCCGATCCCGATCCGGACCCGCAGGAACGCCGGCGTTCCGAGTTCTTCCTGCAAAGAGCGCAATCCGTTGTGCCCGCCCGTCCCGCCGCCGCGCTTGAGCCGCACCCGGCCCGGCGGGAGGTCCAGATCGTCGTGGAGGACGATCAGGTCGCCGGGGGACTCCGCGGCATCCCGGTAAACCGGCGCCACCGCGAGGCCGCTCCGGTTCATGTACGTCTGCGGCCGGGCCAGGAGGACCGCGACGCCCTCCGCGTCGCCGATCCCGCGCTCGAGCTCCCCCTCCCGGACGAACCGTATCCCGAGGGAGCGCGCCAGCAGGTCCACCGCCAGGAATCCCGCGTTGTGGAGCGTCCTGCCGTATCTTCGCCCCGGGTTCCCCAGGCCGACGACCAGGAACTCCGGGCGGCTAGGCTTTCTCCTTCTCCGCGGGTTCCGCAACACTTACGCCTTCCACCGCCGCTTCCACGCCTTCCTCCGGCGCCACGGTGACCACTTCCTCCACCTTCGGCGTGTGGACCGAGGCGATGGTCATCTTCATGTCCTTTTCGACGGGCTGGACGCCCGCGGGGAACACGACGTTCCCCAGGTGCAGCGACTGGCCGATTCCCATGTGCGCCACGTTGACTTCGATGAACTCGGGGACGTTGTCCGGGGTGCACTCGACCTCGAGGCTGCGGACGACCTGCTCGAGGATGCCCCCCATCTCGATCCCGGCCGCTTTCCCCCGGAGCTTGAGCGGCACCTCGATCCGGAACTTCCGGCCGTGGGCCACCTCGTAGAAGTCCACGTGGATCACGCGGTCGGTGGCGGGATCCGTCTGGACGTCCTTGAGAACCGCGAACGACTCCTTCGCGCCGGCGCCGTCCGTGACGCTCACCTTGACGACCACCGTCCCCCGGCGGGCGGTGACGAGGAATTTCTCCAGTTCGCGCCGCTCGAATTCCAGCGGACGCGTCTCGATCCCCTTGCCGTAGATGACCCCCGGAACCATCCCATGGGCGAGCCGCTTCCGGTTCTTTTCCTTCCCGGTGCTCAGGCGGCGGGCCGCCGCCAGTTCCAACATGGCCATTTCTTCTCTCCTCCTAAACGAACAGCGAACTCACGGAATCCTGGAAATGGATCCTCTTGATGGCCTCTCCCAGAAGGCCGGCCACCGACAGGATCCGAAGCTTCCTGCAAGACGCCTTCGCGCCGAGCGGAATGGTGTTGGTGACCACCAGCTCCTCGATCGCGGACTTCTCCAGCCGCTCGATCGCCGGCCCCGAGAGCACGGCGTGCGTGGTCATGGCGTACACCCGCTTCGCCCCCGTCTTCCGCAGCGCTTCGGCCGACTGGACCAGCGTCCCCGCGGTGTCCACCATGTCGTCGAGCAGGATCGTCGTCCGCCCTTCCACCTCGCCGATGATGTTCATCACCTCGGCCACGTTGGGCCCCACGCGGCGCTTGTCGATGATGGCCAGGGTGGTATTCAGCCGCTTGGCGAAGGCCCTCGCCCGCTCCACCCCTCCCGCGTCGGGGGAAACGATGACGATGTCGTCCTTGTAATTGCTCTTTATATAGTCCAGCATCACCGGGGCCGCATAGAGGTGGTCCACCGGGATGTTGAAGAACCCCTGGATCTGGCCGGCGTGCAGGTCCACGGTGAGGACGCGGGACACCCCGGCCGCCGTCAGCAGGTCCGCCACAAGCTTGGCGGTGATCGGCGCGCGGGGGAACACCTTGCGGTCCTGCCGCGCGTATCCGTAGTACGGGATCACCGCCGTCACCCGCTTCGCCGATGCGCGCTTGAGCGCGTCCATCAGGATCAGGAGCTCCATCAGGTTGTCGTTCACCGGCGGGCAGGTCGGCTGCACGATGAAGACGTCCACGCCGCGAACGTTTTCGCGGATCTCCACGTTGATCTCGCCGTCGCTGAACCGCTTGATCTCGGCGGCCCCGAGGGGGATGCAGAGGAACGCGCAGATTTCCTTCGCCAGCTCGACGTGAGCGGTTCCCGAGAAAAGCTTGAGCCTGGTCACACCTCTTCCCCTGTTGGGAGAATCCGCAACCCGAAAGGATGGAATAATATAACGATCGCCCGCTCCTTGCAAGGGGAAAAACCGGAAAAACCGGAGGGAAAATCCGGTGCGGGAATAAGGCATCCCCCAAATGGGGAATCCATCCCCTATTCGGGCAACCGGAAGGGGCCCGGCAAACAGGATCATCAAATTTTCCTCTTATCTATTGAATAGTTTCGCGGCCATACCTCGTTGGCATGGTACTTGAGGTAAAACGTGCTCAGACGATTTCCCACTCTCTGGAGGTGAGGACGATGAAAAGGTTCCTGTCGTTGATGGTAGCAATGGTTTTCGCCCTGACGTGCTTCGGCGCGGCGGTGGCGGCGGAGGAGAAGGCCGCGACCCCGGCCGAGCCCGCGAAGGCGGCGGCGCCGGCGCCGGAGAAGAAGGAAGGCGATGCCGCGAAGCCGAAGAAGAAGGCAAAGAGGAAAAAGAAGAAGGCTGCCAAGAGAAAGGCCAGGAAGGAAAAGACGGAAGAGAAGAAGGCCCTGGAGCCGAAGCCCATCGAGCCGTCAACTCCCCCTCCCGCGGGGAAGTAAGACCCTTCTTTCCGGAAAAGAAAACGTCCAAGGGCAGGGGATCAGGTCCCCTGCCCTTTTTCATTTCCGAGGGCCTGCCCGGAGAGCGCGTTCACCTTCGCGGCCATGATGAAATCGTTTTCGTGCAGGCCGTGGATTTTGTGCGTATAGAACGAGACGGCGCAATATCCCCACCCGAACGCGATGTCGGGGTGATGGCCCTCCCGCTCCGCAATCTCGCCGACCTTCCGGGCGAACTCCATGGCGGCGGCAAAATCCTTGAAGCGGTATCTGCGCTCGATCCTGGCCGCGCCGCCGGCAAGCGTCCACCCGGGGGTTTCCGCGAGATATCCCTGCGCCTCCTCCTCCGCCAGGGGCGGAACGCCCCCGCGGCACGGGACGCAGGTCCTTTCTTCCAATCCCATTACGGCAGGCCTCCTGGAAGATTAGATGCGATCAGAGCCCGGCAAGGACCGATCGTAAGAGAGCCTCACAAAGTCGCGTAGAACGGGGTGTGACGTTGCCCCGATGCGGTCGGACGACCGCATCTTGTGGTATCCTTCCCGGATGCCCAAACGATGGTTCGTCGCTTGTCTCTGCGCATTCGTTCTGGCCGGGTGCGCCCGGAATGATGCGCCCCCGCGCCCGGCCGAGAAGCAGAAAACCCTGCTGATAGGGCTGATCCCCGAGCAGAACATCTTCAAGCAGCTCGAGCGGTATGAGCCGCTGGCGGAATATCTCTCCAGGAAAACCGGCTCGAAGATCACCCTGAAAATTCTTTCCAGCTACGGGAACATCATCGACAATTTCGGATCGGGAGGGATGGACGGAGCCTTTTTCGGAAGCTTCACCTACGCGCTGGCCAACGCAAAGCTGGGGGTGGAAGTCCTCGCGAGGCCGGTGGGTCTCGACAACAGCTCGACCTACCACGGGTTGATCTTCGTGAGGAAAGACAGCGGAATAAAAACCGCCCGCGACATGAAGGGGAAGCGGTTCGCCTTCGTGGACAAGGCGACGTTCGCCGGCTACCTTTTCCCGATCGAATCCTTCCGTCACCACGGGATATCGGATCACAAGAAATACCTGAAGGAGTCTTATTTCACCGGGACGCACAAGGACGTCATCTACGACGTGCTCAACAAAAAGGCCGATATCGGAGCGGCCAAGAATACAATTTTCAACCGGCTCGTGAAGGAGGATCCCCGGATCCTGGAGGAGTTGATCGTTCTGGAGAAGTCTCCCGATGTGCCGGAAAATGCCCTCGCCCTGCGGAAAGACATCGGGGAATCCTTGCGGAACCGGTTACGCGAGGCGCTCCTGAACATGCACCTGGACCCGAAAGGGAAAAAGGTGCTGGAACAGTTCGGTGCCCAAACGTTCATCGAAACCACGAACAAGGATTACGACATCGTCCTGAAGTATGCGGAACATATGCACCTGAACCTGGCCACCTACGATTTCACCAACAATTGACGGAAAAAACGGAAAAGGCGGGGAGAACCCCGCCTTTTACGTCCCGTCTTTTCCTCTGATCCCGAACGCTTAACGGTAATACTCCGGCGGCCCGATGATGTCGAAATCGGTCGGCAGCTGGGGCCGCTTCTGGTCCGGGACGAAGGTGTGGGACCGCACGAACAGGTTGTCGGCGGTCTTCCCGGTGCCGGGCATGTACTTCTGGAACGTATAGGACGCGTCGTGGCACTGGGTGCAGATCTTCTGCGTGTCCTTCATCGGCTTGTTCTTGCCCGCATGGGGGGAGTGGCAGGTGATGCAGGAAAGCTCCCCGCTCTTGTAGTGCTTCGACTGGATGAAGCCCTGATACTCCTGATGGTGCTTGGCTTCCTCGTACACGCCGCGGGCCTTGGAAACGTTGTCCAGGATGAACATCCCTTTCAGGTCGCCCTTGTACTCCGCATCGAACCTGTCTTCCGGCTGGATCCCGGCCATGACGACGTGCTCCGGATACCACTTCGTCCAATCGTCCCACGGTTTGAAGGTGTCTCCGACTTTCGGGGCGGGGAGATCTTCCCGCGGATTTCCCTGGGCCGACTTGTACATTTCGTTTTCAACCCGGATATGGCAGTAGCCGCAGACCCGGGACTGTTCCGCTTTCGTCTTGCCCGTGAAGTTCCAGATGTCGTTCCTGGACTTGCTCTTCACGTGCTTCCCGCCGGGTCCGTGGCAGCTCTCGCAGCCGTTGTTGAGCTCCACCCACGTGGCCTTCTGCGTCTTGGGATTGGCCGCGTCGTACTGGAGCAGCCGGTAACCCGTGGTATGGCAGGTGGCGCACATCGTGTCCCAGTCGTTCTTGTTGCCGTAATTTTCCCACTTGCCGGAATACCGGTTGTACTGCTTGTTCAGGAACTGGTATCCGCCGGTGCTCTCGTTCTTCACGAGGAACCTCTGCTTCCAGTTGGAACCGATCACATACGCCACATCGGGAACGCCCGCCTTTTGCCCGGTGACGTTGGCGGTGGCGGGACCCGGGTTGACGCCGTCGGTCGCCCATTTCTCGACCACGTCCTTCAGGATCCCCTCATCCCGTTTGCGGACCATCTTGCTGTGATAGGTGAGCTTCCAGCTGTCATATTCGGCCGAATGGCATTTCCTGCAGCCCTCGGAGCCGATGTACTCCATGTTTCCGGAAGCTTTCTCGTCTTGCGCGGCGGCGCCGAAAACCGCCGAACCCGCAACGAAACCGGAGATCAAGAGCACCATCAGGATCCTTTGTCTCATCGCCTGCTCCTTTCCGAGAAAGTGACCAAGACCGAAAATTGCGCATACTATATCATCGCAGCGGAAAGACAGAAAACCAATGTTTCAATGCATCCACATGGATCATTTCGGGATGAGCGCGGATTCCAGATGGTCCAGCTCGGCGAGGGCTTTCCGGATGTCGTCCCGCCGGTCTTCGGCGTTCCCGACAAGGCTTTGGATCGTGGCGAGCTCATCCTGCATGAACTCCAGGGATTGGCGCGCCAGCCCGCCGATCGACCGGTTCACGGCGTCGGCCCATTGGGAGGCCAGGCGGGAAAGGTTCTTTTCCACCTCCCAGGCGACCTGTTTCCGGAAGTGGCGAAACGCGAGGGAGCGGAAGAGGTTCATCGGGATGAGGAACCAGAGCAGATCGATCTGGGTGTCGAAGGTCTTCCCTACCCGGACGTCGGGGCGCGCCGGCTCCTCGATCTCCGCGTGAAACCGCGCCCCGGTGAAAGAGATCCCGAGGGCGCGTTCGATCTCCTTCGCAAGCCGGTCCTGGAAAGCCCGGACCGCCCGCTGGAAGCTCGACTGGGCCGTTACGAGGAATCCCGCCAGGTGCGTTTCCCCGTAAAACGAGACCTCGGCGAGTTCTTCTTCGAGGGATTCGAGCAGCCATTCCCGGAACGCCCGGGTGACCTTCGCCAGGTTCCCCGTCCACTCCTTCTCGACCTCCCGGAGCCGGCGATCCATCCGGTCACGGATCTCCCGGTGATACGAATGGAACCGTTCTCCGGCCACCGTCCGGACGCGCGATTCCAGGTCGCGGACCTGCAGCCCGATTTCGCTCTTCACGGAGCCCAGGTCCCGGTCTTCGCGCGTCAGAACCTCGCGGAGCTCCTCGCGCGACTTCCCCGCGGCTTCGGCGGCATGGTTCGCCAGAGCCAGGTATTGCCGGCACCCGCCGATCAAGAATCGGATCTTGTGGTCGACGATCTCCTCGAACGTCTCCTCCCGACGATGGACGATCCGGCGAAGAAGGTGCTCCCGGACGGCGTCCCGCAAGGGCTCGAAGCCGGGACGGTTGGAGAACGGCAGGATCGCCACCTCCTTCCCCGTATGCCGGATCACCTGCTGCTTCGTGAACTCCACGACCGACTCGAGCTGGCCCTCGGACACGAGATCGGCCTTCGTAAGCAGGATCGCCGTCTCGGGGGTATGCCGGAACACCTCCAGGAGCAGATTCAGGTCCTGTTCGGACAGGGGATGGTTGACGCTTACGGCGACGAGCGCACCGCCGACCCGGGGGAGCCATTCCATGGAGACCTTCGTGTTGTGGGCGAAAATGCTCCCCAGTCCCGGCGTGTCCACGAAACGCATCCCCCGGAAGCCCTCCAGGGCCGGCAGCTCCACGTCCACCATCGACACTTCCTTCACGTTTCCGGGGTTCCGCTGCTCCGTAACGAATTCGGGCAGATCTTCCAGCGGGATCTCCTCGATGCGTCCCGTCAGGTGCCGTGCGAGAGCCCGCTCCGCCGGGCCGTGCCCGATCCGCGTGATCACGGCGGTGGCGGGCAGGACATTGACGGGCAGCACGTCCCTCCCGATGAGGCCGTTCAGGAAGGAGCTCTTGCCCGCCTTGAACTGGCCGAGGACGGCGACGTCCACCACGCCGTGCTCCCGCAGCACCTCCTCCCCGGCCCTGAGTTGTGGGAGAAGGGAATCCACATGGAACTCGCGGCAGAGCCGCTCGAGGCGTGAGACCACCGCCTGCCGGGAATCCGCGGTTTCCGTCCTCAGATTCGAAGTGTCCATCCGTTCATTCCTCCGCCTTGGCCATCAACGACGCTCGACGATCCCGCCGCGTCCGCAACGCTTCCCGGAACCTTTTTATACGCAATGACAGCCTCTCGCTCAACAGGGAAATAGACGTAGTGTTCCGATCCTCCGGGGGAGGAGGTGAGCCCCAAATCTTCTCGAGAGGCTCCGGTTCCCAGTACAACCGAATGATCCTGTGGATCCAGTCCATCATCCTGGGAATGTCCGTCTCGTCCTGTGGCCTGGGAAACCAGTGGGGGCATCCGAGGCAGCACAACCACGCTTCCCCGGGAAGCCTGCTTGGCTTGAAATTATAAAACCACCTGCAGGAAAAACCGGTCCGCAGGCGGCCGCTTTCCCATATTCGCACCGGGATCAGGAACAAACAGGAGCGGCGGTTGCGGACCGGGTCAATTTCCAACGGGATGTTGCAGGAACCGCATATTTCCGCTATCTGGGGATCCACCACCCCGTCCACGCCAATAGGAAACCCGCCTGCGCAGTCGCAGACATAATGGCCCGGCGTCCCGTGCGCGCCGTCGACCGCCCGCCGGTACGGACATGCCGGGAGGGAGGGATGCTCCTCTATTTCACAATGATCACGGTGCAAGGGGAAAGCCTCGTGAGGTTCTGGGATGTGCTCCCCCAGATCTTGTCGTACAGGCTGGAAAATCCCATGAACCCGATGATCATCAGGCCGAACTTCCCGGCTTTTCCCGCTTCCGCTTAGGCCCATCGTGGGGAACAACTCTTTCATCTTTCTTCCTCCCCATCGCAAAAAAAAACTCCCGCGACTTGTGTTGATCGCAGGAGTTATTAGCCGTCCGATCGACAGGCGGTTTCAGGCGAACTCCATCGCCCTGATTGCAAAAAATTATAACATCCCGTGCGGATCAATTCAATACACGACTCTGTCCGGGGCCCCATTTCCCCCTTGCGGCAAAACGAGGCGATATGTTTCAATGAATCGTTTCCCGGGGATGGAGTCCCCCTCATAATCGCCCATGCCCGGCTGATGACTCCTACCGCGCAGGCCAAGTCGCGGTAGGTTCATCGTGCGGGGCACCCGACCGCCGCACGGCGGTTTTTTTGTTCCTGCGCTCCGGGCGACATTTTCCCGAGGAGGATTCTCCATGACGGACATCTTTTCCCATGCCGCCTTCTGGCTCGCCCTCGCGGTGCTCTCGTGCATCCTCGCCTATCATCTGCGCATTTCCATGGCGTTGATCGAGATTTGCGTCGGCATCGCGGCGGGAGCGCTTGCGGAACATTATCTCGGCCCGGACGCCCTCGGCGCGGACCGGGAGTGGCTGCGCTTCCTTGCAACCCTGGGCGCCGTGATCCTCACCTTTCTCGCCGGCGCGGAGCTGGAACCGGCAGTGTTCCGCACGAAGTGGAAGGAGGTGAGCGTCATCGGTGTTGTGGGCTTCCTTGCCCCCTTTATCGGATGCGCGCTCCTTGCGTATTATGCCCTCGGCTGGGATCCCCGCGCGAGCCTTCTGGCGGGCGTGGCTCTCTCCACCACCTCGATGGCGGTGGTGTACGCCGTGATGCTGGAGACCGGCTTTAATCGAACCGAGTACGGAAAAGGGATCCTCGGCGCATGCTTCATCAACGACCTCGGAACCGTCATCGCTCTCGGGCTGATCTTCGCCCCGTTCACCTACCGGACCCTGATATTCCTGGCTGCAAGCACCGTCGCCCTGGCGGTCCTTCCGTTCCTGACCAACCAGATCACCCGCTTGTACGGGCATCGGACCGCCGCCATCCGGACGAAATGGATCCTCCTCGTGCTCTTCGGCCTTGGCGCGCTCGCACTCTGGTCGGGGAGCGAGGCCGTCCTCCCCGCCTACCTCGCGGGGATGATCCTGGCTGGCGCCGCGTCTCAGGACCAATTCTGGGTGCGCCGGATACGCACCCTTACCATCGGGCTGCTCACCCCCTTCTACTTCATCCGAGCGGGGTCCCTGGTATCCCTTCCCGCGATCGTCGCCGCCCCCTTGGTCTTTCTCTTCCTGCTCGGTGGGAAGGTGACATCGAAGATCTTCGGCCTGTACCCCGTCGTGGGCCGGTTCCAGCGCGAACGCAACGAGAGATGGTATTATACCCTGATGATGTCCACGGGGCTCACCTTCGGCACGATCTCCGCCCTGTACGGTTTTTCCCACGGCATCCTGAGCCGGGGGCAGTATTCCTTCCTTGTCGCAACGGTCATCGCCAGCGCGGTCGTCCCCACGATGATCGCGAATTTTGCGTTCCTGCCGAAACATCTGTTGCCCGCGAAGGCGGATGGGGCAAAAGCGCAAGAAAGGCTTCCATCGAATACGCGGCAACGGGAGCGCAGAAGAGAGAACGGCCTGCAGGACGAATAGGGAGCCCGGAGAACAGCCGTTCTTTGCATTCAGGTGGCGAGAGCGGCTATAATTTACCGAGAAGTAGGCAAGGCGATGGAGTTCGCCTTTAACCGCCGGTAGCGGGCTGATGACTCCTCTGAGGATCTTCTTCAGAAGGAGTTTTTTTATTATGAGCTTCCCTCCCCGAGACCTTGAAGAGGTGCAACGAGCCGGGAGCTTGTCCCAGGATTTCCAGGTATCCCAATTGCTGGCGAATCTGGGCGAGGAGGGATGCCCGATATGCCGGGAAACCTCCGGAAACGACGGGCGGTATTTTTTCTGGTTCTTTCACGAGAATTACAGCATGGCGGAGACGCTCGACAGCTTGACCCGCTCTTTCGGTTTTTGCCCGACGCACGGTGCGCATGCCATCCTCAACCCTGAAGGGCAGTCCCCGCTGGCGGTGGTCCACGAGGTGCTTGCCCGCCGGATCGGGCCGATCCTGTCCCGCGATGCAACGAAACGGGCGTACGGGAAGGACACGGGATCCGTCCTGGCGATGATCGATCGTTGCCCGGCGTGCCGGAATCGGGAGGATACGGTCGCGCGGAATGCCTCGTTCCTGGCAGCAGGTCTGAACACCCCCGCCGGGATGGATCTCTACGGGCATCCCGGTGTGCTCTGTTTTCCTCATCTTCAGGCAATCGCTCCCCGTCTCCCGGAACTCGTCCTTGGCTGCATCCTGAACTTGCACGAAGCGGCAATCGCCTCTTCGATGGAATCATTGACAAAGCAGCATGCCATGACATCCGGGGTATCCTCCACTGGATGGAACGACCCGGACGGTGCGCTCATGCGCGCTCTATGTCTCATAGCGGATAATGACAGGCGCCTCGATCTCTATCCGATCGGTCGAATATCCGGGGCATCCCCAGCGGCCCGGGATCCTGTCGGCGACTTCCTGGAAACGCTTCCCAACGATGACGCCTGCCCTGTCTGCACGGAAGTGTGCCGGTCCTGGACCGAATGGATGGCGTGGCTTGGAGATGCCGTGCCGCGCGGCTGGGAAGTGGATGACGTCCTCCCGGCCTGTCAGGAGCATGTCCGTGCTGCGGTTCGCGCGGAGGATGCTTCCCTGGCCTTCCTGACCGTCGATAAAGCACTTGGTGCCGTATTGGATCAGTTCCGCCTGGGTGTCGAAGCTCTCGCACCTCCCTCGATTCCTGAAAGCAGCCGAACCTTGCGTCGAGTCGTTCAGGCCCTCCGGGGATCAAATCCTCGCCTGCGCGATGCCCTTCATTTTATCGGCAGAATCCCGCCTTGCCCTGCCTGCAACCGGCTTGCAACGGCAAGAGACCGGATTCTCGCGCTTCTTTTCGCTCTTCTGGAAGCACCGCATCATCGTGCCTCGTTCGAGCGGGGGTACGGCCTCTGCCTCAAGCACTTTTCCCGCGCAATGGCGCTGAGGCCGCCGCCCGTAGTCGGGACGATCCTCGCCGAAGTCGAAGCGGCAAGGCTTTCCTGCCTTCAATGGGAACTGGAGGAGTCTTTGAGAAAGGACGCCTGGTCGAATCGCCCGGAATCCCCCGGAGCGGAACATACGGCCTGGAGAAGGGCAGTGCAACGATTTTCGGGCTTCTTCCCCGGGCGGGAAGATTGAATCCGTTCGGAATGCTGAACGATTATCAGAGAAGAGGACTTTCGATAACGCTCCGCATTGTAGAGGAAAGCGTTGAGTACATCGAACAAATACTGAAAAACGACGGATACTCCGGGGTTCTGTATGAGATGCGATATGACATCCCGGGGGAAATCCGCAATGAGATATCCAACAGGATTCCCCTGGCAAAAGCGGAAATCGAAAAAATCGCCGATAAATTCCACCTCGATAAACGGATCGGGTGGGCCAGCAACGCGGCATACGGCAAATTGCCCTATTGTTGGGAAATCCTGGAAAACTCGCGGGCGAAGAGGTTGAAACGTTATGGCGACATTTCGAGTGGACTGGGGAAAGAACTCGACCCTCATCTGGATGCGATCATTAAGATCCTTTTGGAAATGGAGCGCATCCTGCATGCCATTCGCAAATTTTGACAGGAGGTTTGGGATGCTCGAAATCGATATTCCGGGATTCGGCTTTGTCAGAGCGGAACATCTGGTATCCGATTTCACGGGCACACTCTCTCTTGATGGAAAATTGCTCTTCGGAATCGAGGAGCGGCTGCAGACTCTCTCGGAAATTTTGAAGATACATATCGTAACTTCCGATACTTTTGGCCTGGCGCGCTCCGAACTGAAGGACGTGAAATGCACCCTGAACATTCTTTCCGGTGTTGATCACGATCTCCAGAAGGAAGACTACGTAAAAAAATTGGGTCCGGAGAAAGTGATCGCGATCGGCAACGGAAAGAACGACAGCCAAATGCTGAAGGTGGCAAGAATCGGCATCGCGGTATCGGAAGGCGAG
>Ga0334722_10002926_pt1 | contig 18813 bp, 20 predicted proteins | sample C3_bottom_MG_FD_207210 | JGI IMG/M metagenome (GOLD analysis project Ga0334722, IMG submission 207210) | Sediment microbial communities from Yellowstone Lake, YNP, Wyoming, USA - C3_bottom | ecosystem: Environmental > Aquatic > Freshwater > Lake > Sediment | place: USA: Wyoming | collected...
CTTTCAGGATTTTCAGCTCGGTTTCTTTCTTTGAGATGCTCTGCTTTGTTTCGGAAATAGTTCCATCTATCATGTCCAATTCTTTATTGATAGTGGATATGAGTTCCTGCTGTCGCTCTATTTTATTATTCAGAATCGCCAGTTGAATCATGGAGCGGTTTTTATTCTTTTTTACTTCATCCAGCAACTTGTTCTGATACTCAATTTCTTTTTGAAGTTCTTGTTTTTTATTTTCAAGATCTTTTTTCTTTTGAGTTTGCGAAAAGGAAACATTACTTCCGAAAAGGAAAAAGGCAAGCAGAATTATTGCCAATTGCCGTCTGATGACTGCCAGCTTACTTCCCGATTTTCTCATATCCTTCAGGTATTGTAAACGGAAATGACTGTTGTTTATTTGCGCTTGCCTTTGTGTACTCCAGATTTATAGTAATGATTTTATCTGCTTTAATTACATAGGTTAGAATAAAGGGTATTGTAACCTGATTGTTTTGCACTTCCGGTAAACTTGTCTGTCCGGTAGGCAGGTCAACATTCTGGAAATTTTCAAAATGAGCATCAAATTCTCTATTCGTTTCAAATTCACGGAACAGGATGCGGGAAATCTTGAAAGTGCTGTCGTGCATCCAGATGTTTTGAGCGGGCTCTTTCAACTCTTTTCCTTTCTTCATTACTTTTCTCCATTTTCTTTTTCTGATTGTTCCGAGAGTATACTGACATGAATCAATTCCGGATCTTAGTTTTTCATCTTCCTCGTAAAATTCTACGCTGTTGCCAATCAAAAGCGATTGCAGGATTTCAAGATCAATTTCTGCATTGAGCATTTTACTTAGCGTATCATATTCCCCTGCAAAAAACCGGTTGTGCAAGCGGTCAATGAATTTGATAGAATCTTTTGTTGCAATAAACCGAACAACTTCAATTCCGAGTGCGGGAGAAATAGACGCCCAGATAATGCTGTCTTTCTTCATGCGCAGTGCCACAGTGAAATCTGTTCCTTTATCGTCAATGATTATGTTTGTCTTTACCTTCCCGCTGAATGTTGAATATTCTGCCTGATGCTGTTTTAAAAGGGAAGTAAGAGTTTTGGCGCTTTTGTAATCAAGCTTGCATTTTGCAATTTTACCTGGCTGAAGATTTTTTTTTGTTCTGCAAGAAGAGAATAACAGAAAGTAAGACAGGAAAAGGGAAAAGAAAAGAAAATATCTGTTTTTTACAATTTTGAATTTGTCCATCAATCATTTCCAATGAATAAACTACTCATACATTTTTTTATCCGAAATTTTTTTGTCGAGGAAATCAGAATATTTTCCTGCTGATTTTGCTTTCTGCCAATATTCAAATGCTTTTTCGGTTTGTCCTAATTGATAGAGAACATCTCCGTAGTGCTCAAGTATCACCCCGTTTTTTTCTCCTCCGTGTTCAATGGCTTTCTCCAGCCATCTTTTTGATTCATCGTATTGTTTCTGCTTGTACAAAACCCATGCGTACGTATCTTCATAGGAAGAATTATCTTTTACCAATTGATTTGCCTTGCGTCCCATCTTTTCCGCTTTATCCAGATTGTCGTTGCGGAGAGAAAGATAATACGCCCAGTTGTTCATCACGTTCGCGTTGTCAGGATCGAGATTGATGGTCTTTTCATAATTTTCATCTGAGAGTTTATAATCTTTTAATGAATTATAACAATCGCCAAGTATGGAATAAAATTGAGCAAGCAGTTTTTTATCTCCAGCCACATAATCCTTTCCGTTGTTGATTACTTCTATTGCCTGCTTGTAATTCTTTTTCTGATAATTCGCGCTGGCGTTGAAAATGTAAGGATATGGTTCGGAAGGAAATAATTCCATCACCTGACGGCTGTCAGATTCCATCGAATCAAAATCATTCAGCGCTTCATCCAGCACCATCACTTCCTGCCAGATAGGATACCGGGTTTTATCAAGTGCGATTGCTTTACGAAAAGCATCACGTGCTTCCGCTTTTTTGTTATCCCTGTTCAAAAAATCTCCCTGTAAACTATAGGTTTTTGCATCGTGCGGATGTACGCGAACCAGAATTGAAATTAACGTATCTGATTCCGCTTTTTCTGTTTTGAATTTTTCTGGGACATTAAAATATCCTATGAGGATTTTCACCTTTTCATCAATGCTTAAATCAGGATTCTCAAATGCTATTTTTACATGCTGAAATGCTTTTGTATCTTCATGCTGGTTCTCGTAATAATCTGCTAACCTCAGATGTGTTTCAGGATCATTAGGGGCAAATGCAAATATCTTATTGCATATTTCCATTCCTTTATCAGGCATATTATTCTGGAAGTACATGTCGGCAAGCATGAGGTAATACCTGGGTTCACTTTTGTCAGAATCAATAAGTTTCTGGGCTTCAGACACGGCTTTATCAAATTGTTTCAGTGCAATATAAATTCTCTCTTTCTGCAGAATAATATCCTCTGTTACTCCTATTAACTGCTCAATTTGCTCGTACACATCCATTGCATCTTTCAACTTATTTACCTGAAGCAAAGAAGACGCCCAGAAAAAATAGTAATCAATTTTTTCAGGATTACTCTTCACCAATTTTTCAAATGTAGAAGCGGCATCGTTATACTTTCCTGTTTCCATAAAACATTTTGCCAGAAGCAAACGATACCATTCATTGTTCTCATCAAGAGAAACCGCACGCTGCACGTAAGGAATTGCATCTGCGCTTTTACCAATCCCGTTATCTATAAAAGCAATTTCATATAGTGAAGCGGCATGATTCGGATAAACATCCAGGCATTTTTTAAACTGATTTACTGCTTCAGGATAATTACCCTGCATTTTCTGAATCAAACCGTCTGTAAATGAAATATCGAGTTTCCGCTGTTCCCCATAAGACAATGGAAGTTTGTCTTGTTTGCTGCCGCCTGAACTCTGAACAGATGATTGAGTTGGCTTACATCCGAAAATCAATAAGGCAAGAAAGACGGAGAAAATATTAATCAGGTTTTTTTTCATGCTGAATTTTTAAGGACAATACTTCAGAATCGTTTTAGTTATTTCTTATTGTGCAATTTATCTAAATCTGATATATGTAAAAAATAATTTTAACTCTTGATAATACTGTAATCACCCACACTTGCATCGTTTGAATTGCCGGAGAATTCCACAAAACTACCAAGCATTGAATTGGAAAGCTTTGCATTCTTAATCTTTGTATTCGCCTGAACAATCACGTTTTCTACTATTGAATTTTCAATTATTGTGTTATCTCCTATCGAAGCAAACGGTCCGACAGTAGAGTTGATTATCTGAACATTATTTCCAATCACACAGGGAGAAATTATTTTAGAATTTTTAGCATTTGGTTCCTGAGGATTTGAGCTTTTTCCGTTGCTGTAATAAGTTTCAAGAATTCTTTTGTTCGTGTAAACCGTTGCGTCTTTGTTTCCGCAATCCAGCCATTCAGCAACCTGCGAAGTAACAAACTTGGTTCCCTTTTTCTTCATATTCTCCATTGCATTCGTCAGCTGGTATTCTCCTTTGTCTTTAATATTGTTATCTATCAGGTATTGCATTTCTTGTTTCAGGTAAGCTCCGTCTTTGAAATAATAAATTCCGATGATGGCTAAATCAGAGATGAATGTTTGGGGCTTTTCCACAAAATCGGTGATGTATCCTTCTTTATCCAGTTTCACCACACCGAACGGTCGCGGATCTTCGATCTTCTGAACCCAGATGATTCCATCCTTGTTCGTATCAACTTTTGCGGTTTTATCAGGTATAAAAAGAGTATCGGCAAAAGCAATCAGTGTTTTTTCATCCAGCGAATCTTTGGCGCACAGAATTGCATGTGCAGTGCCAAGCGGTTCATCCTGATAATAAATTTTTCCTTTTGCTCCTAACTTTTCAGCAACTGCGATTAAATTTTTTTCCGCTTCACTTCCAAACGCACGTGAAATCACGTAAGCAACTTCTGTAATTCTCTCGGGACAAATTCCCGCAAGGTCTTCAACGATTCGTTGAACCATGGGCTTGCCTGCAATCGGAATCAAAGGTTTGGGAATAGTGAGCGTATGCGGACGCATCCGTTTTCCCATTCCTGCCATTGGTATAATTATTTTCATATTAGTTGTCCTAAATCCCTAAAGGGACTTTGAATTAGTTGCTATTTGTTTTAGTAACATTCATTTTTGTCTTTTGCCTCTTCTCCCTTCAAGGTCGGGGCATTGGTTTTATTTCTTTCCAGTGCTACCAAATCCTCCGGCACCACGTTCTGTTTCTAAAAGCTGTTCCACTTCAATCCATTCTGCCTGTTCATGTTTTGCGATTATCATTTGCGCAACCCGTTCTCCGTCATTTATTGTGAAATCATCTTTTGAAAGATTCACAAGAATCACTTTCACTTCTCCGCGGTAATCTGAGTCAATGGTTCCTGGAGAATTTAGAACTGTTAATCCGTTTTTGAATGCGAGCCCTGAGCGCGGACGCACCTGTGCTTCGTATCCGACAGGAAGTTCAAGAAATAATCCTGTTGGAACTAATGTTCGTTCCAAAGATTTCAAAACAATTGGCGTATCAAGATTCGCTCGCAAATCCATTCCTGCCGAAGCGGAAGTTGCATAAGAAGGCAGCGCGTGTTTTGATTTATTGATGATTCTGACTTTCATTTCTCTAGTGATTTCAATTCGGAAGTAATAACTTCTTTCAGTTTAGGAATGTGAACTTTGCAAGTATTAAAAATAACCTCGTGATTTAACAATTCATATTGGTGAGATATGAAATCGCGAAACTGAATTATATTTTCCCAATCTATTGAAGGATGTTTATGAAAAATTTCGGGGTTTCGTTTATTTATCTTTTTGACATTTTCGCCAATTGCCTGCAAACGAATGGAGATAGCATCAAGCAAAATGCCTCCTTCATTCGTCTTTACAAAATCATTTGCGTCTTTAATTTCAGCAAAACGTTCTTCAACTACCCTGATGTGTTCCAAAATATTTTCAAAATTGTTTTTAGTTTTTCTTTCAGACATATATTATGCTGTCCTTGATTTTATTCATGAACTTTTCAGGCATATTCTTGCTTCTGTGAATTAAATCAATCTTGCGATGGAAAATATTTTCAAGATATTTATAAAGTCCGGCAAACAATGAATAATCTACTTTCTTAAAAGAAACAAGCACATCAATATCGCTGTATTCATCCATATCTCCATGAACTGCCGAACCGAACACCCCAATCTCCTCTACACCAAATTTATTTTGAAGGATCGGTTTTTCTGCTTTTAGTTTTTCTATGACTTCTTTGCCTGTCATTGTAATCTTAAAGTTAGAAACAAAAATTTAAAAACTTTTTAATGGCTTTGGCTCTCACTTTTCTTTCCGAATAAATTTTTTCGTTCAAAGATAAAAACAATAATCACAAACAGGACAAGCAGAAAATTCTTTGCCGCAATATCCAACGCATCCGATTTAATTTCCAGATAATTCGACAAAGCGAACAAAAGTAAAGCTAAAGACAGATAACCAAGGGTCCGCTTTAGATTATAATTAACCGGATAATGTTTGTTTCCGATGAAATAAGAAAGCACCATCATTCCCGCGTAACAGATGAGCGTTGCCCAGGCGCTTGCCATATACCCGTATAAAGGAATGAAAACAAAATTTCCCATGAGTGTAATGACTGCTCCAAAGATCGTGAGATACGCTCCCCATTTTGTCTGTCCGGTGAGTTTATACCAGATGGAAAGATTAAAAAATACTCCAAGACAAAAGTTTGCCATGAGAAGAATCGGAACAACATTTAATCCTGAACGAAAATCTCTTCCTACAAAATATTGTATCCATGAAATGTTCATCATTGTGCCAAGGAAAATAATCATGCAGATGATGACGAAATAATCCAACACACGCGCGTAATTTTGTTTTGAATCTTTTTTTTTTGGTTTATAAAATAAAAACGGCTCTGCTGCAAAGCGAAAGGTCTGAACGAACATCGTCATGATGATGGAAATCTTGTAACAAGCTCCGTAAATACCAACTTGTTCCAATGCAACATCAGCGGGTAAAAGATATTTCAGAAGAATTCTGTCCATGGTTTCATTGGTCATACCTGCGAGACCAGCAACGAGAAGGGGAAGTGCATAAGGAAGAATGTTCTTCAGCATGGATTTATCCAAAACAAATTTTGCTTTCAGGATTGAGGGAAGAAGTACAAGAAGTGTCACAACACTTGCAATTAAATTAGAAATGAAAATGTATCCGATTCCTATTTGCGGATTATAGAAACCTGCAAGCGAGGAATTTTTGCCTGCGTCAAATTCACTTTTGCAAATCCAGAGAAAAAATACGTTGAAGAAAATATTCACTCCGATGTTCAGCGTTTTGATAAGTGCGAATTTTTTTGCTTTGTTCTGCTCGCGGAGTTTTGCAAAGGCGATGGAAGAAACTGCGTCAAGTCCGAGAATGAGAGCAAACCATGTGACGTATTCAGGATGATTTGGATAACGGATTGTATTTGCAATCGGTTGTGAAAAAATAGTAAGTCCTGCAATGAAAACTGCGGATGTAAGCGTAACGCAAGTAAGAATAGTAGAATAAACTTTTTGTTTACCTGCCCCTCCATCTGCGGGGTCTTCATGCAAACGCGAAAAATTAAACAGCGCTGTTTCCATTCCGTAAGTGAGAACAATCAGCAGAAAAGATACATAGGCATACATCTCATTCACCGTTCCGTATTCGGAAGTGGAAAAATTATAAGTGTAAAGCGGAACGAGAAAATAATTCAACAAGCGCCCGATGATGGTGGGTAAGCCGTAAATGGCAGTTTGCGAAGCAAGTTTCTTAAATGGATTCATGTAGCCCTCACCCTAACCCTCTCCCTTCAGGGAGAGGGAACTTAAACGATTGATTAAAATATATATTTCAAAGTTCATTCTTTTAACTCGCAGAAAAAACAAAAGCCCTGTTTTTTATTAACAGGGCTTTCGAATAACTCTCCCCCTTCCCCTCTCTTTGCCTCACCCCTTAATCCCCTCTCCTCGAGGAGAGGGGAAAAGGGGCAGGGGTTGTAAGAGGTGAGGCAGAACGGTTGAGTTAGTTTTTACTTCCGAGCATGAGCAGTTCGCTCACTTGTATCTCGGTGACATAGCGCTTCACGCCTTCTTTATCGGTGTAATTGCGGTTAAGGAGTTTTCCTTCAATGGCAACTTCGCTTCCTTTCTTGAGATACTTCTCAATGATTTCAGCGGTCTTGCCCCAAGCCACGAGGTTGTGCCATTGCGTGTCGGTTACTTTTTCACCCGCTTTGTTTTTGTAGGTTTCGTTGGTGGCGAGCGAGAACTTCGCTACTTTTTTTCCACCATTGAGTTCTTTCACTTCAGGATTTTGACCTAAGTTTCCGATGAGCTGAACTTTGTTTCTTAATGTGTTCATTGTGTTTTTGTGTTGTGCCCCAACCCTAAAGGGAGTTTTTGTGTTTTGTTTTTTCACCCTTTAGGGACGGGGCGATTGTTTTTATTTTATGGTACAAAGGTGCAGCGCTTCTGCCAGATGATTCGGTTATTAAATATTTGTATACGGAACTAAACGATTGTAGTCGTTTGTAATCGGATAAGTTTTATATTCGTGGAAATTTTCAACTCATGAGCAAGCAATGTCCCGAATGCGGAGAACCGATTAAAGGTCGGATAGACAAAAAATTCTGTTCTGACCTGTGCCGCAACGCATACAACAACAAACAGAACAGCGATACCACCAACTATATGCGCTCGGTAAATAATATTCTGCGGAAGAACCGAAGGATACTTTTAGAAAAAGTGGAAAAAGGAAACGGCAAAGCCAACGTGCATAAAGACAAACTCCACGAAAAAGGATTTAACTTCAACCACATCACACACACCTATAAAACCAAAAAGGGAGCGGTGTATTATTTCTGCTATGAGTACGGCTACCTTCCGATTGAGAAGGATTTTTATTTCTTAGTGAAGTGGGATTCGGCAGGGAAAGTGTAGCTATTCATCAGGAATGGTCTTCACAGCCCGGAGCGCTCTTCACACAAAGCTCTCCTCTAATCAAATAATACCTGTGCAACATCCATGCACTACTGTTTATTAGTTGATTTCATTCTCCCGTTCATCTAAAACATGCTCACGTTCTACTATAACGTCAGCACATTCCTGTTTTGCGCATTGGGACACCCCGCCTAAAAATTAATGTCAAATGCCTTTAAAATCATCTGTTGTTGCAGATTGAGGGGTAAGAATATAGCAGTTCTCTTTTTGGATTTTGGCAAAATTATTTGCGCCTGATAAATTGTTTTGAGTTCATTGATGGTTTGCTCTACGGATAAGAGAAGTTTTTTCAGTTTGATGTTTCGTTCTAATTCCTTATAAATTTTATAGGAACAAAACGCAATACAGATATGTGTTTTTATTCGTCTTTCCAAGCGATGGTAAATGGGTCTTACCCGCAAATCTGTTTTAGATATTCTAAATGCCTTTTCTATTGTCCAAAGTTGTTTGTAATTGTCCATGATCTCAGTTTCTGATAAAGTACAATTAGTAACATATCCCTTCAATCCATTCCATTTGTTATCGGCTTTAAAGGCAGCATAATCAATTTCTACAGCTATCTCATTTTTAATTTTCAGATACTTGTTATATCCTCTGTTATTAATTTTTTCTTTGGTGAGCTTGCCGGATTTTAAACTTTTTTCTAATCGTTCTAATCCTTGTTTGCGAAGGTGTGCATTATAGTGAGCCCCATTGTCTGAACAACTCTTGCGGAATCTGATTATATCCAACTTTGTCAAAGATTTTCCCCAGAATCAATTCTGGACCAATCACAAAAATCTTTTTTAATCCTTGTCGAAGTTGTGTTAAAAAAACATCGTCTTCCGGAAAAGTAAAGTCAATACTGGTTTGTTGGGTAAGTGTGGGAAATAACTCGTATGCTTGTTCAATCAAATCTTTTTCCTGTTGTTTATTATCAGCACAGCCAACAGTTTTGATTACCTTATACTTTCCGGATGATTTATCAATGATTTGAATACTGGCGCTGCCGCTCTTATTTTTCTTCTTGCGTATAAACACCCTGCAAATGTATGCACGGGACACCCGAAAACACACCTTGCAAACATATTTTCATAGGAGAGATAGAAGAATTTTGGACGATTTGGGGCTAATGCGCAAAACAGGACTACTGTTTATTAGTTGATTTCATTCTCCCGTTCATCTAAAACATGCTCACGTTCTACTATAACGTCAGCACATTCTTTTAGAATGAGTACATTACACAGAAAATAATTCTCTTTCGGTTTTCTTTTCTTTCATTTCGCTACAAAAATACTAAATGATTTGGGCTGTTTGCGCGAGGGATAGAATCGGAAATCCTCTGACGCTTTGGTCGGAGATTGAAGCGGATAGCCCGACTTGAGCGAAGCGAGAGGCGCGCTCAAATTATTTTCCTGAGAAGTTTGGTTTTCTTTTTTCAATAAACGCTGCAGTGCCTTCTTTTACATCTTCGTAAGAAAAACATTTTCCAAACTCATTCACTTCTACCTGAAATCCATCCACTCCGTCCTTAAAAAAGGCGTTCATGGCAACAATGGCACCGCCTACTGCTTTGGGGGACTTGCTTTTTATTTTTTCAAGAATCTCTACGCACTTTGGAATAAGTTGTTCCTGCGTGGTCACATAATTGACAAGACCGAACTTCAACGCCTCCGATGCTGAAATCCAATCACCTGTTAGATGCAGTTCCATAGCTTTTGTTTTGCCGATGCATTGAATTAAATTTTGTGTGCCGCCATAGCCGGCAATCACACCAATGCTTACTTCCGGCTGACCGAATGTTGCATTATCACTCGCCACACGCAAGTGGCATGACATTGCCAGTTCGCATCCGCCACCGAGCGCATAACCGTTGACTGCGGCAATAACAGGTTTTGGAGAATTCTCTATTGATTTAAAAGTGGCTTGACCTAACTGTGCCATAGCCATTCCTTCCTCAGGAGTTTTTCCTGTAAACTCAGTAATATCTGCGCCTGAAACAAAACTTTCGTTACCCGCACCGGTGATGATGATTCCTCTTACTTCCGGATTTTCTATTGCCCATTTTATTGCCTGACCTATTTCCAGAACCATTCCTTTGTTCAATGCATTTAGTTTCGCAGGGCGGTTAATGGTGATGGTAAGAATTTCATTTTCAATTTTGGTAAGCAATTTCTTGAATGTCATAAAAACCTGTGGATTAATTAAAGTTTCTTCTGTCATATAATCTTATTATGATTCAGCACTAATGCTTCGCCTAAAATAATTGCGTTATTATTAAGGTCTGTTATTTTTGTCTGAACTTTTGCACGATGCTTTGTTACATCAACTTCTGTAAAATCAAATACCGCTATGTATTTTTCTCCTATATACATTGGTCCCATGAATTTAAGTGTCTGTGATAAGTAAATGGTTCCCTCTCCGGGAACTATCGTTCCGAATACTTTTGAAAAAACGCTGCCGCCTAAAAACCCATGCACTACTCTTCTTTTGAAAATTGTTTTGCTGGCATATTCCTCATCTAAGTGAATTGGATTATTATCTCCTGAAACTTTCGCAAATCCAACAACATCGTCTTCAGAAAAACTGAACTCATGTTTGTATTGAAATCCGTTTTCTATTTTAGTTGCCATATATATTTCTGTAATTAGGATGAACGATTTCTTTCGTATTGATTATTTCCATGCACCTTGAAATAAGCTGTTCCTGCGTAGTAACATAATTCACGAGCCCGAGTTCAAGCGCCTGATTCGCATTAATCATATCGCCTGTAAGATGAAGTTCCATTGCTTTTGTCTTGCCGACATATTGAATGAGGCGCTGCGTTCCGCCATAGCCGGCAATCAATCCGAGATTCACTTCGGGCTGACCGAACTTTGCGTTCTCGCTGGCAACTCTTAAATGACAAGCCATTGCCAGTTCGCAACCTCCACCGAGTGCAAAACCATTCACTCCGGCAACTACGGGTTTTGTACAATCTTCTATGGATTTGAAAATGCGTTGTCCTTCCATTGCCATTGACTTTGCCTCTTCGGGACTGATTCCGATAAATTCAGCAATGTCCGCTCCCGCTACAAATCCTTTATTGCCTGAACCTGTGATAATGATTGCTTTAACATCATTATTTTCTTTTGCATATTGAATTGCCTTGCCCAATTCCTGAACCGTGAGTTTGTTCAATGCGTTAAGTTTATCGGGGCGGTTAACGGTAATTGTGAATACACCGTCTTCAATTTTTGTGAGTAGGTTTTCGAATGTCATACTCTTCAGCCAAAATAATTCAACGAATGTAACAATTGATTTTATTCGCGTTCGATGAAACAAACCTAACAATTAACGGGGGGGTGTTCATTACTGTAACTTCTCAGAGGAAAGAAGGTACTTCCCATTTTGGAAAGTGCGTAGGAAGTTTGAACTTATTATTGTTTTGCTTGCCTATTTTTCATTTTCTCCAAATGTCAGATGTAAGAAGGATTTTTCTGAGCAGAAATAATTCTTTGCTGGGCATCTTCTATTTCTTCATCACTGAGGGGAGTTTTTTTTCTGTCGGCTGTAATGCTTTCCCAAATAGCATCCACCAATACAATCCGCTGCTTCACCCTGTGAAATTTCGGCTTTGCCGAACTCGCATTACGAGATTTCACAGGGTGAACGCTTAGCTATTCAATAGACATTATTCAGAATAGATGTTTATAGAGGTTTGTCATTTCGAATCCTGCGCTTCGCGGGATGAGAAATCTCCTCCTCGTATGAGGGGATTTCTCCCTTCGGTCGAAATGACAACATACATATAGTATCTTATTCTGAATAATGTCTAATCTCTGAGAAGTTCATCAGAAACTATTTCGAGTTTTTAATTATGGAATCTACCAGATTAACTTTATTTCCCAAGCTGTCAGTGAATGTCAACGAATCTCTCACATCGTGAAGGATTGATTTAAAAACATCTCCCAGCGATGACTGTTTTTGTCCCTGAATGGTATCGTTGTTCGCACAAAACACCTGTTCTTCAGAATAGGTCACTTCAATTATTTTATCTCCGAACAAATTGGGGGTGGCGATAGCGCAAACGGAGTTTTTGGGAATTTTATATTTAGGATTAATGCACAGTTCAACAAGAACTTTTCCGTTTCCGCTCAGGTCAATATGAGTTATTTCGCCAATCTCAATACCCTTTGACTGCACTTTATTTCCTGCCTCCAATCCTCTTGCTTTTTCAAATACCGCTATGATTTTGTTCTCGCAGGGTTTTTTGCATGCAAAAAACTGAAATGCAATTGCGAACAGTAAAATAAAACTGATTGCTTTCAAATTAATGCGGATGTTTTTCATAGTTGTTTTGGTTTAGAATTTTATATGTTGTTTCACAAAAATTATTTAATAATCGTAATTCCCATTTTCGGTTTTGATTTGAGTGCAATAATAATAGATGGCGCGAGTTCCTCAATGGAATCGGGGCGGTCAAATTTTACATCAAGCATAAAAACTGCAACAGGAAATTTTTTCAGGTTCTGCTGGTAATGAAGATTTTTATCGGCAGTAATCAAAACCTCAAAACCATTTGCAATCATTAATCCAAGCAGTTTTCCGTTCCATTTCATTTCACGCGCTGTAAAAACATGATACGGTTTGTCCAAATGCTTTTTCAGCACCTTCGGAACATTTTCATCCAAAAGAATTTTCATCGGGCGGATACGACAAGTTTTTCAGCGGACTTCAGCAAAGCGAGTGTTTGTTCTTTTTTCACAGAGGGAAAGTCATCCAGAAATTCATCAAGTGAAAAATTTCCTTCTAAGTAATCGAAAAGCGTTTGCACAGGAACTCTCGTTCCGCGAAACACTGGAGTTCCTCCAAGGATTTCTCTGTCAATATTGACTATATCTTTATTTTTAATCGTTCTCATCTTAACGTGCTAGTTTTTTTCAAAGATACGAATTGTTTTTCAAAACTTTCTGTGTTCTTTCACCCAACTTCTTATGTATTCCACAATCGCTTTCGTATCCGTTCCGGGAGGAAAAAGTTTTCCCACACCGAGTTCATTTAACTTTTTCATATCCTTATCAGGAATGATTCCTCCGCCTGTGAGCAAAACATCGTTCAGCCCTTTTTCTTTCATCAGAGAAATCACTTTCGGAAATACAGTATTGTGTGCTCCTGATAAAATGCTTATGCCGATGACATCCACATCTTCCTGCAAAGCGGAGTTCACTACCATTTCAGCCGTCTGGCGAAGCCCTGTGTAAATTACTTCCATTCCTGCATCGCGCAGAAAAGATGCAATCACTTTTGCACCGCGGTCGTGACCGTCAAGTCCGACTTTTGCTACAAGCACACGTATGGGTCTGTTCATAAAGCAAATGTAAAATATTTTTGCCCGTCATTGCGAGGAACGAAGTGACGAAGCAATCTCATAGAACTTTCTGTGGGATTGCTTCGCTCCGATCGCAATGACGTTATTCTTTATACTCAGGAAGTGAAACAAAAAAAGTACTTCCATTTCCGCGTGAAGTTTCAAACCAGATTTTTCCGTTAAAGGTTTCCACAATGCTTTTCACCATTGCCAGCCCCAATCCCATGCCACCGGTTTTGGTAGTGAAATTAGGCATGAAGATTTTATTCATTCCTTCTTCGCTTATTCCTGTTCCGTTGTCTTTGATCTTTATCAGCAATGATTCATTTTTTCTTATCAGCGAGACCTCAATCTTTCCCTGTAAGGTTTCGGGAATCGCCTGCAAAGCGTTCTTCAAAAGATTGTTGCAAACGCGAAGCATCTGCTCTTTATCCGCATAGACAAACGCTTCATCCAAAGCAGATTCAAAAATAATTTCCGTATCGGTTGAAGTATGAAAGAGCGAAATGGAATTCTCTAAAATATTTTTCAGGTTTATTTTTTCGTTCACAGTGACAGGCATCTTGGCGAAGTTTGAAAATTCACTGGCAATTGTAGAAAGTGTTTCAATCTGCTCGACCAGCGTTTCGGTAATACGCGCAATTTTTTTATCCATGTCATCGTCTTTGTTATTCCACGTGCGCTGCAAATGCTGAATGGAAAGCTTCATGGGAGTGAGCGGATTTTTTATTTCATGCGCCACCTGTTTCGCCATTTCCCGCCACGCTGTTTCACGCTCTGATTTCGCCAGCAGTTCCGCACTCTTCTGCAGTTCATCAATCATGCGGTTGTATTCATTCACCAAACTTCCGATTTCGTCCTGGGTTTTCCATTCAATCGGCTCGTTTGTTTTTCCGAGTTTTATCTTGCTCAGCTTTTCCTGGATAAGTTTAAGCGGCTTGGTGAAATATTCAGAGATGGCAAGCGCGAGAATCACAGAAATAACGAAAAGCAATACATATATATTAATGATGGCGGAAAGGATGGCGGAAATTTCTTTTTCGAGTTCGCTCTGGCGCGCGAAGTAGGGAATGTTCAGGTAGCCGAGCAAGTCACCATTGTTATTTCGAAATGAACAATATGCGGAAAGATATTCAAGCTGTCCGATTTTTTCATCGTGAATGAATTCAATATTTTGTTTCAGCGCAAGGCGGGAGTAAGATTCGGGACACATTTTTCTGGACAGCAATCCTTCGTCAAACATTTTCATCTGGGATGAGCCGGCAAGATTTCCTGCTTTGTCATACAACGTAATATCCGTAATAAAAATATTTGCCATTCGCTTCAGCACATAGGAGAAATAATCTGATTTGGTTAGTTTCAATTCTTTTTCTGCTCCCAGTTCCTGCGTTCCTTCCACCAATGCAGAAAGCATTTTATCGCGTACGCTTTGCTGCGTTTGCCGTTCGTATTGCTGTTTGATATAATAAACCGTTCCCGCACCGAAAAATAAAAGCGAGAACAACACCATCGAAACAAGTACATACTGAATCCGGCTTCGGAAAGAATCCATTTGTATCTTTTTTCCAAAAATGAAAATGCGGAACAGCAGCAGTATCAAAAGAATCAAACTGAAAATTGCGAACAAGTAAGAAAATGTTGTGGCAACTGCAACTCTTCCTTCATCTTTCCTGCTGATAACCACCAGAGAATTTTCATCCGTCATGTAGGAAAGATGATTGTATCCGTCCATATCCGAAAATGATTCATTTGGAAAAAATTTTTCAGTTACATTCTTTGGAAGAAAACTTTCTGAAGACAAGCTATAGGGAAATTTTCCATGATAGGTAATCAACTTCCCATCCTTGTATTTTGCATAGGAATAATCCATCAGTTCATTTGCGATTCCGAGTTTCCGGTCAAGCATAAGTTCAGGAAATCCCATTTCTTCAGATATGATTCTTGAATCAAATTCAATGAACAAATCCCCTATGCGGTAAGAATAATCCTTGGTCTGAATGAGCGGAATGCGCGCGAGATAGCTGATGCGTCCTGTGGAAGAGGTCAGATAGAAAAAGCTGTTGCTCTCGGTAGGAATCCCTTCTGAAGAAATCACTCCTTCGAAATAGTTAAGGTTGTCGCGGTCAGACAGAGAACCCTGAACAAGCGGCAAACAGGTTGTATCAAAAACAGAAACTTTTATCTCGTATTTCTCCCAGTAGCCGCTGAAATATTTAGCAATCAGGGAACGAGTAAAGTTCTGAGCTTTATCAGCAGAAATGGCAGCAGAATTATTTTTCTTATGATATGAATGGTGAAGCAGGTTAATGAGTGCTGTGTCCGTGCTGATTGGAATTTCCACTTCGGTAAAGAGATGTTCGGCAAGCGGATCCTGCTCCGCTGAAAGTTTTTGCGCGAAAATCTTTCTGCTTCCCTGTTCTTTTCTTTCTGTGAATTTCAGAACAACATGCGCGGAAAAAAATGAAATGACAAAAAGCAAAATCACAATGACAGAAAATGAATACGAAAACTTCTTCTCCTTCACCCATAACACTGTCAAAAAAAGTAAAACGGGCCATGAAATCAGAATAATATCTACTGTGCCGAGAAGATGTGAAACGAATATAAAGAGAAGAATCGCTGAAAAGGAAGCAATGAGAATTGTTTTTCTTCCCTTTTCCATACTACGGATATAGTCCAGCATTTTATCCAGCAGAAGAAAATAGGAAATGAAAAACAAACCGATTATCAAAAGAGCGGTATAGGTATAAATATTCTGGCTGAAAATATCATTCAGTGTAAAAGGAATGTTTGAATTGCTGATGATGCCTTCAAAAACATAATTAATAATACCAGAAGCGAAAAACAAAAAGAAAATAGAAAAGAAAATAAATATTCTGCCGAAAAACTTTTTCCGGGCAGGATGTTCCCAAAAAGAAAAAGAATCTTTTTGTTCTTCCTGCCTGATTTGAATTTCACGGTAAAAGAAAAACGACAAATAGAAAAGCAAAAAAGCATTTATCAGCAAATCTCCCAGTGAACCAAGCCATGAATAGGATGCGTCTCCATACAACTCCGGGCTGAATAGCTTTGTATCATAAAATACTTTTGGGAAATCAATTCCCAGCGTAAGATAACGAAGCACGCCTATTGTCAACGTCAGCAATAATACCGCCCAGCCCTGCCCTATCTTATCTGCTAAAGAATCAACTTCGGCTTGAAGGAACCACACGGAAAAAATAAATCCGAGCAGATTCAGGAATATGATAAAGAAAAATAAAAAATGGTTTTCTGAATTTTCCGAGGGAAAAACAAGCGTGCATAAATATTCGCCTTCGGTTTCAAACACATCGCTTGTTCCCTTCTCATCATTCCTGAATCTTGCCCTTTTGCCAGTTTTTTCATTATCAATCTTAATCGAAACTTCCGGGTTAAGATTAAAGTCATCCTGAAATTCGTTGGTTAAATATTTATTCTGGTACGCATATTCCCTCTTCATTAAAATAAGGGCAAACAGAACTTTTTTGCCTGCCTGTAATTTCACAACTTCAAACCATCCGTTGGGAAGCTGAACAATTTGTCCGTTAAAATTATTTTGCGAGAGATGATTATCAACCGCCACAGTGTTATCAGTCCAGAAGCAAAGAGTATCATTTTCAAAAATCAAAAAGACAAGTCCTTCCCGTTCAAACAAACTCTCGTAATAGCCGGGCTTTTCGCTGAAGATTTCATTGTACGTCCACTTTTTTGTTTTCTCAGCAAGTTCGTTCAGCTCTTTTTTGGAATGCTCCTCCTTCCTGTCAAGCACATTCTCAAACCTGTCTGCAACAGAGCTGAAATCCGTATTTTCTTTTCCGGAAATAAAATATGCAATAGCAAAGCAAATCACAGCTGACAAAAGCAGAACAAAACGACTTTTCAGAAAGTTAGTTATTCGGGAAGATTTCCGCATAGAGCAAAAGTAGGAATATTGCCTGCCCGTTAATCATCAAAGTATTTTTTAACGGCAGGCGGGCAAGAATGTCTATTTTTGCAAACAGATTATGAAAAATTTTATCTTCAAACTTCTCATCTTCTCTATTTTAATCTCTCTTCTGGATTTTTTGTGGATTCGATTCATGCCAATTGAAAACCACATTCCTCATGTTTGGATGATGATTGTTTTTTTTTCTGCCATGACAACGCTATTTCATTTTTTTGCAATCAATCAGTCAAAAGGAAAGCCACAGGGGTTCGTTCGTTACTACATCGGATCAACTTTTTTGCGCATGTTCCTTTATATAATGATAATAGTAGCATATCGTTTTTACGACAAACCCACACTCTTCGCTTTCGCCATCGGATTTATGGTACACTATTTTCTCTTTACCATTTTTGAGATTCCGGTTCTGCTTAAGGAATTGAAAAAATCATAGCTGATTCTTTCTGCTTAAGTTCTTCAAATCAATGTCATCTATCGTTGAAAAAAATCATTTTGCTGATTGTCCGAAATGTATAGTTTTGCACGCGATTAAAAAGATTTCAGAAAATTTATGCTTAGCAAAATCAAAATCCTTTCTCTTCTTTCAGTAATAGTTCTTTCATCAGGTACTGTTTTTGCTTCAGAGGAAAAAGGATCTGAAAAATTTGATGCGGGCAAACTTATCATCGGACACATTGCAGATGCGCACGAATGGCACCTGTGGGGCGAAACAAAAATCTTTCTTCCCGTCATAATTTATTCTCAGGAAAAAGGATTGAGTATTTTTTCATCCAAACACTTTGAAGAAGGCACCGGAATTCATGATGGCTATAAAATGAACGGTCACGAAATTGTTGCCTGCGCTGAAGATGGAACGATTAATGAAGAAGCAACAGCAAAAATCTGGGATATATCTATCACGAAAAATGTACTCTCGCTTTTTATTGGTGTTGTAGTTCTTCTGATAATCCTGATTTCCATTGCCCGAAAATATTCCCGCAATTCAAATGTTCCTCCAAAAGGTTTGCAGAGCTGGCTGGAGCCAATCATAATTTTTGTCATTGACGATGTAATAAAGCCGGGCATCGGAGAAAAACATTACCGGAGATTTGTTCCGTTCCTCCTCACCGTTTTCTTTTTCATCTTGATAAATAATATGCTTGGACAGATTCCTTTCTTTCCGGGAGGAGCAAACCTGACAGGAAATATCGCCTGCACCATGACGCTTGCCGTGATTGTTTTCATCATACAAATGGTAAATACCGGCAAACACTACTGGAGGCATATTTTTGCCATGCCCGGAGTTCCGGGCTGGGTGCTCCCGCTCATCACTTTTATTGAGGTGCTTGGAATTTTTCTGAAACCTTTTGTGCTGATGGTTCGGTTATTTGCCAACATGCTTGCAGGTCACATGGTGATACTGTCTTTCATCAGCTTGATTTTTATTTTCGGAGAATTAAACCAGTGGCTCGGATGGGGAGTTTCC
>Ga0334722_10002927_pt1 | contig 18808 bp, 14 predicted proteins | sample C3_bottom_MG_FD_207210 | JGI IMG/M metagenome (GOLD analysis project Ga0334722, IMG submission 207210) | Sediment microbial communities from Yellowstone Lake, YNP, Wyoming, USA - C3_bottom | ecosystem: Environmental > Aquatic > Freshwater > Lake > Sediment | place: USA: Wyoming | collected...
GATCAACGGGCAGGCGCGTGTCAACCCGGACTACCTCAACCAGCGGTACACGTTCGCTGTCGGCGGCCCGGCGAAGATCCCCGGGCTCTTCAATCTCGGGACCCGTTCGTCCGTGTTCCTGAACTACGCGGGCAGTCACGGATCGAATGTGTCGGACACGTACGCGCGCGTGCCGAGCCTCGCCTTTCGAAACGGCGACTTCTCGTCGCTGGCGACCCCGCTCGTCGACCCGTCGACAGGGCAGCCATTTCCCGACAACCGCATTCCGGCGACTCGTGTCAGCCCGACAGCCTTCGCGCTGCTCGGCTACTATCCGCTTCCGAACCAGGTTGGCAGCACGCAGAATTATCACTACCCGGGCACGGCGGCGACGAGCAGCGACGACATCAACGTCCGGTTTGCCCGCACGTTCGGCACGATCCAGCTGGCGCGCATCATCAGCGCGATGGGACGCGGCGGCGGTCCCGGCGCCGCGCTCGGCGCCATCAACAACGTCGTCAATCTCAACGTCGGCCTGCATTACAGCCGCGCCGACATTGAACAACTGACCGCGTTTCCGACCCTGACCGGCCGCACGCATCGATCGAGCTGGGATGTCCCGGTCAACGTGACCTTCGGCAAGTGGGGACTGCTGAACACGGTGTCGCTGCAGTTCAACCGCAGCAAGTCGGAGACACTCAACCAGTTCAGCGGCGTGACCGACGTCGCGGGTGCGGCGGGCATCGTTGGGGTATCGAAAGATCCCTTCGACTGGGGCGTGCCCACGCTGAACTTCTCGACGCTGTCGTCGCTGCGCGACGTGAACCCGTCCGAGAGCCTCAACCAGAGCCTGACGGTGACGGCCTGGTCGCTCAAGCTCTTGAACCGCCAGACGCTGCGGTGGGGCGGCGATGTCAAGACGCTGGTTCAAGACGTGCGCAGCAACGCCAACGCGCGCGGCAGTTACGTGTTCACCGGGTTCTACACCGGAGGTGCGGCGGGCACCGCGAGCACCGGCTACGACTTTGCGGACTTCCTGCTGGGGGTGTCGCCGCAGGCGACAATCCAGATTGGACCGGGCACCGAACGCTATCGCGCGCATGGTTACTCGCTGTACGTCCAGGACGATTGGCGCGTCTCCGGCCGCGTGACGCTGAACCTGGGCGCGCGGTACGAGTATCAGTCGCCCTACACGGAGACGACCGATCGGCTCGTCACGCTCGATGCGCCCCCCGATTTCTCGACGGCGGTCTCCGTGCAGGCCGGGCAGGACGGGCCGTACCACGGGCTGTTCCCGGCATCGATCGCGCACCCTGACCGCAACAACCTCGCGCCCCGCCTCGGGGCGGCGTGGCGCGCCAACCAGAAGACGACGGTGCGCGGCGGGTACGGGATCAACTACGCCTCTGTGCCGTACTCGACGATCGTGCAGAAACTGGCCGCGCAGCCGCCGTTTGCGACGACGAACACCGCGATCGGCACCGCAACTGTGCCGCTGCCGATCGCGACCGTGTTCGCCACGCCCGTGCCGCCCTCCACCACGACGAACACGTTCGGCGTGGACCCGAACTACCGGATCGGCTTCGTACAGATCTGGAACATCGACGTGCAGCGGGACCTGGTGCGCGCGTGGACGGCAGGAGCCAGTTACACGGGGACAAAGGGATCGTCATTGGACGTGCTGAGGGCACCGAATCGCGGCCCAAGCGGGCTCCGGATTCCCGACGTCCAGTCGTTCATCTGGGAGTCGTCCGGCGCCACGTCGATCATGCATGCCTTGTCCGTGCGCGTGCGGAAGCGACTGACGATGGGCGTCTCGGGAGGGGCCACCTACACATGGTCCCACGCGTACGACGATGCGTCGTCAGTCGGTGGCGGGTCTGGCGTGGTGGCGCAGAACGACCGCAACCTGGCCGCGGAGTGGGGGCGGTCGAGCTTCGACCAGCGGCATCGGCTGACGGGCGACTTCTCCTGGGAGTTGCCGTTCGGAACGAACCGGAAGTGGATGAGCGGCGACGGGTGGGCCGACACGATCGTCGGGGGCTGGATCGTCAACGGGACCGTGTCGTATTCGTCGGGCAGCCCGTTCACGGTGCGCGTGACAGGCGCGTCATCCGACATCGTGAACGGCGTGAATGGCACGCTGCGGGCCGACTACAACGGCCAGGACACGGAGCTGTCGAGTCCCACCGTCTCGACGTTCTTCAACACGGCGGCGTTCTCCATTCCCGCGTCGGGCACGTTCGGCAACTCGCCGCGCAACCTGGTTACCGGGCCGCCGAGCACCGTCGTCAACATGGCACTGTCGAAGAACTTCAAACTCCGAGGTCCGCGGAGCCTGGCGCTCCGCGTCCAGGCGAACAATGTCCTCAACATGCCGCAGTGGGGATCGATCGACACGGTGGTGAACTCGCCGACCTTCGGGAGCGTCGTATCGACGCGCCCGATGCGGAGCGTGCAGATCATCGCCCGGGTGGGGTTCTAGCCCGTCGGCTTCCGCCAGTCGGGCCAGCGCCTGATTGAGGCCGTAGATCAGTGTCTGGCCGGCTTCTTTCGCCGGTTCCGCGGCGTGATTCTCCACTGTCATGTCCCGTGATCGGCGTCGGTCGTGATCGGTGAGGAGATTCCGCGCGATCGTGAACATCCAGGCCCGCTCATTTCCGACGGGGCACCCGTTGTCTCGCAACCGGACCACACGGAGATACACGTCCTGGGTCAGGTCCTCCGCCAGGTCGCGCCTCCCGGTCATCTTGACCATTTAGCGGTAGATGGCGCCGTGGTGCCGAGCGAAGACGTCTGCGGGATTGATCTGGCTCACTCGTGTCTCTGAATAGCCAAGACGATGTCTGCCGCCGAGAAGGCGTCCATCGTTTCTGGCCTGACGAATGCCGCGTACGCGATGACGCGGGCCGGGGTCCGACAGCGGTACCCAGATGCGCCGCCGCGGGAGCAGTTCCTTCGGGTCGCCATCATCGTGCACGGTCGAGAACTCGCGGTCCAAGCGTACCCAGATGCCGTGGATCTCGTTTGACTCGTGATTGGTAGTCCGTGTGTCCGGCTCCCGCCCTAGAATGGCAGGATGGCTGCCGACACGTCCCGACAACGCCCCCGATTTGTCCGATCTCTCTTTCGCGGCCGCTGCCGCCGCAATCTCCTGATTGGGCTGGTGCTGCTGGTGCTGGCGGGCGCGTATGCCATCTGGGGCGGACTACGATTTTCGTCCCGCGGAGCGGATGCCCGGGCGTTTGACCAGGTGCTGGTGCGCTACGGTGCCGGGTTGGTTGGGGTGCCCGTCCACCTGATCGGCTTCGTTCCGCTCGGCGACCGCGAACTCTACCTGACCACCGTGATTTCGGACCAGAAGGACGTGATGGACGGTCTCACCATCCTCCTGCTCAGGATGATTCTCTCCATGAGCATTGGCGGCCTCGGCCTCGTCCTGCTGACGGCCGGCGCGACAGAGTGGGAAGTGCGGAGTGAATCGGCGGCGGCGCGATCCTCGTAAGTGCCTGCGCGTGTTGGACCTGACGGTCTGCGCGGTCGTCGTGGCGTGCCCGGGTCTTCCCCTGTCGCCTTCCGCCTAATCCCTAGCGCCTAAGGTATAATGCTGTGTTCTGCCAAGTGGCAGAATTCAGCATTGACGAGAGACCGATGACCCCACTTGAAGCGCTTATCCTCGGTGCGTACTTCTTCGTTCTGGTGATTCTCGGCATGTATGGCTGGCACCGGTACTACTTGGTGTACGCCTACATGAAGAACAAGGACAAGGTACCGGGGCCGCCCCCTGCCTGGGACGGGCCGATGCCGGTCGTCACCATCCAGCTCCCGTTCTTCAACGAGATGTACGTCGTCGACCGCCTGCTCCAGGCGGTGTCGCGCATTGATTATCCTCGCGACCTGATGGAGATCCAGGTCCTCGATGACTCGACGGACGAGACCACCGAGGTCGCGCGGCAGGCCGTCGAGCAACTGGCCGCCGACGGTTTCGATATCAAGCTGATCCACCGCACCGACCGAACCGGCTACAAGGCCGGCGCGCTGGAGGCGGGCCTGAAGGTGGCGCGCGGTGAATTCGTCGCCATCTTCGACGCCGACTTCATCCCGACCCAGAACTTCCTGCAGAAGACGATCCCGTACTTCCAGGATCCGAAGATCGCGCTAGTGCAGGCGCGGTGGGGCCACGTCAACGCCGACTACTCGCTGCTGACGAAGGCACAGGCCATCCTGCTCGACGGCCACTTCGTGCTCGAGCACGGCGGCCGGAACCGCGCGGGGCACTTCTTCAACTTCAACGGCACGGCCGGCGTGTGGCGCTCGAAGGTGATCCCGGAAGCTGGCGGCTGGCAGCACGATACGCTGACCGAGGACCTGGACCTGAGCTATCGCGCGCAGTTGCTGGGCTGGAAGTTCCTGTTCCTGCCGGACCTCGTCGCACCCGCCGAAGTGCCGGTGGAGATGAACGCGTTCAAGTCGCAGCAGCACCGCTGGGCCAAGGGATCCATCCAGGTGTGCCTGAAGGTGCTACCGAAGATCCTGCAGTCGGATCAGCCGTTCGGCGTCAAGGTGGAGGCGTTCTTCCACCTGACCGCGAACTTCAACTACCTCCTGATGTCGGTGCTGTCGATCCTTATGTTCCCGTCCATGGTCATTCGCTACAACATGGGCTGGACGGAAATGCTCCTGATCGACGTGCCGCTGTTCTTCGCGGCGACGGCCTCGGTGGCGAACTTCTACGTGGTGTCGCAGCGCGAGCTGTACCCGGACTGGAAGGCGCGGCTGCGCTACATCCCGTTCCTGATGGCCACGGGCATCGGCCTCGCGGTGAACAACACCCGTGCGGTCATCGAGGCCTTGTGGGGCTACGAGAGCGCATTCGCGCGCACGCCGAAGTACGGCATCGAGCGCACGTCGGACGACTGGGGCGCCAAGAAGTACCGGCAGGTGGTGGCCATCCAGCCGCTCATCGAGATTGCGCTCGGCCTGTATTTCTCCATGACGGTGGTCTACGCGCTGGCCAACGGGATCTACGGCACGCTGCCGTTCCTGGTCCTGTTCCAGTTCGGCTTCCTCTACATGGGTCTGATGTCGGTCATCCAGCAGTTCAGCGGCGGCGGCGTCGTGCTGAACACGCAGGTGGCGCGCGGCAAGTAGCGCGCGCACTGCCGTGAAGGGCCGCCGGTCTCGTGCGAGCGTGACGCGGGGCGGATCGGCTGCGGCCGAGCCCGTCGATCGTACGCTGGACTTTGGTCGCGTCGCGGCTGCAGCCGTCGTCGCCTGGTTGGTGCACCTCGCACTGACGGGTCTTGTCTGGGGCACCCTCCTGCCGGATTTCCTGCGGCAGTTCGCCGGCCTGTTCAGACCGGCGGGCTCCATGAACCTGGTGCTCGGGTACGGCGGATCGCTCGCGGGGTTCGGCGTCTTCGCGTACGCGTACGCCAAAGGGTACGAGGGCGGTACCGGCGTCGTGGAAGGATTCAGGTACGGCGTCCTGATTGGCCTGCTGCTGGCCGCGTTCGGCGGCGTGTGGTCCTACGTGATGATGCCCGTGTCGGCGATGTTCGCCGGGGCCGTCATCGTGGACTGCATCATCGAGATGGCGATCTACGGCGCGGTGGTGGGCCTCGTCTATCGGCCCGCGTCGAGCCGACGGGTCCGCTGAAGCGGTCCGGCCGTTCGGGGTATCATCGTGGACAATCCCGGTTGAAATGAACCAGCGTAATATCCGCAATTTTTCAATCATCGCGCACATCGACCACGGCAAGTCGACGCTCGCAGACCGTTTTCTCGAGCAAACCGGCGCGCTGCAGGCCCGCGAGATGACGGAGGCCCAGGTCCTCGACTCGATGGACCTGGAGCGCGAGCGCGGCATCACGATCAAGGCGCATCCCGTCCGCCTGACCTACCAGGCCGACGATGGACAGACCTACGTCCTGAACCTGATCGACACGCCGGGCCACGTGGATTTCTCGTACGAAGTGACGCGGTCGCTGGCGGCCTGCGAAGGCGCCGTGCTGATCGTGGACGCATCGCAGGGCGTGGAGGCGCAGACGCTCGCCAACGCCTACCTGGCCGTCGAAAACAACCTCGAGATCATCCCGGTCATCAACAAGATCGACCTGCCGAGCGCGCAGCCCGAGGAGGCCAGGCGCCAGCTGGCCGAGATCATCGGCCTCGATCCGTCGCATGCGATCCTGGCCAGCGCCAAGTCGGGCGTCGGCGTGCACGACGTCCTCGAGGCGATCGTGCAGCGACTGCCGGGACCCACCGGCGATCCCGACGCGCCGCTCAAGGCGCTGATCTTCGATTCCTGGTACGACCCGTACCGCGGCGTCGTGATCGTGGTGCGCGTCATCGACGGCGTGCTCCGGCCGAAGATGAAGGTCCGGCTGATGATGCTGGGCCAGGAGTACGAAATCGAGCAGGTCGGGGCGTTTACGCCGAAAGCCGTGGAGATGGACGAGCTCGGCGTCGGCGAAGTCGGGTTCATCACCGCCGGCATCAAGAAGGTCAGCGACGCCAAGCTGGGCGACACCATCACGGAAGTGGCTCGCCCGGCCGTGCAGCCGTTCCCCGGCTTCCGCGAACTGAAGCCGATGGTCTTCGCGGGCCTGTACCCGGTGGAAGGCCACGAGTACCCGGAACTGCGCGACGCGCTCGAGAAGCTGCGCCTCAACGACGCGTCGTTCTTCTACGAGCCCGAAACGTCGGCGGCGCTGGGCTTCGGGTTCCGCTGCGGCTTCCTCGGCCTCCTGCACATGGAGATCGTGCAGGAGCGCCTCGAACGCGAGTTCGACCAGGACCTGGTCACCACGGCGCCGGGGGTGCTGTACCGCGTCACGACCACCGACGGGGTCGTGCAGGAGATCGACAGCCCGGCCAAGCTGCCGGACAGCACGCGCATTGAAAAGTTCGAGGAACCGATCATCAAGGCGATGATCCTGACGCCCGCCGAACACGTCGGGGGCATCCTCAGCCTGTGCCAGGACAAGCGCGGCGTGCAGAAGGCGCTGGAGTACCTGGCGAGCGACCGGGTGCTGATCACCTACGAGATGCCGTTCAACGAGGTCGTCCTCGACTTCTACGATCGGCTGAAGACGATTTCGCGCGGCTACGCGTCACTCGACTATCACGTCTGCGGCTACTGGGATTCACCGCTGGTCAAGCTCGACATCCTCGTCAACGGCGATCCCGTCGACGCCCTGTCCACCATCGTGCACAGGGACTCAGCCTACACGCGGGGCAAGGCGCTGGCGTCGAAGATGCGCGAGTTGATTCCCCGGCAGATGTTTGAAGTCGCGATCCAGGCGGCCATCGGCGGACGCATCGTGGCCCGCGAATCGGTGAAGGCGATGCGCAAGAACGTCCTCGCCAAGTGCTACGGCGGCGACATCTCGCGCAAGCGCAAGCTGCTCGAGAAGCAGAAGGAAGGCAAGAAGCGGATGAAGCGCGTGGGCCGCGTGGAAATCCCGCAGGAAGCCTTCCTGGCCGTGCTCAAGATGGGAACGGAGGAATAGGTGCCGTCATTCCGGAAGTCTGTGGCCCGCGAGTACTTCGAGTCGATCGTCATCGCCGTGATCCTGGCGCTGTTCATCCGCACGTTTGTCGTCCAGGCCTTCAAGATTCCCACCGGGTCGATGGAGCCGAACCTGCTCGTCGGTGACCACCTGCTGGTGAACAAGTTTGTCTTCGCGCCGACAGATTCGTCGTTGGAACGTGCGGTCCTGCCGACCCGCGAGATCCGGCGGGGCGATATTGTGGTCTTCAAGTTCCCGGTGGATCCCGAGCGCGACTTCATCAAGCGCGTGATTGGCCTGCCCGGCGACACCGTGGAACTGAAGGACCGGCGGATCTACATCAACGGAAAGCCGACCGACGAACCCTACGCCCACTACATGCCGCGCCCGGAGGGCCTGTCGGGCGGAGAGATTGCGTCCGACGACGTGCGGGAGCATTATGGGCCTGAACGGGTGCCGGAAGGGTCGTTGTTCGCAATGGGCGACAACCGGGACAACTCGCAGGACTCGCGCTATTGGGGTTTCCTGCCGCGCGACTACGTGCGTGGTCGGGCGCTGATGATCTACTGGTCTTACGACCCTGACGTCACCGGCCCGCTCAGCATCCTGACGAGCACCCGCTGGGCACGACTTCTGCATCAGATCCACTGACCGGGCTGGGTCTGGGAGCGCCACCCGTCGACGTGGCTCAGGGTGCCCTGAGCGAGGTAGAAGGGGCAGGCTCCAACCTCGCCGGGGACGATAGCGGTGAGACGGCGTGACGGCACGTGGGCCAAGGCTTCAGCCGTGGCTGACAGGGCACAACCGGGACACTTCAAATGGGCAGAGCTCTTCGCGTGGTCGTGGTCGGCCTGGTGCTCTTTGCCACCTGGAAGGCCGGGTCCGCCCAGATGGACCAGCTGAAGTTCGAGGAAGCGGTCAGGCACGTCGCCACATTCAGTGCCGAGCAGGACGAGGCAGCGGTTCTGCAGGCCGTGATGAAGGAAGCCCAGGCGCTCTCGCTGCCGGTCGAGCCGTCGCTGGTGCTCGTCAAGAAGGATAACGATCGCATCCACATCGAGTTGACCTACATCCGGACGATCCACCTGCTCCCGTTCTACAGCACCAACTGGCCGTTCGCGGTCAAAGCCGATACGTTCTACATCCCCGGCAGCCACATCCGCTAGACCGGGCGCGGCGTGACCGTGAGAGCGTGGCACAGGGCTTCAGCCCTGTGTAACGACTTTTCCCCGCTTGATCACCGTCCTGATCGCCGGCACCCCCACCTTCAACAGATCGACCGCCTCTCCGTCGACGATGACCAGGTCCGCGAGTTTGCCCTTTTCGACGCTTCCGGCGCGGTCGTGGCGATCGAGGGCATACGCCGCGTTGATCGTGGACGCGACGATGGCCTCCTCGGTCGTCATGCGCATCGCAAAGCAGGCGAGTGACATGGCGAACGGCATCGACGGCGAGAACCCGCCGCCCGGGTTGAGGTCCGTTGCAAGGGCCACCGGCACCCCAGCCGCAATCAGATCGCGCGCCGGGGCGTAGCGTCCCATCTTCAGGTAGAACGCGGCGATGGGGAGGAGCGTGGCGACAACGCCCGCGTCCTTCATGGCGCTGATGCCGGTTGGGCCGACATAGAGCAGATGATCGGCCGAGCGGGCGCCCATGCGTGCCGCCACCACGGAGCCACCGCTTTCCGCGAGTTCATCGGCGTGAATGCGCGGCTTCAGGCCGTGAGCCTTGGCGGCCATCAGGATCTCGGTTGATTCGTCGGGCGTGTAGACGCCGTCCTCGCAGAACACGTCGCACCACTCGGCGAGGCCGTCGCGCGCAGCGGCCGGGATCATCTGCCGAACGACCTGATCGATGTAGAAGCGCCTGTTGCCCCGGTGCTCGACGGGGATTTCGTGCGCGCCCATGAACGTGGACACCAGGTCGATGGCGTGCTCGCGATCCAGGCGCCGGATCACGCGCAGCATCTTGAACTCGGCGTCCGTCTCCAGGCCGTACCCGCTCTTCACCTCGGCCGTCGTCGTGCCGCACCGCAGCATCTGGTCCAGCCGTTCGCGCGTGGCGGCCACCAGCTCGTCTTCGCTGGCCGCTCGTGTGGCCTTCACCGTGGAGACGATGCCGCCGCCTTCCGCTGCGATCTCGGCGTAGGTGGCTCCGGCCAGCCTTCGACGAAGCTCCTCTCGGCGATCGCCGCCAAAGACCGCGTGGGTGTGGGGATCGACGAAGCCGGGGAGGACCGTGCATCCCGTCGCGTCGATCATCTCGCCGCCAGTCGAGGCCGGGTAGCGCCGGTCGCACTCCGCCGTGGTGCCGACGAACTCGATGACGCCGCTGCGGGCGACAATCGCACCGTTCGGGACCGGGCGGACATCGGCCTGATCCGGCCCGCACTTGGGCGCCGTGCCCGCGCAGGTGAGGACGGTTCTGGCGTTACGGATGATTAGAAGGCCCACGCGCGCTCCCTTGGAAGGATGAACGGGGCATCGTATCGCGAGATGGCAAGAAATGCGATGGGACGCCAGGCGCGCCGGTCTCTATCGCTCCGCTTGCCGCGCACCGGCTCGGTAGCCGGCCCGCGCACGGACCGTGGTACCGGGGCGGTCAACAGTCACCGTGATCGTGCGATACGAGCCGTCACTCTTGTCGTTCCTGGGGTGATAGCGCAGCAGGTACTGGCTGTGAAGATCCTTCGCAATGTCGCTGAATACCTCGCGCACATCGGCCTCCGCCGTCGTGATGTAGGACTTCCCGCCCGATTCCTCCGCCAGGCGCTGCACGAATTCGTTCGCTGCAGTGAATGCGGTCGAGCTGTTCTGTGTGTCCCGGGGCAGGTCCGAACGCCCACGGGCCACTCCATCGAGGGATGGTGATGAGTTTCTCGTATCGTATCGGACCACGTACACGCTGATGTTCTCGGCCTGGATGGCTGCCAGGGCACCCCTCACGCCGGTGAGCTGGCTGCCGGTGTCGATGCCGTCGGTGAAGAGCACGATCGCCTTCCGCCGATCGCCGACGTTCAAGCGGTCCACCACGGTCAGCGCAATCGCATCGTAGAGGCGAGTCGTGCCGGCAAACGCGATCTCGCCGACGGCACGGGCAGTCTCCGCACGGTCCGTTGTGAACTCCGAGTGGACGCGTATTCGACTGTCGAACGACGCTACCATGACGCGATCGGCCGTCCGCAGGCCACCGACCACCATCTGCACCCCGCGTCGAATGGCGTCGGTGACCTGTCGCATTCCGGACGACGTGTCGATCAGCAGCGCGATATCGGTCGGGACGGTTCCTGCCTCCACGCGGTCCAGTGTCTGCTCGAGACCGTCCTCGTACACGTGAAAGGCGGACGAGTCGAGCGCGGAACGATCCCGGCCCTCCCGATCGGTCACGGTCGTTGGCACGCTGACCAGGGTGGTGCTCGCGCGGAAGAAGGTGTCGCGCACGCCGTTCAGGCTCTCGCCGGCGGGCCGAATCCCGTTCGCTGTGACCGCACAAGCCGGTAGATAGGAGGGAAGCCCGGAGTCCTTGTCGTGAAATCGCGCCACGAGCGCTTCGGGCGACGCGGCCTTGAGGCTCCCGCCGGCAGGCACAGCGGCGGCAAGCCCGGACCACACCCCGGCGGCCACCAGTACAGCGCCGTTGCCCTCGTGGCCCTGGTAGGCTGCGGCCGGCAACGCCAGGGCGAGGATCGATTCGCGCCACCCGGCAAACCGGTCGCCGCCACGTGCCGTCGTCATGACGACGGAACCGTTGATGACGATGCGTCCCGAACCGGGACCAGGCGGCTGGAGAATCGGTGGGCTGACGGACACAGCGCCCGGATCCTCGCCGTAGCTGACCTGCCGCTCAGCCCAGTGGCTGTCGGCGGCGCTGAAGATCGCGGATGTGTCCGGTCCCGGCCCCGCGTCACCGACGCGCTGGCCTTCATCGCGCTCCGGCACTCGGCCCGCCGAGATGGCATACGGCACGTACCGGCTCTCGGCCAGGAAGACAAAGTCGGCCTCCGCGGGCGAGGCCACGACGACGTACTTCCTGAAGGTGCGGAACTGCTGCTCGATGCGTTGCTTGACGTCCGGGTCCGCCGCCAGGCGGTCCAGTTGAGCGGCGTGAATGGTGGGCTGGCCCGAAGCGATCACGGGCGGGCGGACCTCCGACACAGGGAGCATCAGCGGGACGAGGCGTTGCCGAGGCTCGCTGATCACCGTCAGGTTCTGAACGCCGGCCCGCGGGTAGCGCACGTGGACCTGCAGTGCCTTGCCTGCGTCCGCCAGCGAAAGGGTGGTGACCGTGACTGCCCCGGTGGGTGTAGCCACCAGGACGTTGGGGTTCAGCGCGTTCGGACACAACGTCAGCAGGTCGGTGTCGTGAATCGCGACCACCGCCACCCTCGAGCCTCTGCCTGGCGGCTTCTGTTGGTCGGCCAGCAGGGAAGCAGCGGCGAGCGCCGCTGCCGCGAATCCGAATGCAAGACGGCGCAGGGATGGATGGCGCACGACGCCATTATCCACAGAACCTGCCCGGCCGGCCGTCGGAATCACGCGGGCCGCGTCGGCCCGACCTGAAGTGAACGGGTGTGTCTACCCTCGTCTGTCGACAGTGCGGGGCAACGGCTCCGTGTCGCGTTGGCTCTGGCCCCACATCGAGGCGCCGTCGCGCGCGTCAGACTGGCGCGGTCGGTGGATGGCGATCTTGTCCTCTCGCTCGCGCTGATCCTGCTCGTGGATGAAGTCGAGCGTGCTGGTGAGCGAGGAAATCAGCGATTCCACGGAGTTCTCGACCTCGCGGCGCTTCAAGCGGAGGCCGTCGATCTCACGGTGCACGTCTTCGACGCGGGCCTGGGCCTTGTCGAGAATGAGTTCCGCCCGCCCTTCAGCTTCGCGCACGATCGCGTCGGCCTGCTTCGCGGCGGCGTCCTTCACCTCGTCAGAGAGCCGCTGCGCCGTGAGCAGCGTATTGCGCAGATTGCGCTCGTGCTCGCGATGTTCGTTGAGCAACCCCTCGAGCCGCACGACTTCCTGCCGGAGCTTGTCGGCCTCGGTCAGCGCCACCTCGTAGTCCGAGCTGACTTCCGCCAGGAACGCGGTGACTTCGTCGCGGTCGTAACCGCGCATCGTTGTCCGGAACTGCTGCTGACGCAGGTCGAGCGGCGTGACGTTCATCGTTGTCTCCAGCGAAAACCACTCCGGGAGTGGTTACGAATCTATAACCACTCCCGGACTCGTGATCGAAGGAGTGGTTCCTAGCCGCGGCCGCCGAAGATAGCGGTGCCGACCCGCACCAGGGTCGCGCCTTCTTCGATCGCCACCTCGAAGTCGTGGCTCATGCCCATCGATAGCTCGCGAAGCATCGACGCCGGCACGCCACGGCTCGCCAGTTCGTCCCGAATCCCGCGCAGCTGCCGGAAGTACGGCCGCGTGTCCTCGGGGTTCGGCAGGAACGGCGGCAGCACCATCAGCCCGACAACCTTGGCTGCCTGGCACATCGCCGCCACCTCGAAGATGGTCCGCAACGCGTCGGCAGGGGAGCCGTGTTTGGTCGGTTCGCCTGCAATGTCAACCTGGACAAGGAGTTCCGGAGAATGTCCGGACTCGGCTGCGGCCCCATCGATTCGGCGCAAGATATCTGCGCTGTCAACGGAATGGATGCACGCAAAAGCCGAGGCCGCCCGCTTCGCCTTGTTCGACTGCAGGTGGCCGATCAGGTGCCACTCGATTGGTGTATCGGTTGATACGTCGATCTTCTGTAGGGCTTCCTGGACGCGGTTTTCGCCGAAGATGCGCTGGCCGGCCGCCAAGGCCGTCCGGACGTCGCTGATGGGGAAGGTCTTGGAGACGGCGACGAGGCGGATGTCGGAGGGAGACCGACCGGCCCGGGTTGCTGCCTGGGCCAGCCGGCTTCGCACGTCGGCAAGGTTCGAGGCGATGGCGTTCGGTGCGTCCACGGCCGCCGCCTCTCCCGCGTTACTTCTTGATCTGCTTCAGGATGCCCGTGGCCGTCGCGGCGTTCGGGCCCGTCGGCGCCAGCGTCAGGTACTTCTCGAACATCGGGATGGCCTCGGCCATCTTGCCCTGGTTCAGGTACGCCATGCCCATCTGGTAGTGCGCTTCGGCATGATCCGGCTTCAGTTCGATGACCTTCTGGAAGTGCACCATCGCCTCGGGGATCTTGCCCGCGTTCCAGTCGATGACGCCGTTGTTGTATTCGGCATCGACGCCGCCCGCGCCGGGTCCGCCGCCGAGCGCGCCGGCCGCCGCGGCCAAATCAGACGCCTTCTGGCTGGCTTCCGACGCCTTGTCGAATTTCTTCTGAGCGTTGTACACCGTGGCGAGGCCGTTGTAGCCTTCCACGTAGTCCGCCTTCAGCTCGACGGCCTTCAGGAAGGCCTCCTCGGCCTTCGCGTAGTCCTTCTTCTGCATCTGGGCGTAACCGATGTTGTAGTAGCAGTCGTAGCAGTTGGGCACCAGCCCCGCGGCTTCCGTGAACTTCGCGGTGGCGCCGTCGAAGTCGCCCGACTTGCTCAGCGCCACGCCGTCTTCGAAGGCCTTCTTGAGCGTGGCGGTCTTGGCCGCTTCGGCCGCCGCCGCGCCGCCATCGCCCGCGCCGCCGCCCATGCCGAGCTGGAACTTCATCTCGCGCGGGTCGCCGATCGTGACGCGCACGTTGAACGACTGCGAGCCGAGTTCCTTCGTCGACGCCGTGACCCGGTAGTTGCCGGGCTTCAGGCCGATCTGGATGAACTCGCCCTTGTTGTTGGTCTTGGTGTCGGTCTTGAAGTTGATGCCATCCATGAATTCCATCAGGATGGCAGCCTTGTCAACCGGGTTGCCCTTTGGATCGATGACCTTGCCCTTGACGGCGCCGGTCTGAGCAAACGCGGGGACAGTGAACGCGACGGCCGCCACCGCCACAAGGGCGATCATCAGCAGGCGGCCGGACAAGAGGCGAAGCATGCGCTCCTCCGTAGGAAAGTAGTAGCAGAACAGTGAAAAGATCGAATGAATCGTTACCAACCGATCCTGCTAAGTCTACAACAAAAGGGCTAGCGCGGCACTTCGTCGAAGAACCGGGCGATATCCTCGATGCGGGTCGTTACCGGGGCTGGCGGCAGCGAGCTGAGAAAGCGCCTGCCGTACGGCATGGTCGTGAGCCGGGGGTCGAGGATCGCCAGGACGCCCCGATCCCGGCGGTGCCGGAGCAGCCGGCCAAGGCCCTGGAGCAGGGTCAGGACGGCGAGCGGAACCTGGAAGTCCGTGAACCCGTCGCCGCCTCGGGCCGTAATGGCCTCGATGCGGGCGGCCACGACGGGATCACCGGGCGAGGCGAACGGCAGCCGATCGATGATGACGCAACTGAGCGCGTCGCCCACCACGTCCACGCCTTGCCAGAAGCTGGACGTGGCCAGCAAAACCGAGTGCGGCGTGTCGCGGAACTGCTGCAGCAGCACCGATCGGGGCGCGGTCCCTTGCACGAGAATCGGGTAGTCCAGTTCGCGATCGACGACCGGTTGCACCGCCCGGAGCATGGCATAGCTGGTGAAGAGCACGAAGGCGCGGCCCTGGGTATGCGTGAGGATGGCCACCACCTCGCGAGCCGCCGCTTCTCCGAACGCCGCCGTCTTGGGTGACGGCATGCGTTTCGGCAGATAGAGGATGGCCTGCTCGCGAAAGTTGAACTCGGACGGCAATCGCAGTTCCTCGCCGCGGTCGACGCCCAGCCGTCCGCGCATGTACGTGAACGTGCCCTCCACCGTCAGCGTGGCCGACGTCAGGATCGTGGCGGTGAATCGATCCAGCAGCAGGTGCCGGACGAGCTGCGACACGTCGATGGGCGACGCGCGCAGGAAGATGCCGCGCCCGCGGAACTCCAGGTAGAAGACGTAGTCGTGATCGCTGGCGCTCAGCAGGAACTTCAGTTCGTCGCGGAGCTCGGCGGCGCGGCGGCCGATCGATCGCAGGTCCTCCGGGGCTTCGCGGGTGAGCGCCACGAGGGCCTCGAGTTCCGTGAGCGCCTCCTGCAGGTGCACGCCGGCCTCGGCTATCGGATCGAGCATGGCCGCCGTGATGCGGGCGCGATCCTCTCCGCCCGTCCCCGAGAAGGCTGCCGCCAGCGGAGGATGCTCGCGCCTCGCGAGGGCCAGCGACATGAAGAACAGGCGCGCGTGGTCCTCGACGCGCGAGAGCGACCGGCCGAACTCCCCCTTGTCGTCGGGCACCGTTCCGCCGCCGAGCAGCCGCTCCAGGTCCTTCCCGAGTTCGTCCAGGCGGTAATTGCTGACGGCAAACCCGAAGTACTGCGTCGCCACATCCTCGAGTTGATGCGCCTCGTCGATCACGGCGAGGGCGCACTCCGGAATGACCTCCCCGTACGCGCTCTGCCGGACGGCGGCATCCGCACACAGCAGGTGGTGATTGACAATGACCACGTCGGAGGCGGCCGCGCGCTGGCGCATCAGCGTCACGAAGCAGGCGTCGTACTCCGGGCAGTCGGTGCCGATGCAGTTCTCGTTGGTGGCCGCGATCTCGCTCCAGAAGCCCACGTCTTCCGGCAGGTCCTGCAACTCCGCCCGATCGCCGGTGCTCGTGCCCGCCGCCCACCCGTCCACCATGGTCAGGTAGACGCGGTCGGCCGGCGACCCCGCCGACCCCTCATCTCGCATCGCGGCGAACCGGTGCAGGCACAGGTAGTTGCCGCGGCCTTTCATGCACGTGGCGGAGAACGGGACGCCAAGCGCGTCGCGCAGAATCGGGAGATCCTTGAAGTAGATCTGCTCCTGGAGGTTCTTGGTGCCCGTGGAGATGAGGACGCGCTGTCGCGACAGAATCGCGGGAACCAGGTAGGCCAGCGTCTTGCCCGTGCCGGTCCCGGCCTCGGCCATCAGGACGCCGCCGCGGGCAAACGTCCGGGCCACGGCACCGGCCATTTCCCGCTGCCCCGGCCGCGGTTCGAATTCCGGGACGGCCCGGACCAGCGGGCCGTCATCGTCGAAGACCCGATCGACCGCGTCGATCAGGCCAGCTTGTCCGGATAGAGGGGGAACTTCTTGCACAGCGATTCCACCTGGGCCTTCACCATGGCGTGCACGTGGGCGTCGTCGGGCGACGCCAGCACGCGGGCGATCAGGTCGCCGATCACGTTCATCTCGGCCTCGGCCATGCCACGCGTGGTGACCGCCGGCGTGCCGACGCGGATACCGCTGGCCACGAGCGGCGGGTTCTGGTCGAACGGAATCGTGTTCTGGTTCACGGTGATGCCGGCCGTGCCAAGCGCCGCTGTCGCGGCCTTGCCGGTGACGCCCTTCGAGAAGACGTCCACGAGCAGCAGGTGGTTATCCGTGCCCCCCGAGACGATCCGGAAGCCGTGCGACACGATGACCTTCGCGAGGCGCGCGGCGTTGGCGACCACCTGCCGTTGATAGGCGGCAAACTCGGGCTCGGCCGCTTCCTTGAAGCACACGGCCTTGGCCGCGATGATGTGAACCAGCGGGCCGCCCTGCACGCCCGGGAAGACGCTCTTGTCGAGCGTCTTGGCCCACTTCTCCTTGCACAACACCATGCCGGCGCGCGGGCCGCGCAGCGTCTTGTGCGTCGTGGTGGTGACGAAGTCCGAGTACGGCACGGGGCTCGGGTGCACGCCCGCTGCCACCAGGCCGGCGATGTGCGCCATGTCGGTGACCATGACCGCGCCGCACGAGTCCGCGATCTCGCGGATGCGCGCGAAGTCGATGATCCGGGGATAGGCACTGGCGCCCACCATGATCATCTTCGGCTTGTGCTCGCCCGCGAGCCGCGCCATCTCGTCGTAGTCGATCCGTTCGTCCTCCTGGCGCACGCCGTAGGGCACGATCGTGTAGAGCTTGCCCGAGAAGTTCAGCGGATGGCCGTGGGTGAGGTGACCGCCGTGAGACAGGTTCATGCCGAGCACCGTGTCACCGGGCTTGAGCAGCGCGAAGTACACCGCCATGTTCGCCTGGGCGCCGGAGTGGGGCTGCACGTTGACGTGCTCGGCCTTGAACAGCGCCTTGGCGCGGTCGATGGCCAGGCGTTCGACGACGTCGGTGACCTCGCAGCCGCCGTAGTAACGCCGCCCCGGGTAGCCTTCCGCGTACTTGTTGGTGAACACCGAGCCGGCCGCTTCGAGGACCGCATTGCTGACGAAGTTCTCCGAAGCGATCAACTCGAGGCCGTTGGCCTGGCGCTCGACCTCGGCGCGGATGGCGGCAGCGATGTCCGGATCGGCGTCGCGCAGGGCACGTCGATGAGCGGCAGTGATGGCAGTGGTGTCCATGGTCTTAGGAATCCTTGCAGTCCAGCGATGAAATCTTCTCGACGCGGCGGGCGTGCCGGCCGCCTCCGGCGAAATCGGTTGTCAGAAAGGTACGGACGATCTCGCGGGCCAGTTCGGTCGACGTCGTTCGGCCGCCGATTGTCATGATGTTGGCATTGTTGTGCTCGCGGGCCAGGTGGGCGGTGTTGACGTCCCACACGACGGCCGCGCGGATACCCGGGATCTTGTTGGCGGCCATGGACATTCCGATGCCGGTGCCGCAGGCCAGGAGCCCGAAGTCGAACTCGCCGGCTGCGACCTTGCGGCCGACGAGCGCGGCGTAATCCGGGTAGTCCACCGGGTCCAGACTCGTCGTCCCGAAGTCCTGAAAAGGAATGCGGAGTTCGTCCAGGAGGGGTTTGAGGGCTTCTTTGAGCTCGAAGCCGCCGTGATCGGAGGCGATGGCGATGCGCACGAGTCAGAATTGTACTCGGAAAACGGGTCGGACCTTATTTCGCCCCGCTCGTCCCAAAGGGGTCCGACCCTCTTTTCGGACTGGCGCTACCAATCGCCTGCCGGATCGGGGGATGATTGAGGCTGGTAACAATGTGGCACAGGGCCCGTACCCTGTGTTTAATGAAAAAGAAAGACAAACTGTGTCTCAACATCAGGAACCGCGCGTCGTGATTTCAGGCCGGGGAGAAGAACGCGTCTTCTCCGGCCATCCATGGGTCTACAAGTCGGACGTGGCCGAGGCCCTCGCGGAGGGCGGCGACACGGTCGTCGTCACGAACCCGCGCGGGCGCATCATCGGCAGAGCGCTCTACAGCGACAAGTCCCAGATCGCCCTGCGGTTCCTGACGGTCGGGGAGGCGCCGGCGGGCGGCGACCTATGGCGGTCGCGGCTGGATGCGGCCATTCAGTTCCGCCAGCAACTCGGCATCGACGCGACGGCGTTCCGGCTCGTCCACGGCGAAGCCGATCTGATGCCGTCGCTGGTCGTCGACCAGTACGACCGTTACCTGGTGGTGCAGGCCCTGTCGCAGGGCACGGCG
>Ga0334722_10002928_pt1 | contig 18804 bp, 17 predicted proteins | sample C3_bottom_MG_FD_207210 | JGI IMG/M metagenome (GOLD analysis project Ga0334722, IMG submission 207210) | Sediment microbial communities from Yellowstone Lake, YNP, Wyoming, USA - C3_bottom | ecosystem: Environmental > Aquatic > Freshwater > Lake > Sediment | place: USA: Wyoming | collected...
TCGGGTGCGGCTCTCGCCATCCCCTTAGGCCCGACTAACCCTCAGTTGATCACCATAGCTGAGGAAACCTTGATCTTTCGACGTGCGGGGTTCTCACCCGCATTGTGGTTACTTGTACCGGCATTCTCACTTGTGTACGCTCCACCTTGGGTTATCCCTTAAGCTTCATCGCGAACACAACGCTCTCCTACCGCGTGCGCCTCCTCGAAAGGTTGCGCACACCCGCAATTTCGGCACGACATTTAACCCCGATCATCTTCGGCGCAAGGACTCTCGATGAGTGAGCTGTTACGCTTTCTTTAAATGATGGCTGCTTCTAAGCCAACATCCTCACTGTCTATGAGTCCTCACTTCCTTGTGGATGTACTGAATGTCGATTTAGGGGCCTTAAGTGGCGATCAGGGCTCTTCCCCTCTCGATCGATGGAGCTTCGCCCCCACCTTCTAACTGCTGCCCGGGCATGTGGTATTCGGAGTTTGATAGGAACCACGAGATTTCTCCCTGTTGGTCCCTTCCAGTGCTCTACCCCCACATGCACGATATGGCAACGCCAGCCCAAAAGCTGTTTCGGAGAGAACCAGCTATTCCCAGATTCGATTAGCTTTTCACTCCTTATCACAAGTCATCCCAAGACGTTGAACGATCTACGGGTTCGGGCCTCCATCTGTCTTTCGACAAACTTCACCCTGCTCATGACAAGCTCATCTGGCTTCGGGTCGTATATATCCTACAATCGCGCTATTCACGCTCGGTTTCCCTTAAGCTCCATCCCGTAAGGATTTAGCTACGCAAGATATATACACTCGCCGGCTCATTCTTCAATAGGCATGCCGTCACGGAAGTCTTGCGACTCCGCTCCGACCCCTTGTAAGCACACGGTTTCAGGTCTATTTCACTCCCCTCTCGGGGTTCTTTTCACCTTTCCCTCACGGTACTGGTTCACTATCGGTCATAGGACGTATTTAGCCTTACCGGTTAGTTCCGGCAGATTCAGTCGAGCTATTCGTGTCTCGACCTACTCAAGAATACAAACAAGAGTCGTCATACATTTCGCATACGGGGCCATTACCCTCTAGGGCACTGCTTCCCAGCAGTTTCTGCTATATAGACGATTGATAACTCTTTACGTACAAGTACGATGTTCGCATCTTACAACCCCAGCGTCCGAAGACTCTGGTTTGGGCTTTTCCCTTTTCGCTCGCCGCTACTTGGGGTATCACGAGAGTTGCGTTCATCTGGCACGAACATACGCGCCCGATGAACGCAACTCATATTGTTCTCTTTTCCTCCTGGTACTGAGATGTTTCACTTCCCAGGGTTCGCATCACACAGACGTTACTCCGTGGATTACAGTTCAAAACTGTAGGGTTTCCCCATTCGGATATCTCCGGATCAAAGGCTACAAACCGCCTCCCCGAAGCTTTTCGCAGGTTAGTCGCGTCCTTCATAGCCGTCCTAGGCCAAGGCATCCACCGTGTGCTCTTATGTCTCTCGTACGGAGACCTGCATATCACACTTCACTTTCTCTACACTTTGTTCCCCTTCCGCAGTGATGCGGAAGGGGTTCCAATTTACCTACTGCCAAGCGAACGCCGGCAGCAGGTTTACCTACACGTATTCGTATGTCAAAGATACGTGTGTCTCAGGAAACGAAAGAACCGCCAGAAGCGGTTCTTTCGCGTTTACACGCGCGGGCCTTACGGCCTATCCGCTCCTAAAAAATTGTGGTTCTTTCGGTTCGTAGACACGTAGAGGGAGTATAGAGGAAGGCTCATAGGGCGTCAAGCACAAAACCGCCCGGCGGAGCCGGGCGGTTTTGGAAGGGGGTATTAGTCCTTTATCTCTGCCTGCAGACGGTCGAGATACCGAGCCGCTGTAGCTTGGCCGCCGAGCCCAAAGGCGAGGCCGATTGCAAGCGAGGCCGCAATAACGATACCTTGGAAGAGCGCCTGTATAAGCCCTGTCGCAACGTTCAGTTGTGTGAGTGCTGCGAGAAGAGCGAATATCCAGATTGCATAGCGTGCAACCTTGCCGAGAAATCCAGCCGCATGGAGCGAAGCCGCCTTTGCTGAGCCGACGACAACGCGTTCTACCGCTTCTGCGACCACTGCCGCAACAAGAAGGATTAAGACCGCAACAATCACCTGTGGAAGATATCCGAGGACGACATCGCTGATGAAGAGGTTTACCGTCGAGAGATGAAGCACGTCGAGTGCCGCCACCAGAAAGACGATAATGAAGAACCATTTCACAAGGAAGCCGAGGAACCTACCGGAGGAAAGTTCAAATCCTGCGCGAGAAAGTAGTTGTTCAAGACCGGTCGACTTGAGTGCTTGATCGACACGCAACGAATTCACAATCTGCGCAACGACACGACCGAGACCGACGCCGACGAGCCACCCAACGATGAAGATAACAATTGCGACGACTAAATTAGGGATGAACGCGACCAATCCATAGAAAAGATTCTGAAAAGACTGGCTGAGTACATCCGCCCATGTGGTAAAAACCATAGTTACATAGCTCTATTATGTGATTAATAGCTCGCGCCTTGGCCACGAGCTTCTACCTCAAAGTGTACCATTTTTAGAGTCCTATTTTGTCGATCAAAAGACGGTGTGGATAGTCAAAGACATCTCGAAGAAGACGGTCGTATACGCCACGACGATAACGGAAATCAGCGGTAGCAAAGCTGGCGTAGCGTATTTCGCGTCCAAGCTCGGCTTCGAGAGAACGTACAGCGCTTATGAGTACGCGCTCTTCAAGATTGTCACCCACGACGAGAAGATCAATCTGTGGTTCCACCGCGTTGGTGAAATGTCCTGAGAGCACGACAAGTTTTAGTGTTCCTGCTCGACGAAGCGCCTTCAGAATGTTTTGTGGTCGTACTGAAGTCGAATCACGAATAAAGGTATCGAGTGCGGTGAGATGTTCGAAACGCGGGTTCACTTGATAGCGCAAAGGAAACATTGTTCCTTTCTTCCGCAAGAGATCAGCCGAGAGAAGTTCGGTAATTTCATGACGCGCAATTTCTTTTGTAATCTTCGTTCGCTCAGCGACTTCAGTGAGTGTAAAGCTAGAATCTTGATTGAATAAAAAGAGGCGGAGGGTCTTCAAGCGAGCACCGGAGCCGAAGATCTTAGTAAGCATTTCCATAGCCGCTAGTGTAGGCGCTCGGAGCCGAAAACGCAAAACACGGCGCCGTCATTGACGGCACCGTGTTTTCGTTTTGCGTTTTTTACTTGAGAGTAAGTAGGCTTTCTCTCTGCGTGCGTTCGAAAAAGAGAAAGAAGACTTTCTCTTTTCACTCACTTACTTGAGAGTGACTTTCGCACCTGCGTCCGTAAGCTTCTTTGCAAGCTCAGCGGCATCTTCTTTCTTCATGCCGACTTTCAGCATTGAAGGAGCGCCGTCGACGAGGTCCTTGGCTTCCTTAAGACCAAGCGCGAGAGCTTCCTTCACCGCCTTGATGACGGCAATCTTGCTCGCACCGACTTCGGTCAATTCGACATCCGCAGTCGACTTCCCTTCCTCTTCTGCTGCACCTCCTGCTGCAGGGCCCGCAACCGCGACTGCGGCTGCGCTCACGCCGAACTTCTTTTCGAGCACCTTCACGAGTTCGGAGAGTTCGAGCACTGAGAGAGCCTCGACTTCCTCTACGAGCTTTTTGAACTTTGCCGGTACCTCAACCACAGTCTCTTCGACTGCAGGGGCGGCGGCGATAGTTGTTTCATCCATAGTAATAGTAATTAATTGTTTCTAACTTACGCTGACTTCTTTTCGCGAATCTTATCGAGTGCAGTGACGAATCCTTGAATCGGACTGTTGATGACATTCACGAACATGCCGCGGAGCACAATCATAGGCGGTATGGTCGCGATAGCCGTCACGCCTTCTGCATCGAGAAACGCATCTTCAAATACTCCCCCGATGAGTGAGAGTGCACCTTTCAGCTTTTTGCCAAATTCGTACACACCGCGTGCGGGTGCCGTCGTCTCTTCGCTTGCAGTCCACACAACGGCGACTTCGCCAGGAAGTTCCGGTATTGCTCCGGTATACCCGCGTGTCTCGAGTGCTCGACGGATAAGCGTTTTCTTCGCGACATAGTAGCGCACGCCCGCCTTACCGAGTTCGGTACGCAAACGTGACGCATCTTTGACGGTGAATTTTGTAAAGCTGACGAACGCAATCGAAGACGCTTCTTTAAAAGCGTCAGTCAGCTTTGCGACGATCTCGCGTTTCTTGTCTTTTGATATTGCCATACGATGTTTCGTACGAACGAAATAAAGGAGAGTTCGACCGGTTTACCTCGAATAATTCGAGAGGTCTCGCCTCGGCAGGTCTTAATGCAATTCCTCGCTTTCGCTCGGAACCTGCGGCCCACTGTCTTCGGTTCGTACAAGCGCCACTGTATCAGAATAGTATTGGAATGCAATCAACCCATCGCGGTGCTCGCCGCATGAAGTGAGAGGAGTGCAACCGCGATAATAATCGCGAACCCCGTAGAAAATTTCACAAACTCGACGACAAACGGGAGCATTCGTCGATTGTTATTTTTTGGATTGTTCATAGGCTTGTATTTTTGCGAGATCGCTCTTTGCTGCTTCGTTGGTCGGATCCATTCGTATGACTTCTTCTAAAAAGAAAGATGCATTGGGAAGATCGAGCACTATCTCATAATACGTCGCGGCGCGACGAGCAGTTTCGAGATCGCTTCTATACTGTACCTTACCTTTCTCTGCTTCGGTCGCGGCATCTGTAGTATTGCCCGAGGCATAGAGGAGTTGTGCCATGACAAAGTGCGGTGCAGAAAGAGCTGGCACGAGTGCCATGTAGCGAGTAAGAAGGTCGCGCGCAGCGGCATAGCCACTGATACGCCCTTCGGAATTTGGCGGATATGAGTTTGCAGTACTGATTGAAAGGTTCACGAGTACATACCACGGTTGTGAGCGTTTTGGTGAAAGCCGTATGGCCCGTTCAAGAACATTGGAAAGAAAATTTTGATCGATACTGATACCTTGCGGCGCAAGTGAGAGTACGTGAGCGAGGTACAGCGCCGTGCGGCCGTCATACGTATAACGATTAAAATTCGCCGTCAAAATTGCAAGCGATGCTTGGTACGCATCTACCCGTGCTTGGCCTATGAGTACCGGCACTTGGTTATTTGCATACATGTCATACGCCTCATATCCATATTCAAGATCGCCATACGTCCCGAGTGCAAAGCCGTGTGAAAGATACCAGACTTCTTTCGTGACATCGGTGAGTTGATATTTGTACGCTTCTCTCAGATTGTACGCCGCGAGCGCAGGGCGCACACTCACGGGGACAATGAGAAATAGTAGTATGGCCACAAAAAACCACGAGACAGTGCGTGTCCATGTGGGGAGTGGAAGTGTTTCTCGAGAAGTTTTTTCGAAAGAAATTCCAAGAAGACCAGCGAGGAGTGCGAGGAGGAGCCAGAAAGACGATACGGTGTCGAAGACGAAGAAATTTTGAACCGCATAGGTCACGGCGAAGAGCGAGAATATTTCTGCAGTGTGTCTCTCATCGAGACGAGCGAGACGTCGTGCGGTTGTGAAAAATGTTGCAATAAGTGCAAGATACAGGAGAAGACCGCCGATGCCGTACTGTGCCGTATAGTCGAGAAACGCGTTGTGAGAGCGATCGAACCATTGTTCAATTATTTGTGTGGGGTCATAGAAACGGTTGAAGAGTACATCGATATGTTCAGCGCCAACTCCCAGCAACGGACTTTTTTCAATCTCAGTCATCATGTTCTTCCAGACGAAAAGACGACTCGCAACGGTGTCATCTGCAAGCGAGACCGACGCAATACGCGCAACAGGATCGAAAGGCACATTCGCAAGTTCACTACGAAACGCAAAGAATAATCCTCCAAAAACAACGAGCATGGCGAGAACACTCGAAGCAACCGTTCGTTGCTTCCCTTTCCCTGTAAAAGAGAGGTATGCAAGATATCCGATGCCCGCAATCGTGAGAGCGAGAATTGTGCCGCGAGTTGCCGTGAGAATAATAGCGACAATTTGCAATCCGGCTCCTGTGTACACAGCGCGACGCCACCCGTGTGAAAGTGAGAGCGATGCTGCAAGTGTCGCAAAGAATGCAATACCAAGATACCCTGCGAAGAACGCCGCATTCCCGAGCAAGCTCCCGATACGTCCTCCGCCAAAGAGCCATTCTCCAATACCGTAGAGAGCGACAAAACTTCCTACCGCCGCAACAGCAGTGAGCAGTCGATGAAAGAATACACGGTCAGAGTAGAGCACGATAAGATAGAAACTCCCTACGACGCACGTGAGCATGAGGAGTCCATCGCCGCGCACAAAGAGACTCCAGAAACTTCGATAGAAATCGAAACCGAAGAAACTCGTCACATATGCAAGGAGAAGGAGTAACGCCGGAATCCACGTTTCCTTCTTACCAAGTCGCTCCCAATAGAACGCGCGGCCATGTGCGACGAGAAGCATGAATGCCGAAAAAGCGACAAAACTTATTGCGTAGAAGAGAAGTGTCTTCGGGACGAGATATGGGTAGATAAGACTCCCCCAAATAACGACGGGCAATACAACCGGCGAGAGCAGAATCCACGGATACGCGCGCTCAATATATTTCATTGTTTTGCTTTCAAGCGTGCTATCTCAGCATCAATCGCCGTCATATCCTTCCCTGGCGACAGCGTCTTGACCGTCTCCCATGCCTTAATGGCATCAGTGTATCGCTTCATTTCGGTAAGCCACCTCGCCTCTATCGAGAGAATCTGTGCTGTATCGCCGAATTGTTTTGAGACGTCAGTGAGCGCGACCGTAATGCGTGCTGTATCGGTGGCGAACTGTCGCGTGAGGTAGTTGAGTCGTTCGATATAGTATTCAAGCACTCCCGGTTCGACTGTAGTTGCTTTTTCATACGCATCGGCGGCTGTATAGTACGCACCAAGTTCGTCCATGAGATGCCCGAGATTCGCGTAGACAAGACCTTTTTTCGGATGAATCGCAATGGCACGATTATAATTCTGATACGCACTTGTGCCGTCGCCCATGAGATTTTTATCGTTTGCAATACCATTATAGAGATCGTAATCGTCGTACTCCCCTTTCCCCATGAGATTCTTCAGGTGCACAATGTCGGCATTGGCTTGTGCAATAAGCGTTTCGTTTCCTGTATACGCGCCTTTAAAATTCCATGAAATAATTGTGTCTCTCGCATTGATTGGAAATGGTTGTGCGGCAGTAACGTTCGACGGGATGCTCGGTGTCGTGGTGCTCGTCACGCTTGTAGAGGAAGCGATAGTAGGTGTTGTAGGTGTTACCACAGGAACCTTCTGACTGCTGTACCACCAGCCTGCAAGTACGGCAACGATGAATCCGATACCTGCAGCCGTCCATTGTGTACGTGATATTGGCATATGCAGAAAGAATACCACAAACAGAAAAACCACCCCTTTCGGGGTGGTTTTTCTGTTTGTTAGGCCAAATTCCTAACTGGGAATTCCTTTAGGAATTCACCAAAGCGTTCGACTACTTAGAGTAGCTGATTGCGTTATTGGTGAAGTTCTTGAGGAGGTAACCGTTCGTCCAGTCAGTCGAAGTGACCGAATGACTTGTGTTCGAACGATCAGACCACTTCGTGTTGCCAGCAACCGGGGATGCGCCAGAGGCGTAACCGTTGGCGACTGGACCACCGTCAGACGCGAGCGAGATTGTAACCGTCGAGCCGGCTGCGCCGTACCCAGAGACCGTACCGTAGAGGTTGTAGATCTTTGTGGCGCCTGCAGCGACTTGCTGGTACTTCGCGAGCGTATTGTTGTTCAACGGGAGGTCAACCATGATGGTTTGTGCTCCTGTTATCCCTGTCGTTGAAGCATACGTGCCGGTGTCGAACAAGCTTGCTCCCGAAGCGTCTTCCGTGAGGTAGGCGTTCGTGACGCTTGCGGTTGCCGTCGCGATGTTGAACGTGAGGTGTGACCACTCGATGGCGCCTGCAGGATCAGCAGTGATGCTGAACTTGTAGATCGGCGAGCCTGTTGAAGGGACCGTCGAAGAAGGCGTAATCATCGCGAAGGTCGGAAGTGACTTGCGGACGTAGAACGTGCCGTTGCTAGCAAGATAGCCAGCGCTTGCTGCGACCGAAGTTGCCGAACCTGCGCTGTTGACTGCACGGAATGTGTTGTCAACGGCTGATGAGGCATTTCCTTGGTCAAGCGAGACGTTGATCGCCGCGCCTGAGGTCGCGCCCGCTGCTACGGTCGGCGTACCGACATAGACATCGAGGTTCGAAGAATCGTTCGCTGGGACGTACATCGTGAGACCCGTGAAGGCCGCCGTTGCGTACGCCATAGCTGCGTTCACCGAGAGAGCCTGTGAGGCTGTCTGCGTTGCACCATTCACGTCCTTGTAGGACACCGTCACGTTCGTGACTGAGGTCGCTACAGAGTTCGGAATAACGATTGCGAGATTCTGGACCGTGTACTGTGAGTTCTGAGCTGCGAAGTTGAATTCGCCGACCATAACTGAGCTCGCGCCCGCGAGGACGTTTGCGCTCGTTGGGTCACCTGCGCCACGAGTAATCGTGAGCGTACCGCCACCGACCGTGATGGTCTGGAGCGGTGTCAATTGCGCCGAAGCTGAGACACCTGTCGTATCACCGGTGCCAGTCGTGTTGGTGTCGACCGAAGCGATAATCGGACCTACGTTCGCATTCGAAAGAATGTTGCCGTAGATGCTGATTGTCTTCGATGCGGACCGTGCGATAGCAAGGTTTACGTTGAACGCATTACCGTTCGTACCTCCTGATGGAGTTGTCGAAACGGAACCGAGCACTGTGCCGGTTGCATCATCCTTGAGCGTCAGGTTCGTGATCGAAGCTGCGTTCGCGGTAGTGAGTGTAATAGCGATCGTGTTCACCGAGATACCTTCAGTCGAACCAGCCGAGAGAGTAAACGCTCCAAGCTTGGAGTTGTTACTACCCGCGACAACGGTTTGATTGCCATAACCGGTGTACTTCGTCGCCGTAAGCGATGAAGACGTGACGGTCATAGAGTTTGCTGGGGTATTTGCTGCCGGAACGTTTGCAGAGTTAAGCGAAGCTTGACCCTGTGCGTTGCCGGTAACTCCCTTCAGCGAGACGGTAACCGTCTCGTTGTTCACAAGGTTCGTCGAGGTTGAAGTCTTTGCATCTGCATAGATGTCAACGATCGTCGTCTGTCCTGCAGGGAGGATAAGCGAAGAACCGAGTGAGAAGTCGACTGCAGTGCCCGCTGAGTAGCCGAGATCCTTTGTGGAACCGACCTGGACACCGTTCGCCATGATTCTACCGTTCTTCAGACCACCGGTCGTGTTGATCGAGTTGGTCGAGTAGACGTAGAGATCAGAGACTTTTACGTTTTCACCCGAAGCAAGCATATCGAAGGAGGCCCACTTCACGTTGGAAGCGCCGACTGCGACTGACTGATTCGGAGAAGCTGGGTCAATAGCGACTGAGACGCCTGTTGAACCGTTCACTGAGTTGATGGTGATTGCACCTGCTGAAGTGACAGCCGAGAAAGTACTGCCGTTATTAAGCGGCGTTACTGGCTGATTCAACTGGCTGTCGATAAACATCGCATCCGAAGAGCGTTGCACCGAGAGCTGTATGGTGCGACTTGCGCCACCTGTGAGGTTCGCGAGAACCTTCACAACGTGACTCTGCGTCGAGAGAGACACCGGATTTGCCGAAAGGTCGAAAGTGACCGTTCGGTTAGTTCCCATCGATGAGACTACCGAGCCTGCCTGTACGCCGTCGATATAGAGTCGGAGGTTTACCATGTAGGCGCTGTCAATCGAACCGAGGTTGGTGAATCGAATCGAGCTGAGCTTCACCGGATTGGTGGAGACGCTGACGTTGTTCTGCCAGACTGGGAAGTCGTTCTGTGGGCTCACTGACGTCGTCGACGGAGATACCGTCGCGCCGAAGCTTACCGTTGCGAGCGAAGCTGCCGAGACTGTCTGATAGCCAGAGTTGATTGGGAAGCTGACCGAAGAGTCGAGCGTACCGTTGCTGGTTACCGAGACAAGCTGGACACCAATCTGTTGACCAGACGTGCTGCCCGCGATATCCGAACGGACCGAGACCGTGTAGGTCTGGCCTGCAGGAACCGTGAAGAGCCCGTTTGCATCACTGTAGGAGAACGACGAAGCAGAAATGCCTGCCGAATCCGTGAGGCGCGTACCGTTGTTATAGAGGTACACGTTCGCAAGCGTCGAGTCATTGCTGACACCGGTGCGCTTGAACGAAACTCCCGTCACATTGATCGGAGCCGAGGTTGGGTTCGCGAAGACGAAGTCTGCGAGATCCCCAATACCCTGACCCTGAACGAGGACGGTGCCGTTCGGCGAAGTTGCCGAGAGCGAGACCTTGAGGCCTGTTCCCGTACCTGCCGATGGACCGGTTGTCGTGGTGGTGGTTGAACCGCCGCCAAGATTAAATGCTGCACGAGAGATGGAACCGAAGTATCCAACTGCCGGAGCAATGTTCTTGGATTTCTGCCACGCAGCTACTGCGCTTACCGTCTGACTACCGAAGTAGCCAGTTGCACCTGCCGGAATCGAGAAGCCACCCGCAATGAGTGCCTTCTGGAGGCAAGTTACTTCCATACCGGTCGAACCGGTTGTCAGATCCTTCGAGAAAGAACACGTGCCGCCAGTCGTGGTGGTCGTAGTCGTGGTCGAAGGTGTGCCACCCGTGAGGGAAGCCTGGACGTTTGCGATAGTAGAGCTGTTAGCACCGAAGCTAGAGAGGAGCGAGAGAATCGACTGAACCTGCGAGGAGGTCAGTGCTGCCGCGTGCGCCATAGGCGCAAGTGAGAGCATCGACGTCGCCATCGCGAGTCCGGTCGCCACTGCTGCGACTTTCGCCATCGCTTTTGTAGTTACCGTTTGCATAACAATTGTTAAGAATTTAAGGAGCACATAATAATCAAGTTAGATTTGCACTGTAGTGAGCACATTCACTTTCACACTACCCCACAGCGCACGGTATCGACCAGTGCGCCATGGGTTAGTTGGCAAGGGTTGATGTCTGTTCTTCAACAGACTATTCAATTATCAAAGTACGCCCTTCGGGAACGAAAGAGTCCCCGCAAGGACTAATGACTAGTATATAGCGGAGACAAGCGTTCCCGATAACTAGCGTGTGGATAACAATGAGGAATGAGACAGGAAAAAGAGACCATTTCTGGCCTTTTTTGCGCCCTATGTCCTAGTCGCTACCACAGAGGCCATACTACCAAAGACGAGCGAGAGAGTCAAAACCTTTCAACTAGGAAAGAGAATACGTACTCCAACGGCGTTCACCCTGTTTTAGTACCATTCCTACCTCGATGAGGGTTGCAAGCTCTCGTTGGATGGTTTTCTCAGAAACACCTCGGATAAGAGTCGAAATATCTTTAATATTTGCTCTCTTCTTATTTCTCAAGACGGACAAAACTGCGTCTCGTCTGTCCTTTATATGACTATTCGGTACAGTGTCCTTTATGTGTCCTTTATGAATACTTTGTATTTTCTGCACTGACCGTTTTGGCTCCGGAGAAGAATTCATATGTTGAGGAGCATCTTGCGAAAGTGTTTTCTTTGCGAGATCAGAGAGTGTTGGAGCGGTATCAAAAAAGAGCCGTGGTTCTTCATATGCCGCAACTTCTTGCAGCAATGTATGCGCTTCACGGCTAATTAATTCAGCATTCATAGAAGAAAGGAGTCCGCCGGTGCGTGCTATGGAGAGCACACTTGAAAGCGCGAGCAATTCTCGAGAAAGTGCCGTGCGTGCCGTGCTCGAAGGAAGTATTGCTGCATCTACAAGACCGATTGCAATCGTATCAATGCGACTCCGCAGCGGCATTGATTCTGCAAAAGCTGGCGTAATAAGATGGATGGCCTTCGCGAGACGTTCGGCCTTTTTATAGATAAATACTCTACGTATGTCCTTTTCAAAAATGTTATTGAATATGCTTTTTTCTAGGACAAAGTCTTCTGAATGCATATCATGCTCTTTCGCATTTTTTCGAAGTTCAGTGCTCTGTCCTATATCTCCTTGTCTCATATCTTATAAGACATTATACGTCCGTGAGGACGGTATGCAAGTCTCTCCACTTTCTCCTTCTTCTTCCTGAGAGGTCAAGTGTTACAATAGACCTATTATGAGTCGAGGAAAAAATGGCACGAGCACGAAGCGTGGTCGCGTGCGTGAAGAAGACGTAAAGGAATACGATACACTCATCCGTTGGGCCTCTGCTATCGTTCTCCTCGCCTCGGGTGTTCTCCTTCTTCTTGCGATATTTGGTGCCGCAGGTCCCGTCGGCACAACTATTTTCGCGGGAAGCTACACAATCGTCGGCATCGGTGCATTCCTCCTCCCTCTTGCGCTCATCGCTATTGGCTCCTATGCAGGCTTTGGCCGACCGACACTCGCGCCGCTCACTACGTCTGGCCTTCTTCTTATTTGTGCCTCAGTCCTCGCCTTTGCGGGACTTTTCCCTACGACCGACTTCGGCGGCATTACCGGTACATGGGAAGGTCAAATGCTTTCCGGATTCTTTGGCTTCTGGGGTGCGCTCGTACTTCTGCTTGCGACCATTGCGATTGGTATCGCGATTGTGAGTGATCTTGAAGCATTGGGTACGCTTCTTCGTGAAAATGTACTCACGCTGTGGGACCGAATGCGAACATCGAAAAACGAGGAAGAACTTTCTGAAGAAGAGGAGCTTGCCGTGGTCGGTGTTCCTGAAGATGATCCTTATGAATCTGAAGAGGAGGGTGCTCCACTCCCTGAACATGAACCGGTCGTGAATATCTTTAATCGCACCACCGGTGCCCAAGGCACCGGTATTGCAAATTTCGATGCTGAATACGAAGCGCCACCGCTCTCGATTCTTGGTGCCGATCGCGGCAAACCAGGGGTGGGCGATATCAAAGCGAATGCAAATATCATTAAACGCACGTTCCAGAATTTCGGCATCAATCTTGAAATGGATGAGGTGTCGGTTGGTCCAACCGTGACCCGCTACGCAGTGAAGCCCGCTGAAGGTGTCCGTCTCTCAAAAATTGTCTCGCTCGCAAATAATCTTGAACTCGCACTCGCGGCGCATCCCGTGCGTATCGAAGCACCCATTCCAGGGAAATCCCTCGTCGGTATCGAAGTACCAAATACGGTCAAGGCAATGGTCGGTCTCGGAGGACTTTTGAATGCTCCTGAATGGAGTGATAGTGACAAACCTTTACTCGCCGCACTTGGGCGCGATATCACCGGCACACCTCACTACGTCAACATCGCCAAGATGCCCCATGGTCTCGTTGCAGGTGCAACAGGGTCGGGAAAGTCAGTCGCCATTCATGCACTTATCACTTCCCTCCTCTATCGCAATGGTCCGAACCAGCTCCGCTTTATTATGATTGACCCAAAGCGTGTCGAGCTCACTGCGTATAACGGCATACCCCATCTCCTCACTCCCGTCATCACTGACCCAAAGAAGACCATCTTCTCACTCAAGTGGGCAGCGAAAGAGATGGAACGACGTTACAACATACTTGAAGCAGAGCATGTACGCGATATCAATTCTTACCACACCACTATCTTCGAACCAGCGAAAAAGCGAGGTGCGGCAGAGATGCCTGAAGCGCTTCCCTATATCGTTATCGTCATCGACGAACTCGCCGATATTATGCATACCTATCCGCGAGAGCTCGAGGCTTCTATCGTTCGTCTTGCACAAATGTCGCGCGCAGTTGGTATTCACCTTATTCTTTCTACCCAGCGCCCTTCGGTGAACGTTATCACTGGCCTTATTAAAGCGAACGTGCCTGTGCGCATGGCGCTCCAGGTCGCCTCTCAAATAGATTCTCGTACCATTCTTGATGGCGCAGGTGCAGAAACACTGCTCGGCGCAGGCGACATGCTCTATCTCAGTAGTGACATGCAAAAGCCCGTGCGCATTCAAACGGCCTTCATCAGCGAGAACGAGGTGAAGAAAGTCGTGAGTTATATCAAGAGTCACAATGCCGGTGACCTCTCGAGTATCGATTTCGGTGGGAGCGGGACCGGTTCTTCAAACGAAGCGAACGATGTTATCGGACTGGTAAACGGGAGCTTCGATGATGACGATATTGATGATGATCTTTACGAAGATGCGCGCACTGCCGTAGAAGAAGCCGGACGTGCATCAACTTCGTATCTGCAACGCAAATTAAAAATCGGCTATTCTCGAGCGGCGCGACTTATGGACGTCCTCGAAGCAAAAGGTGTTATCGGTGCTGCAGATGGTTCAAAGCCACGTGAGATTCTCACTACTCCAGCCGCACAACAGAACAATGTTTCTACGCTCGGTGAAAACGAGGAAATCTTCTGACGCGTGCGATGACGAAATACCTTCTCGCTGCAGTTCTCTTCATCCTCATAGGATATGGATTCATAGAAGCATGGCCGCTTCTAGACGGCCCCACACTCGTTATAGACTCTCCTACAGACAATGCTCCCTTCCCAGGAGGCATTGTCGTTCTTCGAGGCAAAGCTGCTCGCGCCGCGGAATTTACGTTGAACGGAGCCCCTGTTCTTCATGACCAGGACGGGAGCTTTTCGTCAACCCTTACCTTTCCTCGCGGAGGCTCTATACTTACCTTTGTGGCTACCGATCGTTTCGGCAGGACGGTAACCGCCACCCGTTCTATTTTCGTACCCTAATCATTTACTTCATTATGGCCTTCAAACCAAAAAAAGAAAAAGTACTCAAAACGATTTCTGTGGCAAGCACCGATAAAAGCGAACGGCAGAAATCAATCGAGCAAGCCCTGAAAGAGATTCGCACCAAGTTCGGTGATGAATCGATTACCACCTATGGCGCAGGCACTCCACAAAAGATACCCGTGATAGCGACTGGTTCTATCGGACTTGATGCTGCACTCGGCGTCGGCGGTCTCCCTCGCGGACGCATTATCGAAATCTTTGGTCCAGAATCTTCTGGCAAAACAACACTCGCGCTCCATGCGATCGCTGAAGCACAAAAAGCAGGCGGTATTGCGGCGTTCGTCGATGCTGAACACGCACTCGATCCGGAATATGCACGCCGGATTGGTGTGAAGCTCACCGAACTTCTTATTTCCCAACCAGATACGGGCGAACAAGCACTTGATATCGTTGAGAGTTTGGTCCGGAGCGGAAACGTCGACATTATCGTTATCGATTCTGTCGCAGCACTCACCCCGAAAGATGAGATCGAAGGCGAGATGGGTCAACAGCATATGGGGAAACAAGCACGCCTCATGAGTCAAGCATTGCGGAAGCTCACTGCTATCGCAGCGCGGAGTAAGACTATTGTCATCTTCATCAATCAAATCCGCATGCAAATAGGTGTCATGTTCGGAAATCCAGAAACGACGCCGGGAGGCAAGGCGCTCAAATTCTATACTTCAGTACGTCTCGATATACGTCGTATCGCGTCGATAAAGAAAGGTGAGGAGGTCGTGGGTGGCCGCGTGCGCGTGAAGGTAGTGAAGAACAAAGTCGCCGCACCCTTCAAGACGACTGAATTCGATCTGCTCTACAACGAAGGTATCAGCCGCGAGGGCGAACTCATTGCACTCGGAGAGAAATTCGATCTTGTGACCAAGAGTGGTGCTACCTACAAAATGGGCGAGACGAAGCTTGGTGTTGGCTATGACGCTTCACGCACGTTCTTACGCGATAATAAGGACATCTCCAAAGATCTTTTGAAACAAATTAAAGCGAAACTGACTGACGCGTAAGCCCGCAACCTCGACGCCCCACTGGGGGTTATCAATGAGTAATGAAGATTGGGTTCATAGGACAGGGTTGGATTGGAAAGAATTATGCAAATGATTTCGAGACGCGCGGCTATGAAGTCGTCCGTTATGCGCTTGAAGAAGCATATCGCGCAAATAAAAAAATCATCGCGACTTGTGAAATCGTATTCATTGCGGTCCCTACACCAACCACTCCTGAAGGCTTTGATGATTCGACGCTCCGTAACGCACTGCTACTCGTTGGTCACGGAAATACTGCAATCATCAAATCAACTATTCTCCCCGGTACAACCGAGGCATTACAGAAATTATTTCCGCATATCTTTGTGCTTCATAGTCCGGAATTCCTTGTTGAGTCCACCGCCGCCTACGACGCGGCACATCCGAATCGCAATATAATCGGTATTCCTACGATAAACGCCTTGTATCGCGAGAAGGCAGAAGAGGTGCTCCGTGTACTACCGGATGCTCCCTATGAAAAAATCATGCCCTCTCGAGATGCTGAATTCGTGAAATACGCTGGTAATTGTTATCTGTTTACTAAAGTAATGTTCATGAATCTGCTTCATGATGTGGTCGCTCAAATGGGCTCTGACTGGGACAACGTGCGCGAAGCACTTATTCACGACCCGCGTATCGGTACGAGTCATACCGAGCCACTCCATAAGAGCGGCCGCGGTGCAGGTGGTCATTGTTTCATTAAAGACTTCGAAGCGTTCCGCGAAATGTATCGCACGAACGTACCCGATACTTATGGGAATGCGCTTCTTGCTGCGTTGAAAGATAAGAATATTGAGTTGCTTGCGAACTCAGGGAAAGATCTCGATCTCCTTAAGGGTGTCTATGGTGACATCAGTGGTTATATACAAAAAAGTTAGAGCGTCTCTGGAGCAGACATTATTGCGAGAGCACGGACGATTTCACGTGCGAGATATACCAGTGCAACAAGCATGAGGAGTATGAGTATTTGCACGAGAAGATGTGTGTGGCCAAACGCCGCAAGATAGAAACGTGGGAGGTCGAGGAGATCTGTCGGCGCATTCTGCAATACACGAGCGACCCACACTTCCCTCCCGATACCCCACAAGGCGAGACCGGACACCGAGAAAGAAAGCATACTGCTTGAAACGGCAAAACGAAGTGCACGGATAAGATGCACCCGTTGCATCACAATACGTTCGATGTTTGATCGGTCATTCATAGTGTTGTGTGTCATATATTTGTTTGAAAAGTTTCTTTGCGCGGTGCACTCGAGTCTTTACCGCAGGAATCGAGAGCTGTTCTGTAGCGGCAATCTCCTCTTGGGTCTTCCCTTCGATAAATTGCAGTCGCAGAAGTTTTGCTGCGGTTTCAGGTAGTTTCGCAAGCGCCGTAATAACTTCATTCCGTATGGAAAGGTCCTCGAGAAATTCTGCCTTCGCGTCCGGCAGCGACTCATAGTGCTCGGGCAGAAGTTCAGCGCGTTTCCCCCATTCAGCACTCTTCATCCGATACTTTGTATAGGCGACACGATTGAGGATAGTGTATGCCCACGAGGAAAAGGTTGCCCCTTCTTGTGCATGATATTTGTCGGCATAGAGGTACATCTTGGTGAAGGCGTCCTGCACTGCTTCTTCGGCATCCTCGGGGCTCCCCAGTATTGTCCGTGCCCGGCGCAGAAGCGCCGCCTCGTAGCGACGAACGAGGATGGCGAAAAGGTCGGGTTCTCTCTGTGAACGTGCAAGAACCTCTGCATCAGAGAGTGCGTCGAGCTCGGTAGTTGAAAAACTCATAATGCCCTGTATCATACTCCTATCCGCCTTTGGCGGCACTTTTTATAACGATTCTTACCCACTATTAGTTTCAAATCTATGGCCGTACTCTCTTACAACGAAATTCTTCCAAAGTGCATTATTAACTATAATAACGAGCCGTATGAGGTGCTGTCTGCACATATCTTCCGCATGCAACAGAGGAAACCAGTGAATCAGACAAAACTCCGTCAGTTGGTCGGCGGCAAAGTCCTTGAAATAGCCTTCCATCAAAACGAGACCGTCACCGAGGCAGATATCGACAAAATGCAGGCAGCGTACCTCTACACCAATAAAGGCGAGAGTTGGTTTGCCGAAGAAGGAAATGCAAAAAATCGTTTCTCGTTTCCTGCAGAAACAATGCACGACAAAGTACAGTGGCTTGTGCCAAATACCTCCGTTGAGGTGCTCACCTACGAAGAAAAGCCTATGTCGATTAAAATACCAGTGAAAGTTGAACTCGAAGTGAAGGACGCTCCTCCGGCAGTCAAAGGAAATACGGTCTCGGGCGGCACGAAGCTCGTCGAGCTCTCTACGGGTGCAAAAATAAATGTACCGCTCTTCATCAACACCGGCGACATTATCCGCATCAACACTGATACCGGTGACTACACCGAACGCGTCACGAAATCGTAACAAACGAGTCGGCACACTGAAAAAAGATAGTAAGACTTGGCCTAGCGGCCCGGAGCGCGATCTTTTTTTAGTGTACCGACGAGAGCTTACGCAGCGATATACGGCATGAGTGCCATAAAGCGAGCGCGCTTGATAGCTTGCATCACGTCGCGCTGTTTGCCAGCCGGTATGCCCGTACGCTTCTTAGAGAGCATCTTGGCGTGCGGATTGGTGAACAACTTCAAATACGCAACATCCTTGTAGTCGATGTGCTTCTTGATTTCTATTTCTTCGCGTTCAGCTTGGTATGCCATACAATAATTTCTATTTAAATTTCTAAATGAATTTAGAAGGGAATATCTTCCGGATTAATCTCCTCGTCCGGATACTTAATCGCTTCGCCCTCGCTCGGCGCCGGCTGTTCATGAGTGGCACTCGGTGCGCCAGTGGACGAGCCGCCCTTCCCTCCATCGGCGCCGAACTGGAAATTGTCGATGATAATCTCGGTACGATAATTTTTCTTACCGCTCTCCTTGTCGTCCCAGGTGCGTGTCTGTAGGCGACCTTCAACAAAAATGGGGCGGCCTTTCTTT
>Ga0334722_10002929_pt1 | contig 18791 bp, 21 predicted proteins | sample C3_bottom_MG_FD_207210 | JGI IMG/M metagenome (GOLD analysis project Ga0334722, IMG submission 207210) | Sediment microbial communities from Yellowstone Lake, YNP, Wyoming, USA - C3_bottom | ecosystem: Environmental > Aquatic > Freshwater > Lake > Sediment | place: USA: Wyoming | collected...
CTCGATGACGCGGGGGGAGACGACGTGTAGGCGTGATACTCGAGCTGCTCACGATGCGCGGTGCCCACTGGCGCTCGCCAGCATGCGCGAGGAAACCCTAACCCCGCCTTAAGCCCATCCTAATCTGTCTCCCGCTGCTCCCTTCATCTTGACGTCGTAGCGTGGCCCTCAGGACGTGCGTTGCCGAAATCACCGCAACCACCATCGGAGGTGCGTCATGTTCAACACGCTGCTTGAGTCGAGGGCGCCGAAGCAGACCACCGTGGGCGGGAAGTTCCTCAGCGCTTCGCTGCACGCGCTGCTCATCTGGGGCGCCGTGGTCGCTACCGCTAGGGCCGGCCAACGAGTGCGCGAAGCGCGGGAGCAGGCGACGCGCTATCTCGAGGTATCGAAGCCGAAAGTGCCTGAGCAGCCTCCGGCGCAACGCAGCGACATTGCGCTCGCCAATGTCGTGCGGGGCTTTCAACTGCTGATCGCTCCCATTGACATCCCGAGCGAGATCCCCGCGATTGACCTCACACGCGCGGTCACGCGCGCCGAGGACTTCTCCGGTACCGGGCTGCCGGGCGGCTTCGCCAATGGTGTGAGCGCTCTCCTTCCCGCAGACCCGACGCAGACGTACCTCGACTTCGAAGTGCAGAAGCCGGTGGTGCAGGCGCCGGGGTCCGCGGCGCCGCGCTATCCGGAGATCCTCAAGTCCGCCGGCGTTGAGGGTGAAGTGCTCGCCGAGTTCGTCGTGGATAGCACGGGACGCGCCGAGGTGTCGTCGTTCAGGGTGCTCAAGAGCTCGCACGAACTCTTCGCGCTCGCTGTCAGGAACGCGATACCCGGCATGCGATTCCTCCCGGCCGAGGTAAATGGCAGGACGGTGAAGCAGATCGTGCGGCAGGCGTTTGTGTTCGCCATTCACAAGTAGGGCGCGGGTAACCCAACGGGGAGGCTCGCCGGGGCCTGCCCAGACGGCACCGTCTACCATCGTGATTCTGGCGACCGCCGTGGAGGCCCCGGACGCCGTGCGCCCAACGCTCGTCGCCGTGCGCCAGGCCGTCGGCGGTTCCATTGCGGCAAGCGACGGTCGGTCGCAACTTCTTCAGACTCTCCTCGAGGACGGCCGCCATGCCGCTGACCGTAGGTTCTGCCGTGCGAGCTCCACGCTCGTTCGCTCGCGCCATTGTTATCTTCGCCGCCCTGAGCGTCGTACCACTGGTCGCCGAGTCGCAGTGCGGGCGAACGAACCCCGCGGTGCAGATCTGGCACCAGACGGGTTATGCAACAGTTGCACGCGGCGATAGCCTGCCGGTCATCACGTGCAGCGTCAAGGCGGAGTCGCTCGACTCGCTGCGCATTGAGCCGAGCGCCGGCGTATCGGTGGCGGAGATTCGCGAGATCTTTGTGCCGGACTCGTTGAAGCGCGCGGGTGTGGGGCTGCGCAAGGGTCACCACGCCTTTCTCGTGTCGCTGAAGGTGAGCAGCGACGCCGAGGCGGGAAAACGCGCCTACTCGCCAGTTTACATAGGAATGGGGCGAGAGAAACCGGAAACGCTCGTTGTGGCCACACACTTGCCGACGCTTCGGGGCGTCACCACATCACTCACGCCCAATGGGCGCACCACTTTTGCCGTGACCGTGCATGACCCGGCGAAAGACGTTGGGATGGGCGCGAGCGTGATGCTGTCGGGCGGGTGCATGTCACTCCAGCGCCGGTTTGTGTTCGTGAAGGTGGACAGCGTGCAGGCCGTGGACGATCAGACGGAGCGGCTATTCTTCACGGCAACGCCGCTCGAAAAAGACTGCTACGCCGACATCGTCGTTCGCGACCAGGCCATGAACGAGGGCCGGCCGCGACTGGATGCGGCGTTTCTGAAGCCGTAAGCGAGCCCTGCCGGACCACATAGCCCTGACGCGTAGGGGAGGATCATGCACGTCATCTTGATGCCGCTCGTCTGGTCATTGTCGATGGCCGGTGTCGCAGCGCCCGAACTGCAGACGCCGCAGGCGACAGTCTCGCCGACCGTAGCCGTCGAGATCGCAAGCCCAACGACGGCCGAGCGCGCACATTCGAGGTGGATTGGATCGCTCGCGTTCAGTGCCGACGGCAAGATGCTGGCCACCGGGGCGGCGGACAGCTCCAACAGTATCAAGCTCTGGTCGGGAGACGATGGCGCGCTGCTCGCGCGACTCGAGGGACTCAAGGAGCGAATGTTCGCGTTGAATCCGGAGAGCGCGCGTGCAGTTGACGCGCTAGGTCATGCGGGCATGATCGCGAGCCTTGCGTTCTCGCCCGACGGCAAGAGTCTTGTCTCGGCCTCCTTCGACAACTCGATCAAAACGTGGTCCGTTACGGATCGACGTGTCGTATCGACCGTGCATGGTGCGACCGCTATCCCGTCGGCCGATGGACCCACCGAAGTAAAGAACCCAGTGGTCTGGGCAGCGCGACTCACGCCCGACGGCAAGCAACTGGTCTACGCGGATCGCACTGGGAGCATCCATATCCTCGACGCCACCGGATTGGCGGAGATCGGTCGTATCGAGACCTACTTGCCGGTCGCGTATGGTTCGCAGTCCGGGCTCGTAATGTCGGCGAATGGCAAGCGCGTCACTTCGTTCGATTACGATAACGCCGAGGTCTGGGACTTGGCGTCGCGGGCGTCGCTGCGCTCTGTGAAAGCGCCGAGTGGAGGAATCACGTCGGTGGCACTGAGTCCAGACGGCGCAACGCTCGCGACCGGCACGATAGACCGTGTCCATCTCTGGGATGTGGCCAGCGGCGCGATGAGCCGGGAGCTCAAGACGTCGGGCATCCGTTTTCAGGTCTATGCCATCGAGTTCACGACGGACGGGCGCCGCCTGATCGCCGCGTCGAATCCGGCAGGGGCGGCCGGCGTCGAAGTCTGGTCGGTGGCCGACGGCAACCGGTTGGCGCTGTTGCGTGGTCCCGAGTTCTCCTGGGTGCGACAGATTGCAGTGAGTCCAGACGGCAAATCGCTCGCCACGGGAAGCGAGTCGGGCCACGTCTGCGTCTGGACTCTCAATTCGCTGGCGTTTCGCATGTGCCTGAGAGATGCCGGGCAGCTGAAGTGATACCACACCAGAGCTGATAGCGCCTCGCTCTGCGGGCGCGTTACGTTCTCTCCGTTCGAATGTCCGCGGCCCCCGCCGACCTCCAGCCCGGGGCCACTCCATGAACTTCGACAGATCTCCAGCCAACCGCCCACCGTGGTGGAAAGGCGCTCGCGGCGAATGGCTCGTCATCGGCCAACTGGCCTTGATGGTGTTGGTGTTCTTCGGTCCGCGCACCTTCGATGGATGGCGGGCGTGGGCCTCGCCAATCGCAGACGGGTGGTCGATCGCCGGATGCTCATTGATGATCGTCGGCGGCACACTGATGCTCGCCGGGATCTTCCGTATTGGGCGCGGGCTAACTCCTCTGCCGTACCCGAAAGACGGGGCCGAGTTGGTTCAGACGGGTCCCTACGCGCTCGTTCGTCATCCGATGTATTGCGGCGGGTTCGGTCTCGCTCTTGGCTGGGCGCTGTTCGTTCAGGGTTGGCTCACGCTAGGGTACGTCGCCGTGCTGTTCGTGTTCCTGGACGCGAAATCGCGTCGCGAAGAGCGCTGGCTCTCCGAGAGGTACCCGGCGTACGCGTCGTATCAGCAGCGCGTGCGCAAGCTCATCCCGTTTGTCTATTGATTGTGTGGGGGAACTCCAATGAAAGTCTAGACGGTGTACGCGCACCCGAATCCCAAGTCATTCTGCCACGCGATTCTTGAACGGTTCACGAAGGGACTCGCGGACGCGGGTCACGCGAGTGAAGTCGTTGACCTCTACGCGATTGACTTCGACCCGGTCTTTCGCCCTCGGGATTTCGCCAGCTACGTGCATGAGGACATGCCACCGGAGATCCTCGAGCGGATGAACTTGAAGCAAGCCGTGCTCGACGTTGCGGGCGGGCCGGTGCGGCGATTCCTCGCGGAACGCTGGTTGCGCAACAACGACACTCGCGCCGTCGCGAAGGTCATACACACCCAGCGGCCCAAGGATGTGATGCTCCAGTGGGAGAAGCTGAAGGCCGCCGACGGACTCGCGTTCATTGCACCGGTGTACTGGCTGCACTTTCCCGCCATCCTCAAGGGGTGGTTCGAACGCGTCTTCGCCTACGGTGACGCCTACGCGCTGACGCCTGAGGGGTGGGGCGGTGAAGCAAGCGGTCGAGTCCCGCTGCTCCACCACGAAAAAGCCCTGGTCATCAGCACGACGCTCTTCAGCGAAGCGAACTACAAGGCCGCCTGGGAAGCGCCAGTCACCCGGATGATCGACGACTGGGGACTCCGATATCCGGGAGTTATGCACGTCGAACACGTCTACTCCTTTCGCGTGCCGGTCGTCGACGATGACACTAGACGGAGCTACCTGGACCGAGCGTACCGCTCTTTTCTAGGTCTGATCTGTCTACGAACGGGACCAACGTCCCCAATCAGTCGCCTAAGCTCTAAAGAAGTGCGCCGTCCTTGGGGAGAGGAACAGAAGTGCCGGGCGTCCAACTTCCCAGTGAGCATTCCTGACTGGGATTTGACAAGAATGAGCAGTATTTCGCCATGGCACTATCACGGCAGGTTACAATTTGCACCGAATTGCGGTATCGTGGACTCGCGGGCGGCGCCAAGTTGCCGCTACCACTTGGGATACGCCCGCATCTAGTTCGTCTTCACGCAAGCGTTTGTGTTGGGGAAACACGTGACGCGCGCGTAACGGCAGAGGCTTGGCCGACGTAAACCAAGGTAGCAGGGGGGCTCGCTTGAGCATGGCCGCACACAATCACCTCGGTTCGAGCACAACAATAGTGCGCGGCTCGAGTGATCCTCAGGAAGCCGGCGCTGGAACACTCTATTGCGATCCCCTGACTGCTTATCGTAGTGACCTGGAGCGCGTGGGCGATGTCGTCCAGTTCGGGGCCACCGACGACAAGTGGTTGAGACGTGCGGTGCGGATTGAACGACTGGCGGCCTGTGCATTGCGGACTAGGTCAGAGGTCCGTCGCGTATCGTCGATGTCGAGCCTCTCACAGGCAGGAATCCTCGGAGTGGCGGAACGAATCGAGGCAGCGGGCGCGCTTCTCCTAGCATTCAGCCTCTTGGATAGCGCTCGCCGCCTGTGGGACATCGTGGCTCCCGCCGCAGCTTGCGCGGCACTCTTGCGGCAGGCGCGCATCGGCCGGACCCTCGGCCGCTGGGACGTGGCCGAGCGCCTCTACAACGCGCTAGTCCGAAGATCCGCAGCTTGCGGGACCCCGGACCTAGCAGGCCAGGCGTATCTGGGCCTCGGCAGCATGTACTATCACACCGGAAAGCTGTCGGCGTCCAGATTATCATTTCGACGTGCGCGCGCCCTTGCCGACCGGAGCCTCACTACGACGAGTGCCTCCTACCACGGCGAGATGGCGGTCGCTTTGGCTCAGGGAGACCTGAATGCCGCGCTCGTCTCTGGAGTCGAGGCACTGGAAACCCGTGCGCTTCGGCGTCCTGACGAGGTCGGCGTGCTGGTGAACATCGCAGCGATCGCGATCAGAAGCGGCGATGCAGCAGATGCGATCCGGCTGCTCGCACGGGCGCGGACGCTGACGCGGCACGGCCGACTGCGAATGCACATTCTCGGGAAGACGGCGCTGGCCGCAGCGGCTTTGGGAAGAGTCGCCGCGGTGGATCGGGCGGCGTCTGGCATCATTCGCGAAGCAGCTCGCGTCAACTTTCCGGCTGACGAGTTGGAAGCGCGAAGCGAACTCGCCCAGGCGTATCTCGATGTTGGGGAGACGCCCAAGGCGTTCAGAATAGCTCGCTCAGTCCGCGCGCGCGCGGTTCGTCTGGACCTTGGCGTAGTCGTGCAGCGATGCGACGCCATCCTGCGCCTGCCGCACGTCGCTTCGCCGCCGCTGCGACTCAGGACTTACTCGCGCCGCCATCTCCTTTCGATTGGGCCGCTTCTTGAGGCGCGCTGAGCCCCTAGTACCAAGGAACGGTGTCATGTGCGAGAGGCGGCTGGGGGGCGGTCGGCGATGTGCCGCAGGCGGCGGCTGTGAAGAGCAACACTGCGGCTAGGAAGAGCCGGACGACCGTGGTACGTGACATTCGTGCGCTCCTGATGAGGTGTGAGCGCGATCGATGTCATAGCGCGGAGTGCGTGTCTGTCACGGGAGGTTACGAAGTGTCACGTCAGGTTACATGATCCCACAGCGCGCAGCCCTGATCTACGTGGGCATCCATCCCAGTCCGGTTGGGCGGCTTATCGCACGTGCAGCGCCTGATGTGCCGGTCGTTTCGTGCCAGACGGTCTCGTCCGCGATGCACGCTATCGCGAGAGGTCGGGTGCAACTCTTGGCGTGCGAGCCGCAGGACATGGCTGGCCAACGCACAGAGGGGCTGCTGACTTCCGTCTCGACGCGATATCGGACGATCGGAACGATCGGCGTTGTTCCACGTGCTCGCGTGGATGGCGGCGCGCTCGTACGCTTGGTGCAGGCAGGAGTCCATTCGCTGCTGATGAGCGACGAGCGCCTGAGCACCCTGGATTGTCGGCGGGCGATGACCGAGGCGTGCGTTCGGGCTGGAGTCGGGAGCGTAGCCTCGTCGCTCTTAGCGCTCGTGCCAAGGCCGGCACGCCTGTTGCTAGAGTACGGGCTCCGCTACTCCGCTGAGGCCGTGAGCGTAGCGCGAGCCGCGGAAGCGTTGCAGGTGCACCGGAAGACGCTCTTCTGGTGGTGCACCCAAGCAGGCTTGCCAGCGCCCCAACAGTTGCTTGGCTGGTGCCGCCTGCTCGCCGTTGCATCGCTACTCGAGGACTCGGGGCGTCGTGTAGACCATATCGCGTTAGACCTTGAGTTTCCGAGCGGCACTGCTTTGCGAAATATGCTCTTACGGTACACAGGCTTGTCGCCGTCGCAGCTGCGGACTCGAGATGCGCTTGTCAGTATGCACGAACAGATAGCTTCGGCGCTCCGAGGAGGCAGCTGACAGTGTAGCGGCGCCGGAGCCGGCGTCTCACACGTGCGCTGCCCCATGCGCAGAGCACCTTCTCGGGCCAGCCGCCTGCCAGCTCGAGCGTCGCACCTGCGTTGACCGGTCCCGATAGGTCCTCTTGCAGGCCGGCTCAAATGTAACCTGGCATGATAGGCGCACCTGGTGCGCTAACATAGTTCTTCTAGCAGTCTACTCTTGCCGCGCCCTTGCGGCGAGCGCCCGTCGCTTGCGCGGCGGCGGCTCATCGGAATAGGGCGCCAGTTCCACGCATCGATTCGAATGCCCGACCTCTCATGAACAACGGAATCAATCCACAGCTGCCGTATTATCTCATGCTGTACCTGCTAACAATCGTACTTCGATGCATTCGGGCGTATCGCAACCGTCCGGTTGGCACACTGGCGTCTGAAGCTCAGCGCGGGTACCTCGCGAGCTACTTCTTCTTTGGTTTCGAGTTGGTCAATGTGGCCGCTGGTGTGTTCATCCTGCTCTCCGAACACGCCTCGAAGTACGTCGGAACGGTCATGATTCTCTACGTCATTCTGGTCATCTTCAGCTTCTTCATCGAGGAGAACAACGTCGGACTACGCGTGCGCACGGCTGGCCATGTGACCGTGTCGCTGGTGATTGTCGGCGTAACGCTCGCCTCATTTATGAAGATCGACGGCCTGCGCGGCCCCGTCGGCGACGGTTCATCGGCGAGGTGGCGCGTGGCGCTTCCTTTCGTGGATGCAACTCTCAACCGCAACTTCGCCGTTAGGTTGTCGCCGGTGCAGTCAGTCTGGGTCACCGACGTAACAGCGAACGGACGAAGCGCCGCGATCGACTCGGCGAAGGCTCGGTTCTACTCTGTGACAGGCCCGAAGCCGTTTCTTGATCGAACGGAGAAGTCCCCCGTCTCCATGATTGTGCTTGACGCGAGTGTAGTCGCGGAGCGGCGCGCTGAAGGGCAGTAGTCTGGGCGATTTGCCGTCGGGCGTGTGTTGACGGGTGCGGCGTCAAACGACGATGCCGCCGCTCGTTGGGGGGGGTAGGGCCTTCTACGATTCTCGTTGCCACCGTCCGGCGGACGATTCGGTCCTGACGCGCCGGCACTGTTGCCTGGTGCCGCCCCTCCCTTGAGACAGCGGCGGGAGCTTCTGCGGAGGGGGGCGAGCTGCGGGCGCGGGCGTCCGCCGGCCGGCGTGCCGCTTTGTGGGTGCGACGACCTCGCACGAGTGGCGGCAGGTACAATCTACCCCAACGGCTGCGCCTTATCGCCGCTCGGTGTTCACTCGCGAAGTTGATACAGATGAAGTAGGTTGCCCAGTCGCTCGGCAACCGACGCCTTGGTTGTTCTGGTGCGCGCCCGGGCTGCACTACTAGCTCGAAGAGCATCCTGCGTGCGGGAACGCCTCAACGACTGGGCGCGTCTCCCTGATCCAGTCGTCCTTGGAATTCTCGGTGAGGAAGCGACCCTCGGCCTCTTTCACGATCTCCATTGAGCAAGGGTTGAGTGGCCGAGACAATGCGAGGGCCTGGAGTTCCGCCCCGAGCTCGGTCGCCTCCGCATCGCAGCGTTCGACCTTCTGCGAATGGTGGTAGAAGTGGGAAACAGGTCCTCTGCAACCCAGCGGCCTTGCACCTTGGCTCGCACAGCGTCGAGACGCGGCAGAGCGGACTGAATCACTGCGAAAAGGTCAGCGCGTGCGCGATTTCTATCGTCGGTTTGCAAGTGTTTTGTCGTTGAGTAGTGCCGTCCATACCCATGTAGCTGGACGCACGGCAGGGAGACCTCGGCAGCCCGTCTCGGCTCGAACCCCCTCTCCGCGTCGCCAACAGCCCCATGCCAACGTACATCACCGGTGGCGTCAGCGAATGAGCGCCTCGCCGCCCTGCGAATCGGCGCACCTCTCCGGAAGGCGATGCGGCAGCATCGCTCTGGCCGCCCAGGGACCTTGTCCATCACTTCGCGCAGTGTCGGGGCGGCATCACCTCTCGCATCTGCCGTCCATCCTCTGAGACGGTACGCGCTCGCGGTGTGTTCGGTGACGCGCGAGCCGAGCCCGCTCAGCTGTGACGCTCCACCGCGGTTGGCTGAACATCCCCTTCGCTCCGTGCGACGATGATCGCTCCCCTCCGGCGCGTGAACCCGAGGGCATCGCGCGGCACGCTCCCGATGCTCGGCAGCGCCTGAACTGAGCGGTTTCGTGGAGCTACCGTCGGGTTGCGGCGGTCCGGACGGCTTGCCGCAATTTGTCCGAGGTAACCTAGCGTGATAGTAGCGACTTTCCCACGCCGTAAGCTTTTGGGATGACTTCCAGAAAACAGATGGAGACGCCGATTGCGACCGCTCTCACGGGCTCCCATCTGACCGTCGATGTGCTAGGGGACGCTGATGCGCTGGTGCGCCGACTCTCCGCGATACGCCTCGGTGCCGTGCAATTCCGCTTTGGATGCCGTGCGGACGAGCATCTCGGCAGGGTGCAAGCGGGCCACCGCTTGGTGCTTGTGGATCTGTCCAGCGAACGCGCCCTAGGCGCGGCTACGGCCCTTCGGGCCCATATGGCGAACCGAAATGATGCACACCTTACGCTGATTGGATTGGTTCGGCGCCGCCCGCTGACCATTGCGGCCGCCCCGCGCTTTCTCGATATCCTGCCCTTGGAAGATCCCTGGCTCGAACCCCGACTGCGGAGCTATCTCGCCGCCCCAGCCGCAGCGAGGCAACTCTCAGCTGCATTCTCGCTGCTTGAGCAGGTCGCGCCGCAGCTTCCTGCCACGGTTGTGGAGGAACTTCTGGGAACCCCCGTTGAGCATCTGAGCGTGAAGGTGTGGAGCGCAAAACGGATGCGTAATCGGACGTCCGTGTATCGCGCTTGCGTACGTCACGGGTGTACTCCGCACGCGCTCTTAGAAGTATTCAGGACCATTCAGTTCCTTTCCCGAGCGCACAGCGTGAATGACGGCGATGGCGTCGAGGTCCCAATCGACCGCGCTACGAGGCGTGTGCTCTTTAGAACCCTGAGCGTCGGAACGACGGACCTGAGGAGTGTCATGTCCGCGTCGCCGGAGGCGTGGAAACCTCTCCTCGCGGCACGACTACGACAATACTTGGCGACGCGTGCGCCGGGAGCGAGACGCACACGGCAGTCGCCTGGCGCGAGTTAGGCAGTGAGCGCAGTATCACCGCGCACATGCGTGCGGTCGTGCGCAGCGGCAGGTCGCACGGCGCGTTGCGCCACGGCGGCCCTGCCGGCAAGGGTGGGCCTCATGCCAACACAGCTGCGTACCCCGTGTTGGTGCCTCTGAAGAACCGCGATGCAACATCTTGGCACTTGCGTGTCTCGGAATGGAAGCGCAAGACTGGGGCCGCTGTCAGTGGCACCTCGCGGCCGCGCCGTCCCATTCGACAGCACCACGAAGATCAAAGTCAATGCAGCTCACGCTCAACACAGGGGGACCAGATGAGAAAGCTCGCTCTCGCTTCGGCTCTTGCGGTTGGTCTGTTCGTAGGCGCCCCCGCGCCCGCCAAGGCGGACCAGGCATGTATCGAAGGCTGCAATCGGGATTTCCCGGGCAGTGACCCGGTCAGCATCAGCATTCGTGGCTGGTGCTACATCATCCGAAACTGCATCGCCGAAGAGTAGGCGAGGCTGGTAAGATGGCGAGTGTGTAGGGGCTTGCACCTGGCCTTGCACACTCGTGGGCCTGGCCCGGGCACGGTGTTCTCGTCGGTCCTCTACTCCTCACTTGAGGTGGTCTCAGTGCAGCGACTCTACTCTTCTGCCGTGCTCGTGGCTGCGCTTTGCGTCGCGGCTTGCAGCGATAGTTCAGTCCAGAGACTCGAGCGCATGCCGTTGGGTGTAGACGTGGAGCGCCTGAGGATGCCGGCAGCGATCCGGATCACCCAGCGAGACAAGATCGTGATCGCAGAGAACGGAGGACGGCGGTTTCGATTCTTTTCTCTTGGCGGAGCATCGCTGCCCGAAGAGGATATTCCTTACCCCTCCGCACTCAGACAAGTGCAGGACTTCGTCGCGTCGGACAGTGGCCTGTGGGTGCTTGACACGGCGTATGCGCTGTTGAACGTATCACGGAAGGGAGTGCTGCTCCGTAATCTAGCCGACACGTACGAATCCAATCTAGCTTTGAGTGGCACACTCGTAGTGCTCTCCTCGAGCCCGCAGTGGAGCTTGCCGCTGCCAAAGGGACGCCGCGCCTGGCCTCTCGCTCGGATGATGACCTGGGCAGGCGACTCCGGAGCCGAACTCGCTGGACGTGTGAACGGAGCCAATCCATTCGCTTCGCATATTGCGAACTTCGTCATAGCAGCGGGAACTCGTGATGGACAGGGAGTGTGGCTGGCCCACCTAAACGCGCCAGTTGTCTCGTATCTCGATCTGGCGACGATGCAGGCAACGCGCTATGACCGCGCGATTCCCTTTGGGTGGCGGAAATTGGCCGGCACTTTTCGCCCCAGCAGTATCAACGAGGGACAACGGGCGCCGTTCGATCCGGTTGCGCTAGGCATCGCGACCGACTCGCTCGGCCACGCGTATGTGCTGACCCCGAGAAATGACCGCACGGATGACTCTCGCATGTTCCTTGACATCTTCTCACATAAGACGGGCCTGTTACACCGCTATCTTCTGGATCGCGGCGGCACTCACGTTGCGGTCGCGTCGAACGGCCGCGCCGCTTATGTACTTGACGAACGGTCGCGTCGGGTGTTTGCGTACTCGATCCCCGAGTGAGGCGGCCACGCGTTGATTCAACTACTGACTCCGATGCGAGCGATCGCGTCCGTGCTGCTCAAGCGACTGTGGAGGTCGCGGTTGCCGATCGCACTCGGTGTTCTCGTTCTCGCTCTCTGTTATTATGATCACGTGCAGCTGTCGGGGAGCGGCCGCGGCAACTGGTGGGCGGTCTTGGCGCTGGTCGGTCCCTGGAGCGGGTTTCTCGCCAGCTACGATCTCTTCGAACGGCTACATGCTGAGGGTGCGCTTCGGCCGCTGTTGCTGCGAGGGGTGTCGCGTTGGCAGCTCGCTTTGGGTGCCGTGCTTGCCTCGGGCGCCGTGGTCGTTGCTGCCGTGCTGATGACAGGGTTGTACTTGGCTCTGTCTGGACGCGCGCCTATCCGTGGAGAGGCTCTCGCGGCACTCGCTGCTGCACTCGTAGGCGGGATTGCCGCTGCTGCCTTCTGGGCGTCTGGTTCTCTGCTCCTCCCTCGCGACGCGGGTGCCGTGGCAGGGATTCTCCTCCTCACGTTCTCGGCGAATACACCGAGTCGATGGCTCCCGATGGACCTGCCGGCGTTCGTGCAGAATGCCGTGCGGGTGTTTTGGTCGTGCATTCCGGGACCAGGGCGAATCGATCAGTTGATGCAAGCGCAGCATTCATTTGGCGACTACGCCCTTCTCGTTGTCATTGGGGTGTTCGCCGTGCTTGCCGCGCAGGTACTGCTCGGGCGGCGCGCGTGGTTGCGACGCCCCCGCTCGGGCGGTGACGCGTGACGGCACCCGAGGTGGCGCTAGACGCGGTAAGCGTGGTCTATCACCAAGGGCGTCGTGGCACTGGCGATTTGACCGCGCTGCGTGGCGTGTCGTTGAGCGTCATGCCTGGAGAAATACTTGGTCTCGCAGGGCCGAACGGTGCCGGCAAGACGACCTTGCTTGAGGTTGCGGTTGGTGCTGTGCAACCGAGCCTTGGCGTAGTGGCCTGGCGAGGGGAGCCATGCCTCGCTGGCAGCGCCCGCAGGCGTGTCGGATTCTGCCCGGACGTGCCGATGTTCCCGCAACGGCTTACTGCGGCAGAAGTACTGGCGTTCTACGCCGAATCCAACGACCAACGCGACTATCGGGCGCGTATGAAGTACCTGGTTGAAGCGCTCGACCTCGGCCACGTACTAGAGAAGAAAGTAGAGACAATGTCCCGGGGCACTCTGCAACGCGTAAACGTTGCTGCGGTACTCCTTGGGCAGCCGGCGCTCATTATCTGCGATGAGACGTTTGCTCCCCTCGACCCTGTCGCGCAGCGTCAACTTAAGGATGTGCTCCGTGCGGAGGCGCAACGTGGCGCGGCTGTGATCGTGTCATCGCACCATCTCGATCAGCTCGTGCGAACCGCGGAGGATGTGATCATTCTTGCGGACGGCAGAGTTAGACGGCACGCGCGCGCCGTTCTTTTGCGATCGCGGGATGTTGCCTTCTCGCTGCGGGCACGTGTCGACGGTGCTACTCTAGAGCGTTTGCTCCAGCTCCGACCAGACGCATGGGTGACAGATGAGAAGGTATGGGTGCCATCACTTGAGTCAGACGGGGATGGACGTAAGTGGCTCGAATCGCTCGCGACGGTCACTGGCACGGCTGTCGAGTGGAGTGTCTGCGCATTCTCGCCCGAGGGGTTCTTCCTTGACGCCATCAGGAGCAGCCGATGAAGTATAAGACCGCCGCATCCGTTGTGGTCTCTCTCTGTTTGCTGCCTGCGCATGCCGCCTCTGCCCAGACTGCGAGTGGAGCGTCCGCGGAGCCGATCACGGAGATTCGCACTGTGCTTCGCCGCTCAGCGCCAGGTGTGTTTGCGAGTGTGTCCCGCGTACGCGAGATCGCAGGTGGCAAGGTTGTGGCTTCAGACTTGAGGGCAGGGCGCGTCCGCGTGCTGGATTCCACGCTTGCTGTTCTGCAGACACCACTGGACTCCGTTTCGGTCGCCGCGAACGCGATCGGCCAGCGTCTCGTGAGCGTGTTTGCCGGACAAGCGGACTCCACGCTCGCACTCGATATCGGCGGACTCACGATGCTCGTACTGAATTCGAGCGGCGACATTGCCCGGGTTACTGCGGCCCCCCGCCCTCAAGATATTGGCTACTGGGTGGGCGGCCCGTTCGGCACGCCCGCCGTGGACAGCAGGGGCCGGTTCATCTATCGCGGCCATGCGCGGTCTCGTAAGCCCATGTTGGACGCCGACACACAAGTCATGATCGACGCGGACTCGGCACCGGTCGTGCGGTGGTCCGCTTCGACGACAATGCTCGATACCGTCCTCTTTGTGCGCGTGAACCCCACCGAGACGCACCTGCGCATTGGTGTCGACGGGAAACCTTCGGTGACGATCTACGTGAATCCAACGCCGAGGGTCGATGACTGGGTGGCGCTACCGGAGGGAGGATTTGCGGTTGTCAGAGGTCGGAACTTCCAGATAGAGTGGATAGACGCTGACGGGAGGCAGACGCACACGGCACCCATACCGTTTGACTGGCAGCGATTGGACGAGGCGCGGCGACAGCTCGTGCGCGACTCCGCCGAGTCGGCACTCGCGATTGATCGGGCGCGCGCCGCTGCGCTCATGGGACAGTCGGTCAGCGGTAGTGGGCGAAGCGCAGTTGCATCCGCTCCGCAGATGCTGCTTGTTCCAGCAGACCGAATGGGGGACTACCTGCCTGCGTTCGTTGCTGGCGCTGCCATCGTGGACGACGCTTCTCGAGTGTGGATCCGGACCACAGCAGCTATCGGCGGAGCCACCGTGTACGAGGTCGTCAGCCGAGGCACTTGGCCGCCTCGGCGTGTGTTGGTGCCACCGGGTCGCATGATCGTTGGCTTCGGCCGGCAGTCACGGGTCTACTTGGCCAGCTTAGACGACATTGGGGCCCGATTGGAAGTCGCGTTGATACCCGACCTGAAGTGAGTGGAGCCATGCACGCGTAGTGTGGCTCGTGTCGTGGGGCTACACGGCAGGACGCCCTCCTCGGGCTGCGGTCATTCGGTGCGGGTGTGACTGCCGCTCAACCTCACTTCCTGTGGACCGATTGCGGAGCACGGGGCGGTCGATGTTCGTGCTTGATGTGGGACCCGAGAGCGGACAGAACGGAAGTGGAATCAGGCCGCTGCTGGGATCCTCGTTCCCTGGCATCAGGTTGCGTACTCTGCCGGGGTCAGGTGCCCGAGTGGGCTGTGGGGCCACGCTGGTTGTAGTCCTGCCGCCACGCGTCGATCTTCGCCTGCGCTTCAGCCAGCGACAAGCACTGATACACAAGCACTGATCCCGCAAGCGTCTGTTGAAGGACTCGATGTGCGAGTTTCGCCTCTCGATCCACGTGACACGGTTGATAAACCCGCTGCCCGGCGGGAATGAATAGGAAGGCAAGTCCGGGCACCTCTTCCATCTTACCGTGATGCGCCGCACGTTCGACGGCCGTCAGGTCTTCGGCGTTCGTTCCTTCCAGCCGTGGCGCAAGCGCTCGTACTACGTCTCATCATGATGATGAAGGCGCCCCTGACGAGCGTGCGGCGAGTGCACACCTCACTCTCGCGGTGCATGGTGGCCTGGTGATCGGCACGAGTGTTTCTCGCGTCTCCACGGGCCCCCGATTGTGGCTGGCGCTTGTGCTCCTGATTCCACTCAAAGTCGCACAACAGCTCATCGGCGGCACGCTGCTGCTCGCTGGGATCTTCCGCATCGGACGCGGCCTCACGCCGCTCCCGTACCCGAAGGACGGCGCCGATCTCATTCAAACGGACCCCTACGCGCTCGTGCGCCATCCGATGTACGGCGGTGGGCTCGTACTCGCATTGGGCTGGGTGCTCTTCGTGCATGGATGGCTCACACTCGCATACGTCGCGGCGCTCTTCGTGTTCCTCGACGCGAAATCGCGACGCGGAGAGCGCTGGCTCTCCGACACGTACTCGGCGTACGCGTCGTATCAGCAGCGTGTGTCCAAGTTAATTCCGATCATCAGGAAGTAGCGCGGCGACAGCGCTCCCCGTGCGATCATCACCGCTAGGGAACCCTAACGGCGCCTTAAGGCCATCGTAATCTCACTCCCGCGGCGCCCTTCATCTTCGCGTCCTACACTGCACCCCAGGAACTGAGTTGCCGTCATCACCGCAACCACCATCGGAGGTGCGTCATGTTCAACACGCTGCTGGAGTCGAGGGCGCCGAAGCAGACCACCGTGGGCGGGAAGTTCCTCAGCGCTTCGCTGCACGCGCTGCTCATCTGGGGCGCCGTAGTCGCCACCGCCAACGCCGGCCAACGGGTGCGCGAAGCGCGGGAGCAGGCGACTCGCTATCTCGAGGTATCGAAGCCGAAAGTGCCTGAGCAGCCTCAGGCGCAACGCAGCGACATTGCGCTCGCCAACGTCGTGCGCGGCTTTCAACTGCTGATCGCTCCCGTTGACATTCCGAGCGAGATCCCCGCGATTGACCTCACGCACGCGGTCACGCGCGCCGAGGACTTCTCCGGCACAGGGACGCCGGGCGGATTCGCCAATGGGGTGAGTGCCATGCTCCCTGCCGATCCGGGGCAGACGTACTTCGATTACGAGGTGCAAAAGCCAGTTGTGCAGGCGCCGGGCTCTGCCGCGCCACGCTATCCGGAGATTCTCAAGTCGGCCGGCGTGGAAGGCGAGGTGCTCGCCGAGTTCGTCGTGGACAGCACGGGGCGCGCCGAGCCGTCGTCGTTCAAGGTCCTCAAGACCACGCACGAACTCTTTGCGCTCGCCGTGAAGAACGCGCTCCCCGGCATGCGATTCCTTGCCGCCGAGGTGAATGGCCGGAAGGTGAAGCAGCTCGTGCGGCAGTCGTTTGTGTTCGCCATTCAGAAGTAGAGTGCGGTGTCCGCAACACGGAGTCGCGAGACACGACGTTCGGGGCGCCAAGGTCGCAAACGGTGAGTTCGTAACGAGATACGGGTGTTGCGTTAGATATGGAAATAAGTAATACTTATCACCATACCTCACCAAAGGCACCATGGCCCGTTCCGCCGCCCCCTCCAAACCGCGCATCATCACTCGGCGTCGCCGCGCCGCATCGAAAACGGTGAAGAAGACGTTCACGCTCGCCGAGGAGACCGTGCGCCTGCTTGGCGCGGCGGTCCGCGAGGGCCGCGCGGAGAATCTGAGCGCGTACGTCGAGGCGGCCATCGAAGAGAAGCTCCGCCGCGCGACGCGCGATGTGCTGTACGACTCCTATCAAGCCGCCGCCCAAGACCCCGCGTTCATGGCCGACATGCGTGGCGTTGCCAAGACCTTCAAACGCACGGCCGCTGACGGCCTGCGCGACGAGTGATGGCGTTCAAGGGGCCAGTGCATCAGTGGGACACCTTCGTCGCTGACCTGGAATACCCCGTCGGCAGCGAACGGGGCGGCGCGCGTCGGCCGGTGATCATCGTGTCGAACGGCGGTTTCAACGCCGCATTCCCTCTGGTCACCGTCATCCCGCTCACCAAGCGCGAGGGGAAGAAGCGCCGAGTGTATCCGTTCGAGGTGGTCATTCCCGCAAAGCTCGCCGGCAATCCGGTGGAGAGCATCGTGATGCCGTATCAGATTCGGACCATTGACAAGACGCGCTTGATACGACCGCTTGGGCGCGTGACGGATGCCGCTGTCCGCCGGGCAATCGAGAACCGAATCATTCAGCATCTCGGCATTGAGCTCGATGACGCGGGGGGAGACGACGTGTAGGCGTGATACTCGAGCTGCTCACGATGCGCGGTGCCCACTGGCGCTCGCCAGCATGCGCGAGGAAACCCTAACCCCGCCTTAAGCCCATCCTAATCTCTCTCCCGCTGCTCCCTTCATCTTGACGTCGTAGCGTGGCCCTCAGGACGTGCGTTGCCGCAATCACCGCAACCACCATCGGAGGTGCGTCATGTTCAACACGCTACTGGAGTCGAGGGCGCCGAAGCAGGCCACCGTGGGCGGAAAGTTCCTCAGCGCTTCGATGCACGCGCTGATCATCTGGGGCGCGGTGGTCGCCACCGCCAACGCAGGCCAACGGGTGCGCGAAGCGCGGGAGCAGGTCGCGGGGTATCTCGAGGTGCCGAAGCCAAAGGTGCCGGAGCAACCTCAGGCGCAGCGCAGCTACGTTGCGCTCGCCAATGTCGTGCGGGGCTTTCAACTGCTGATCGCTCCGGTGGACGTCCCGAGCGAGATTCCCGCCATTGACCTTACGCGCGCGGTCACGCGCGCCGAGGACCTCTCCGGCACAGGGACGCCGGGCGGATTCGCCAATGGGGTGAGTGCCATGCTCCCTGCTGATCCGGGGCAGACGTACTTCGATTACGAGGTGCAGAAGCCAGTCGTGCAGGCGCCGGGCTCTGCCGCGCCACGCTACCCGGAGATTCTCAAGTCGGCCGGCGTGGAAGGCGAAGTGCTCGCCGAGTTCGTCGTGGACAGCACGGGGCGCGCCGAGCCGGCGTCGTTGAAGGTGCTCAAGAGTTCGAACGAACTCTTTGCGCTCGCCGTCAAGAACGCGATGCCGGGCATGCGATTCCTCCCGGCCGAGGTGAACGGCAGAAAGGTGAAGCAACTCGTGCGGCAGCCGTTCGTGTTCGCCATTCACAGGTAGTGAGCGACGACCGCCTGTCGGAGCGACCTGACCCTGCGATGTTTCGCGCTTGACACGATTCATATCTTAGGAAGGACTTCATCCGACTGGGCGCGTCCCAGTGGCGCCCGTGGGCTTCGGTCCACGGGCGTTCTCTTCAACTGGGAGCTCGTATGAGAGGGAGTTGGCCGGATCATCGAACTGACGTATATTCTTTGTTGCAATCGTACGTCACGCCAAATCCTATGGACACCAAACTCACCCTCCGGCTGGACGCCCAGCTCATCCGTCGCGCCAAGGCCTATGCCAAGCGCTCCGGGAAGTCGGTTTCGGCCGTCGTCGCGGACTACTTCGCCGCACTCGAGGCCGAGAATGGCGGCGAGATGACGCTCGGACCCAAGGTGCGCTCACTGATCGGCGTGCTGCGGGAGCGGCCGGCTGATGAGCAGGCGTACCGACGGCATCTGGAGA
>Ga0334722_10002930_pt1 | contig 18790 bp, 18 predicted proteins | sample C3_bottom_MG_FD_207210 | JGI IMG/M metagenome (GOLD analysis project Ga0334722, IMG submission 207210) | Sediment microbial communities from Yellowstone Lake, YNP, Wyoming, USA - C3_bottom | ecosystem: Environmental > Aquatic > Freshwater > Lake > Sediment | place: USA: Wyoming | collected...
AACAACAGTGTCGAAGATATTCGCGCGCTTACCGAGGGTGTCTACACACTCCCATTTTCCTCGTCCTACAAGGTCTACATACTCGATGAAGTGCACATGCTCTCCAAGGGCGCATGGAATGCATTTCTTAAAACGCTTGAGGAGCCACCTGCACATGCGGTCTTCATTCTCGCGACGACCGAACTCGAGAAAGTGCCCGAGACGGTACAGTCGCGCTGTCAGGTGTTTGAATTTAAGAAGCCGACGCGTGCAGTGTTAGCAAAGATGACGGCGGCGGTCGCAAAGAAAGAAGGGTACACACTTACATCGGACGCCGCCGAACTCATCGCAATGCTCGCGGAGGGTTCGTATCGTGATGCACTCTCGGTATTGCAAAAAGTGTTTTCGGGTGCGGATGATAAAAAGCTTTCGCGTGAGATGGTCGAAGCGACGACCGGTGCACCGAAGCGAGAGCAGGTGCATGCGCTCATACACGCGCTCGCCGAAGGCGAGCGTGGCAAGGCACTTGAAGCAATAGAAAAGGCGGCGAAGTCGGGTGCAGATATGAAACTCTTTTTGGAGCTCGTGCTCGAGGCGCTGCGCGCTACACTTCTTCTCCGTTACGCACCTGAACTCCGCGCCGCGCTCGAAGCCGAGCTTGGTGCGGACGAATTTGCCGCACTGCAGATGTATGCAAAAGACAACCCCTCGACGAAGCTCGGGGCAGGAGGCATCACGCACACGACTATGCTCGCGTTTCTGAACGCCGCCGAACGTATCCGCTACGCGCCCATCCCTGCGCTCCCACTCGAGCTCGCTGTACTCGAACTCTTTCCCGAATGATTGGGGACACTATTCGCTGGCTGGTGCTTGCGGTTGTCATCGCAACGACGGGTGGCGGTCTCTACTATCAATACCAAAACACCCGCCCCTGCGCGCATCCGATCTCATATGCTATGGGCGCAGTTGATGCGCGTTTCGGCATTACGGACGCGACGCTCATCACCGATGCTAAGGCTGCCGCAATAATTTGGAACAAGGCGGCGGGGAAGATTGTTCTTGTCTACGACCCAAAGGCGAGTTTGAAAATCAATTTTATCTATGACGCGCGCGAGGCCAACGCCAAGCTCGGCGGCGAGATAGCTCTCCAACAGGCCGATATGGATACCGCGCGCGCCGCGCTCGATGTCGAGCAGGCGCAGTTTCTCGTGCAGCAGACCGCATATACTGATGCAGTAAGTGCAGTGAATGCCCGCGGAGGCGCCACGCCGGGCGAAGCCGCGGCGTTGGATGCACAGCGGGCGTCGCTTAACGTTCTTGCGGATTCTATTCATAATAAAGCTGCTCTCTTTAACACGAGCGTCGCTGTGCTGAACGCCGTGGTGGCACAATACAACCAAACTACGGGGCATACGTTCAAGGAAGGGGAATATGTCCGGGACTCCGCTGGCGAACGTATCAACATCTTTGAATTTGTCGGTCAGATTCAGCTCGAGCGCGTCCTCGCGCACGAGTTCGGACATGCGCTCGGTCTTGACCACAACGGCAATCCAAAGTCCATTATGTTTGCGGAGAATGAGAGCGGTAATCTGGCCCCGACCGCTTTCGATCTCGCCGCGCTCAAGGCCGTCTGTGGGATTTGAAACGCACTGACGAATCGCAAAACTAGTGATAGAGTTTCCCTGTGCGATAGAATTTAAAGTATTGGGGGATCGTCTAACGGTAGGACAGCGGCCTTTGAAGCCGTTAATTTTGGTTCGATTCCAAGTCCCCCAGCAGTTGTGAATTACTCCCAGCGTTCGACCAGCGTCGGAGCGGTTTCTTAGCCTCGATGCTGAGTATTTTGTCTTTTAGTGACAGGTTCGAACCAACGGTTTCAATAATTAGTTTCTTGGATTGGTTATCGCCACGGGCGAACCAAGATGCGGCCTTCCTGTTGAATAGCATGAGATCCTCGATGGGTTCGAACCAAATCGCCTCTGTGCGTGTCCGCTTCAACTGTTGTATCAGTCGTAGCTGCTCCTGTTGAATCTCCTGGCGCTTGCTTACAAACTCGTTATCAGTAACAAGGTTCCGAAGGCGCAGACCGGTAAGTTCCGATAGTTCAGCAGTTATCCCGTCAAGCGCCGTCTCAAGCGACCGCTTTCGCGCGCTCCCTTCCGCTTCGCGGTTGACCGTGAGATCGTCTAGTCTGCCAATGACCACCCGATGCACCTTCTCTGCGATGGTTAAATCTTCAAGAAATCTCACAATTTGGCGCTCAAGCTCCTTCAGCTCTATTGACGGCTGTCGGCAGTGCGGCGTCATCCGACGCTTGGTACAGTGGTAGTAAACATATCGGCTGCCAAAGCGATTGACTTTGTGCTCGGCGGTGACCATGAGCCCACAGACGCCGCAGCGGATCATTCCAGTAAAGGCGAACGCGTGTCGCTGCGGCCGAGGTCGGCCAGGTCGCCCCAGGAGTTCCTGCACTCGCTCAAAATCATCAATGCTGACGACGGGTGCGTGTTTGCCAGGGTAGGTCTGTCCGTTCCAAACGATGATACCTGCGTAAAATGGATTCGTGAGAATCTTGTAGGTTGAACTTAATGCTAGTGGCACGCCGCCTGTACGCTTTTTCTGCGGTGTCCGAAAACCCCACTCATCCCTTGCCATGACTGCAATCTGCTTCGGAGAATATGTGCCCGTGAGCATCAGCTCGTACATTTTCCGGATGAGGGGAAAGTGGACCAGATCCTTGACGATTGTCTTTGTCTCTTTGTCATTACGGTAGCCGAGCGGTGCTTGGTTGGGGCGCCACCCCATCTCAATCTTGGTTCGATTGCCGCGCTTGACGTTCTCCGAAAGTGCATCGACGTAGTACTTCGAGAAACCAAGCAACACCGAGAGCATCAGTTTCCCCTGTGAATTGTTCTCGAAGGCGAAGTTGGCGAATTTCAGGTCTTTGAGCACCTTTCGATCGAGCAAGTAGATGATTCGTCCGCCGTCGACAGAGTTGCGGGCCAGGCGGTCCGGGTGCCATGCAATTATGCCGTCGGCTTGACCGTCTTCGATGCACTGGAGCATGTGATTGAAGACTGGACGGCCGGGTGCTTTGGCGCTGTGCGCCTCCTGGAAGATCTCCGCTATCTCGATGTCATCCCGCGCAGAAAAGGATCGCTCAAGCTCTGCGCGCTGAGAATCAATAGAAAGGATCTGACGATCCTCTGATTCACTAGATTTTCTGCAATAGATGAAATATCTCATAATTCGACGTATACCAACTTAGCGTAAACGTCGGGAATGTCACGTAGGTGAAATCGTACCAAGAGCGCACATTTTCACGTCTTCGTGGGAGCACTTCCCTGAGCTAGCCTAGTAGGAATGGCAGATGAAGAAGAAAGGAAACAACAAATAGTCACCCCGACCGTATCGCGACGCTTGCCCGGCGGCGGGTTACTAGAGCTGATCTACCAGCCCGACACGCACAGAACCGCCTTCGCGGTATTTCGTGGTGGCGAGGTCTCGGTAGTAAGCTCTCTGGATATGGATACCGGCGAGCGTCTGGTTCCAGTCCCGGCTACCAATAACCTCATCAAGCACGGCGCGCTATTGCTGCCTGATAAGCCAGAGTCCTTCGGCTCGACCGGCGAACTGATCGAAGCAATCCAAGCGTATCTCTTTCGCTATGTTGATCTGTCCGAACGGTTTCAGAGGATCGCCAGCTACTACGTTCTCTTAACGTGGGTCTACGACGCTTTCAACGAGTTGCCGTACCTTCGGCTACGGGGAGACTTCGGATCAGGCAAGACGCGGGCGCTCATAGTCATCGGCTCACTCTGCTACAAAACGTTTTTCGCGAGTGGCGCTTCTACAGTCTCGCCCATTTTTCATACGCTCGATACATTCCGCGGGACCTTGATTTTCGACGAAGCCGACTTTCGGTTCAGCGATGAAAAGTCGGAACTGGTCAAAATATTCAACAACGGAAATGCGAAAGGCTTTCCAGTCCTGCGTACCGCGATGACGGTGAAGAAGGAATTCGACCCTAGGGCCTTCAATGTCTTCGGCCCGAAGATTGTGGCCATGCGCCGGTCGTTCGAGGACCAAGCCCTTGAGAGCCGCTTTTTGACCGAGGAAATGGGCCAGCGCAGCCTGCGGGACGATATTCCAATTAACCTTCCGGATGCGCAGAAAGAAGAAGCTCGATCATTGCGGAATCAGCTGCTCATGTACCGCTTTCAGTCTCTCGAACGAATCCGAGTCGATGAGTCCTTGGTCGATCCTTCGCTGTCCCCACGACTTAATCAGATCCTTGTGCCGTTGCTCTCGATCATTGATGATGAGCGGCTGCAGGAGGAGGTGCGCGATTCGGTAAAATCATTTGACCAGGACCTATATGCGGAGCGCTCAGCATCCGCAGAAGCCGGCATCTTGGAGATTCTTGCTGAGATCCTTTTGGAGCCGGGTCGAGCGAGCATTCCCGTTTCCGAGGTGACCGTCGCCTTTGTCGGTCGGTTTGGACAGGAGTACGACAGGCCGATCACCAACCGGTTTATCGGCGGCATTCTGCGAAGGCGACTCCGGCTTTCAACCTACAAGAGCCACGGGGTCTACGTCGTGCCGGCCGCCGAGAAGCCGAAGGTGGATCAACTATGCATCCGTTATGGCGTGGTCGAGCGGAGCACCGGCACCTGAGAGTGCTTCGCTTTTGTTCTTTGTGCACTGTAAAATGTTTGTTAGGAGGCATATATGGACCTGGAACATGTAAGAAACGTCTCGTCCTGGGATTCCGGAGGGGGTGTGGTGCTTGATCTGATCGAATTGAAGGATGGTCGCGTCCTCGGGATCAGTGACGAGGTGGTGATCCTTTACAAGAACATGGAGGATCTTATGACGGGTGCAGCATCAGCCTTACGGCCCATGTTGCCGCTCGCATGACCGGACTCCCGCAGTTTGGGTGTCATGAACCGGGTCGGAACTCGTTATGAACGGGATATCCCCAACTGCGGGGGACTGAAACTCCTCTCGGGTAGACGTGGGGACGAACGTAGAGGGTATCGGGTGACCGATACCCTTTGTGTTTTCTAGCGTTGCTTTCCCACGATTGCAGTTCTCCCGACACCTCTATCCACGTCCTCACGTCCCCACGTCTACCCGATCTATCCCCCGTGGCACGTTTCCTCCACTAGTGCGGCTTGCTGCGCGAGAGAGAATGGAAAAGGTTCTTCTGAACATATTAGTAAGGGCAGAAGAACGAAACGTCTATGAAAAAGGAAAAACCAAACGTACTGTGCTATCTGCGCACCCAGCGGCGTGTCTGGGGACTGACCGTCAAAGAACTGGCGACCCTTATCGGATTCCGGAGCGCCTCGCATATGTCCCGAGTCGAGCACGGCAAGCGCACCCCGAAAGTCGAGGTGGCGCTTGCGTGCCAAGTGATTTTCGGGATACCCCCGTCTGCGATGTTTCCCCATGTCTACACCTTGGTTGAGGACAAAGTCATGTGGAACATCTGCCAGCTTCACTCGGCGTTGGAGAAGACTACCAGCCCTTCCGGATTACGCAAGCGCGAGCTTTGCGAGGCGGCATTGCAGCGTGCTACGGGCGACGCTCATCCTGTTGAAGGAGTATGACCGATGCACGCCCGCAAAGTCTCGTGCTCGCCGTGTATCCGTTCAGCAGGGGTTTCGCCTTTGTGTTCTTCGAAGGTCCCGACAGCCCATTTGAGTGGGGAGTGAAGGAAATCAAGGAGAAGCACAAGAACACCAAGGCGCTTGAAGCGATCAAGAAACTCATTGACCGGTACCGGCCAGAGGTCCTGGTCATCGAAGACACGACCGATGGCGGATGGCGCCGCACCTCGCGCATTCGGAAGCTGTACCGCATGCTTGTTCACTTCGCAAAGGCGGAGTATGTCGACCTGCACCGTTGTTCGAAGACTGAGGTGAAGGAATGCTTCGCATCAGTCGGTGCCGGCACGAAATACGAGATCGCCAAAGCCATCGCGACCCAGATACCGGCTTTCGCACACCGGATTCCGCGCTTCAGGAAGCCCTGGATGAGCGAGGACCCGCGACAGAGCCTCTTCGACGCCGCAGCACTCGCGCTTACGTACTTCGCCCAAATCATTCACAGCCCATACGCGGACGACGTTTCCTCGTGATCGAAACCCTCCTCGCTACTGAGGAGCACCGAATCCCCGGTGTTCCTGACGTGGCAAGGAGGTTCACATGGAAACAGATAGTTCTTTTTCTCGGTTCGATGTCTACGAGAGGGTCACCAACGAGATCATTAAGGCGATCGAAGCTGGCGCCGGCGAGTACCGGATGCCGTGGCATCACGGAAGTCACCTGCCCAGAAATGCGAGCACGAAACTTCCGTATCGAGGCGTAAATCTGATCGCCCTCGGTTCAGCCGCTCGCGTTCGTGGCTTCCAGTCGTCCTACTGGGCAACCTACCGGCAGTGGGGCAAACTCGGCGCTCAGGTGCGGCGCGGTGAGAAAGCGTCCGTCATCGTGTTCTTCAAGCGCGAGGACGCAGATCGAAGCGAAGACGATGATGAAGCCAAACGAAATCGAGTCGTCATACGTGGCTCATTTGTCTTTAACGCCAATCAAGTCGATGGCTGGCGCGAAGAAGTTGAAACGCACGAGGACACAATCGAGCACCTCGACACGGTGGAATCGTTCATTGGCTCCCTCGGCGCGGTCATACGATACGGCGGCAATGCCGCCTACTACCACAAGCCCTTGGACCAGATCCACATGCCGGACCGGCAGCAGTTTGCCGGCACCAACGCTCGTACGGCAGCCGAAGCCTTCTATTCGGTCCTGCTCCACGAACTCACCCACTGGTCAGGCCACCCGAAGCGCCTCAATCGCAATCTCTCAGGACGGTTCGGTACGAGCGCTTATGCCATGGAGGAGCTGATAGCCGAACTCGGGGCAGCGTTCTTGTGTGCCGATCTCGGAATCAGCGTCCACCCGAGACGTGACCACGCCGCCTATGTCGCCAGTTGGCTTCTGGTGCTGCGCCGCCAAAAGACGGCCATCATCACGGCGGCTGGCACGGCGACGAGTGCTTGCCGCTACCTGAGAGAGAGTGCCCTAGAGAAGCAGCGCGCGGCGTGAACACTTCCCCCAGTTACGCATTTGACCCGGCTGATATAAGCCGGGTTTTGTTTTCCGCTGGTCGGTAATGTGGATTTGTAGGCAACAAGCGCGCTTGACAAAACAAGAAACGGTATCTAAACTACAATTATTGTTATGTTAAATGTTTTTCTTTTGGGGGGTTAGATATGGAGAGACGATACGATGATTTACTTACAGCACTCCTTGAGTCCGTGCTCGATGAGGGTTGCGCATACATAGCGTGGGGCGCATTGTATCGCTGGTATGGGGTCGAAAAGATCGCCGCTGGCACCTATCGGGATCTCGAAAGCCGCTGGCAGGAGGTCTCCAAAGGAAGCAAGCTTGGGAGACTGATGCACGTCCCACGGGAAGACGGCACGTTTCTGTTGGCAGAGAAGAGCGTTGAGCCGATTTCACCGGATTGACGAGAATTTCTGAGCTGAGTGATCTTCCGAGGAGAGATCGTGCCAAAATCATCCGCAGCCAATACCAAGCGCGTCGGTATCTGGATCAGGGTCTCGACCGAGGACCAAGTACGGGGCGAAAGCCCGGAGACGCATGAGCGCCGGGCGCGGCTCTATGCCGAGGCTAAAGGTTGGAATGTTGTCGAGGTCTACCGCCTCGACGCGATGTCCGGTAAAGCGGTCAGAGACTACCCCGAGACAAAGAGCATGCTTGAGGACATTCGCTCAGGCCATATCACGGGTCTCATTTTCTCTAAACTTGCAAGGCTCGCGCGAAATACCAAAGAGCTTCTCGAATTCGCAGAAATCTTTCGAGAGTGCAATGCCGACCTTATCTCGCTCGCGGAATCGATCGACACCTCGACTCCCGCCGGCCGCCTGTTCTACACAATGATCGCAGCGATGGCCCAGTGGGAGCGCGAGGAGATCGCAGAGCGCGTCGCTGCGTCCGTTCCTATTCGGGCCAAGATGGGCAAGCCTTTGGGCGGCCAAGCCGCCTACGGCTATCAGTGGAAGGACAAGAAGCTCGTCCCGGACGAGAAGGAAGCGCCGGTCCGTAAGCTCCTGTATGAGCTATTCCGGGAGCACAAGCGAAAGAAGGTTGTTGCACGCATCCTTAACGAAAAGGGGTACCGTACCCGGAACGGCTCGGAGTTCTCGGACACCACTGTTGACCGACTCCTACGTGATCCGATCGCCAAGGGTATTCGCCGGGCGAACTACACGCGGTCGAGCGATAACAGCAGGGCCTGGGAGCTGAAGCCTGAGAGTGAGTGGATACTTCAGGATGTGGAGCCCATTGTTTCCGAGGCGCTCTGGCTCGAGTGCAACTCCTTTCTCGACGATCAGCGGGCGAAGCTAAAACGCACGACCCAGCCGACCCTCCATCTATTCGCCGGACTGACGTACTGCGCCTGCGGGCCGAAAATGTACGTTCTCTCGAACAGCCCGAAGTACACCTGCCAGAAATGCCGGAACAAAATTCCGAAAGACGACCTCGAAGCCGTCTTCATCGAGCAGATCAAGCACTTTTCTGTTTCGCCGGACGAGATCAGTGCGCACCTGGAACGGGCGAATATTACGATTCATTCCAAGGCCGAACTTCTCAAGGTCCTCGAAGCGGAGCGCCAGAAGCTTGGTGGCGAGATTGATAAGCTCCACGACCTCTATCAATCCGGGATGATCGACAAGCACGGATTCGGCGCGAAATACCACCCGTGGTCCGACCGACTCCGCCAGCTTGACGATGAGATCCCGGCTGCTCAGGCCGAACTTGATGTAATGAAGATCGGCCAGCTGTCCGAGGAGGAAATCATCCTGGGGGCAAAAGATCTCTACGAGCGCTGGCCCAAGCTGCCAGACGACGAGAAGCGCCGGATCATCGAAGCCATCACCGAGAAGATCATCGTCGGCACCGACGAGGTTGAGATCAACCTCTACTACGCCCCTCCGGCGCCGCCGTCGGGGCATGGCGATGGAACCCCCAATAAATCAGGGGGCGGCGTCCCCCCTACTACCCCCTCAAACCGCAGCAAAAGAGCAACGAATCCTCAGGGACGCGTTGCTCTTTTGCAATTCCCGCCCATCATCCTTAAAGTATTGAAACCAAAGGAAACTGATTTTGAACCCCAAACCTTGGGAGAGCACGTCCGGCGGCGGCGGCTGGTATTAGAGCTTACCCAGAAGCAGGCAGCCGAACGACTTGGGGTTAATCCCTGGACCGTCCTGAACTGGGAAAAAGGCCACACCGAGCCGCCGATTGAGTCCATGCCCGCCATTATACGGTTCTTGGGATACAACCCGCTCCGGGCGCCTACGACGATTCCAGAATGGCTAAAGGCCAAACGCCGAGAACTGGGCTGGACACAGAAAACGGCTGCTCGAAAGCTCGGTGTCGACCCCTGCACATGGTCGGATTGGGAAAGGGATGGAACTATCATGAGTAAGCGGCATCGCCGCATGGTGGCTCAGTTTCTTGGGCTTCCCGTAGCCGAGATTTACGCGGACATGCGCAGGCGGTGGAATGACTCCCACCAGCGGGCGACGCCTGAAGATCGTCCGCCGCCCGATGCGAACAGCCGTTGACCCACCGCCCTCCATCGGTTCCAGCTAGGCGAGGTATTGCAAAACGAGCACGAGGATAGGCAACTTTTGCGGCTAGAAAATGCCAAACATCATACTGTTGACGTACGCCGCGGCACCGTGCATCATGCTGCTGTAAATTGCTGCAAATTGGGCCTTTGATCGTATGTAAGGCGGGATTTCAATGGCGAAAAAGCGCGGTAAGCCTCCTGGCGATTTGCCGAGGGTAAGCGTTAGCCTGCCGGTCGAGCACCGCGCGCGGTTGGAGCAAATCGCCATAAAGCACGAAAGAAGCGTCGCTTGGGTTGTTCGTCACGCAGTGAGGCTTTTTCTCCAAGAGATGGATAGAGGCCAATTATCGCTCGACCTTGAGCCAGGTTTGAAGGAACGGTGATGCGACGTGGACACCTTGACACCCGAGGAACGGAGCGAACGCATGCGGCGTGTACGCTCCAAGAACTCCAAAGTGGAGTTGCTCGTGCGCCGTCTCGTGCATGGGCTGGGATATCGTTATCGGCTTCACGACCGCAAGTTGGTCGGTTCCCCAGATATGGTTTTCCGGCCGCGAAGGAAGGTGATCTTCATTCATGGTTGTTTTTGGCATGGGCACGCCTGCAAGCTTGGGCGGATGCCCAAGTCGCGCGTTGGCTTTTGGTCTCAAAAGATAAGCACCAATCGAACTCGCGACGCGAAGGTGCTCGAAACACTCAATGCGATGGGATGGAAAGCACTCGTCGTTTGGGAATGCGAGGTTGGGGATCGTGATCGATTGGAACACACAGTTAGGGAATTTTTAGGTGCGTAGCGTCGAGCTATTCACGGGAGCTGGAGGACTGGCACTGGGATTGCAGCGCGCCGGCTTTCAATCGTCGCTCATGGTCGAATGGGACAACGATGCCTACGCCACCGTCAAGGGGAACGCGCACCCTAGCGGTCCGACGTATGGATGGCCGATCCACCATGGCGACGTGCGGGACGTGAATTTCAAGAAACTTGGCGAAATCGATTTGGTGGCTGGCGGTCCCCCATGCCAACCATTCTCCATAGGAGGCAAGCATCGCGGTCCAGACGATGTCAGGGACATGTGGCCTCAAGCTATTCGCGCCGTTAGGGAATTGGAGCCGCGCGCCTTCTTGTTCGAGAACGTTCGCGGGCTGGCGCGCGATGCGTTCGCCGACTATCTGCGCTACATTATTGAGCGCTTGCGCCGGCCGGCGATGACCGCGAGACCTGGCGAGGATTGGGAAAAGCATCTAGCGCGTCTCGGGCGTCTTTCCATAAAAGATGAAGCCGGCCCAACGTACCGCGTCGAGGTTCATAAGATTAATGCTGCTGATTATGGCGCGGCTCAGAAGCGTCATCGCGTCATTATCGTTGGAGTGCGCGCGGATCTTGAAATTGACTGGGCGTTTCCCGCGGCGACGCATTCTCGCGAAGCGTTGATTTGGGACCAATTCGTTAGCGGAGACTATTGGCGCCGGCATCGTGTTCCGTTGCGACTGAGGCCAAAGCCAAATGCGAGCGATGCCCGCTTGGCTCATCGACTTGACGACCTGTTTCGCGGGCCACTCGGAATTCCTTGGACGACGGTACGAGACGTCATCGCAGATCTTCCCGAGCCGACGACCAGAAACGACTGTGGAATTCAGAACCATCGACTTCAACCCGGAGCACGGTCGTACGTCGGTCATACCGGAAGCTCATTGGACGAGCCCGCGAAGGCACTGAAGGCCGGTGATCATGGGGTTCCTGGCGGAGAGAACATGCTCACCCGGGGCCGCAGCGGCGTGAGGTATTTTACCGTGCGCGAGTCAGCCCGACTGCAGGGCTTTCCCGATGACTTTGTCTTTCCAGGTTCATGGACGGAGACGATGCGTCAATTAGGCAACGCTGTTCCGGTACCCATGGCTAGCGTAATAGCGACGAGCATTCGCGACGCACTGTCTCGCGCGGAAGGTGGCGTGCGAGAGCGGCGCGCGGCGTGATGGCAGGAACTCGCAAGCCGAGCAGCGACGAAGCAGTTCTCAAGAATTTGCGCAAGCTGGCGGGCGAGCTTGCCGAAAGCACGGCGAATCTATCTGGCCGGAAGGCAACGGCTCTTCGCAAGGAGATTGGCTCCGTTGTCGAAGAACTTGCACGAGTCATGGAAGGTCTCGACTCAGTCAAGGAACCGGAAAGTGTTTTCGATCCGGCCAATCCTCGAACCGTGGGCCGGTTCGTGGGCATCGCTCTTGTCGCCCAAGACCGGCATCCCTTGTCCTTGGTCCCAGCCTTTTACGGAAGCGGCGTCTATGCGCTTTACTACGATGGTCCGTTTGCCGCATATGCACCAATCGTTGGTTCGGAAAACCCAATCTACGTAGGAAAGGCCGATCCTGCCAACCCTGCTGCCAAGACACCACGGGAGCAGGAACAGCGGCTTTCTGGACGTCTCAAGGACCACGCTCGCACGGTTCGGAAGGCGACCAGCACGCTCGGTATCGATCATTTTTCATGCCGTTACCTGGTCGTCCAAAGTGGATGGCAAACGGCCGCCGAGGACTACCTGATCAATTTGTTTAAGCCGATATGGAACGATGAGATCAGAATCTGCTATGGCATTGGCAAGCATGGAGATGACCCCGGGACGCGAGGCAATTTGCGCTCGCCTTGGGACACGCTTCATCACGGGCGTGATTGGGCACATCGAGATCAAAACATGAAAGACGCGCGACCAAGCGAGAAAATCCTTGCTGACATTGCGGCGCACTTTAAGATCCATGCGCCTTTCGCCACGGTGGAAGCCGTCCTGAAGCGTTTCTTCGACGACCTAAAGCAACGGTAACAGAAAGCGTGCGCGAAGAAGACTAAGGAGCATTCGCAGAAATGGCACATGAGCTGGACCTCACCCCAGATCCCCGAGTCCTTCAGATGCTCGGCGAGATCAACCTACACCAATGGCGGTGTCTGGCGGAACTGATCGACAATGGAATCGACAGTTTCCTCAATGCCGCGCGTGCCGGCCATGCGATCGAGAATCCAGAAGTTTCGATTACTGTTCCAACTAGAGACGACGAAAACGCCCGCGTGTCCGTGAAGGACAATGGCCCGGGCATGTCAATCGATGAACTTGAGAACGCGGTCAAGGCAGGCTGGACCGGAAACAATCCACTGTCGAATCTTGGTTTGTTCGGCATGGGTTTTAACATATCGACGGCGCGCCTGGGCTTGGTCACGGAGGTGTGGACAACGCGCGTCGGCGATCCCGAGTATATCGGGGTACGCATCGATCTCGATGAATTACGAAGCATGCGAACCTTTCGTGTGCCGCGCCAAACAAGGCCCAAGGCAGACCACAACGATCATTCAACGGAAATCGTTATTTCGCGCCTCAAGCCCGATCAGCGTTCGTACCTGGCACGAGCGAATAACATCAAGACCATTAGGAAACACCTGGCTCGAACCTATTCGTCTCTTCTGCAAGGGACCGAGGTTGAAAATCTGCGTCTCAGGCTCAATGGAACGAGGATCGATGCTCGACGCCATTGCATCTGGGACCCGGATCGAACGGTTGAACTTCCAGACCGGACCGTAGTACGGGCGGTCGAGCGGATAGACGTGCCTCTGGCGCCGCGGCGGTATTGCACGCACTGTATGCTCATGTTGCCAAGCGATGGAACCCCGTGTCCCACTGGAAGCGCCAGTTGCAACGTCGTAGAGACACCTCGCCGCATCCGCGGTTGGATCGGCCTTCAGCGTTACTTGGACGAGGCAGAATATGGAATCGATTTTATTAGGAACGGTCGAAAAATAGAAATCGGTTGCAAGGATCCGTTCGTCTGGAGCGACGGCGAGATTTCGGAAGTGGAATATCCGATCGACGATCCTCGGAATCGAGGTCGCTTCGTCGGCGAAATCCACATGGATCATTGTCGCGTCAGCTACACGAAGGATCGTTTTGAACGGGACGATCCGGCGTGGGAAGAGATGATGCGTATCATCCGCGGCGATGGTCCGTTGCAGCCAATGAAGGCGAAGCAGCGAGGATATGGAGAGAATCGTAGCCCACTGTTCAGGCTGTTCCAGGCGTTCCGACGGTCGAGCCCACAAGGCAAGAACGGCCTTTGGTCGCGCATCATGGTCGTCAAGGATAACGAGCGGGCCCGGCAAATGGCCGAGTCGTTCGCCAACAACGAGAGCGAGTATCTCTCGGACGAACACTGGTGGCAGTTGGTCGAGGAGCAAGATCGGGAGATTCTTGACACCGGCGCTCCGCCCGGCGGAGAGACGCCTGCGACTGGTGGCGTGCCGCCGGGGTTTCTGGATCCAGGTGTCGGCGGCCAGCCTTCGCCAGACCAACCCTCTCAACCGCCGTCGCCCGAGCCGCAGGCTGCCCCACGGCGCCCGCTTCATGAGCTGACGCGCAAATACAGCCATCCCACCTACCGGGTGGAATATGAAGTACAGGGATTCGCGGTGGAAGCCCGCGATGCGGACTTGCCTGCCGGGGTGCCCTGGATTCTAAAGATGGAAGATGTCGCCACGCGCACCTATGCATTCCTGGTCGATCCCGATCACGCGGTCTTCCGCTCGACGACCATGACGCCATTGGATGGACTTCTAACGGAATTGGCCTATCGTACTCTGGACTTTCTAAAAGGACAGGTTCAGGACGTTTCCTTGGCTGCGGTCCTCGCTGATTTTCGCAGTGAGTATTGCGTGGAAAGTCGTCTCGATTCTCAAGAAATCATCGCCCTCGCGACGTCGGTTCTCGGCGATATCGCACGGAGCATTTCCGAAAAGCTTGCGACGGGACAAGGGGACATACTCTTTGCGGAACTAAGTGAGCAGGAACAAAACGCAATCACGCGACGCATGGCGAACCGCGAGGTGCCTGACCATAAGGGGGTCATCGCTAGCGGGCGCTTTCTCGACTATGCGGAACCCCAATCCATTCGCGCTTTCTTCAATCGGCATCCCGAGCTGTTTCTCGACGGGATCTATTGGGATGACGTGTTTGCAAAATTGGATTTCGGTTCCGCGACGGTCACTGATGAAGCCAGGGAGCGCGTGCGTTCGCGATATGACGCCTATTTGGTCGATGCGGTGTGGCTCGCCAATCAGACCCCGAATGATTTGGAGAAGGCCGACAGAGATGCCCTAGTGCGCGCGACCTGTTCCTTGCGCCTACTAAGGCCCGACATCGCGACATGAAATGCGTGAACCATTCCTCGACTCACGGCGACTATTAAAGGGGCCGTGGCAAGCGTTCGAGCGGGATGTCGCGAGATTGCTCGTCGCGAATGCCTTCGAGGATGTACGACTCATCGGGGGATCTGGTGATCGGGGAGCAGATGTCCTTGGGGTAAAGGATGGTCTCCTCTGGGTCATCCAATGCAAGTACACGTCCAATAGCTATCCACCGGCGTCTGCGGTAGACGAAATTGCGGAAGCTGCCAAATACTATCGCGCCGACAAGATTTTCGTCGCGTCGTCGAGACCTGTCGGGCCGGCGACGCGCGAGGCCATATCGCGATGGCGCTCACTGGGTATAGAGATTGGAACGCTCGAACCCGCCACGCTTTTGGACATGGCGCGTCGCAGCCCAGAATATTCGCGCGCGCGGCGGAATTTGCGCGAGTACCAAGATGATGCTGTCAAGCGCTTCATTTCCGCCTTGCGAGAAACGGGCCGTGGACAAGTTGTTCTTGCCACCGGTTTGGGCAAAACGGTGGTCATGGCGGAAGCCATCTCGCAAATGTATCGCGACGAAGCGATACCAGGTGGCCGCGCTTTAGTCCTTGCCGGAACGAGAGAGCTTGTCGATCAGCTCCAGCGCGCGTTTTGGGATCAGCTACCGAAATGGATACCAACTCATCGACTGATAGCCGGAGAGGAACCTTCCTTTTGGGAAGGAATTACATTTGCCACCGTCCAAAGCACGGTCTTGCGGCTCGACGACCTTCCGGAGTTTGGCCTTATCCTGATCGACGAAGCACACCACGTCGGATCGGAGACGTTTAGCCAGGTTACCCGACACATGGCGAAATCCATGATCGGGGGAGTCACGGCGACACCCTGGAGAGGAGACGGCTACGACATCGACATGTTGTTGGGGCAGCCCGTGGTGCGCATCGGCATTGCCGAGGGACTTAGACGTGGTTTCCTGTGCGAGGCTGACTATCGGCTTCTCGCGGACAACATAGATTGGAATCTCGTCGGGAAGCGGTCTCGAAACAAGTATTCAATTAAACAGCTCAACCGTCTGCTGCTCATTCCAACACGGGACGAGGAGGCCGCGCGCCATATCCGGGAGATTTTCAACGCCGAGAAATGCCGGGCCGTGGTCGTGTTTTGTTCAACCGTCGTCCATGCTCGAAGCTTCGCTGGAATGTTAAAGTTATTTGATCTGCGTGCGGAAGCGATTACTGGTGACATGGATCCACGCGAGCGCGATCGCGTCATGATCGCCTTCAGGCAAGGCAAACTGGACGCCGTTACCACTCGCGATCTCTTTAATGAAGGAGTCGATATTCCCGACGTCGACATGATTGCGTTCATGCGGGTCACACATAGCCGACGGATCTTTGTCCAGCAGCTTGGGCGGGGTTTGCGACTCAGTCCCGGAAAGAAGAAGGTCGTCGTACTGGATTTTGTAAGCGATCTGCGCCGAATATCCGAGGTAATCGAGTTGGAACGAGCGATTAAGGGGAGCGTCGAGCATCTTCGAATGCCGGGAAGCGCGATTCAATTTCGAGACGCTGGCGCTGGTAGCTTCATGCTGGATTGGATGAAAGACCAGGCCGACCTTTTCAGTCGCGAGGGCGATGCGCGTCTCGAATTGCCCGCGTTTGACTATCCTCCTCCTGCGACGCCGGGCAGCGTGCAATGAGAATGCCGGAAGGAATCAGGGATCAAATCCGGGACGAACTTTGGTCGACCGCCGAGAAGATTGGTTGGTCGCACCTTCCCGATTCGGAACGCGCGCGATACTACGAGACCTGGACCAAAGATCCGGCAATCGGCGGCAAGCTTGGCCATTTCATGGATCCCCGTAAGGTTCGGGTTTACATTAAGGACTCGCTTCTCAAGCCCTACGAACGCTCGCGCCTCTCGGAGACCGAGCAAGCTGTGATGGGACGACTCGCGATCGGTCCCGATGAACAATTCATTCAGTCCTATATCAAGCCACACGGTCGGAAGCTTGTCGATGGCCGGATCGTCTGTTGGGGCAATAGCAGAGATTGGAAGCTAATCCTGATGACGACATTCGAGCGCGCGCAGGTTCGAAATCGTGCCTATGGAGTTGTATTGATCGAATCTGGGAAAACGGGCGATGAAAGCGCGAAAATTCTGGTTCGGGAAGCAGCTCTTCGTCTGGGCATCGAGCGCGTTGAATGGATAGAGTGAAGGAGATCGCTCTCGATGTTTGGCGACGGCGATCGCGCCTATCACCGTACGCGTGGTGTTGGGCGAATGTGGACGATGATCCGTTGGACCATGGAGAAGGCATAGGTACAGCGTGAAGAATAGCTTTTCTGGATGGTATCTAAGAACACCGGGCGAGCTATCGGCTCTTTGGGAGCGAGCCTTGTTCGTGCCGGACGCAAACATACTTTTGCATTGCCTTCGTCATTCTTCTGAAATACGCGAGGAACTGCTGCGCATTTTGGAGCTGCTCAAGGATTCACTTTGGATTCCATATCAGGTCGGACTTGAATTTCATCGCCATCGGCTAGAAGTCGAGGGTTCGGCGGCCGATGCTTACAATCGCCTGATCAAGGACTATGAAGCTATTCTAGGCCAGGCCCGCGAAAAGCTTCGGCAGCTGCGGGCGCACCCATCGATCAGCGTCGAGCGTGAACTGTCGGCTCTCGACATGTTCTTGGGCGATTTTCGTGGTCGCATGGAACTAGCGAAAGCGCAGCATCCAGTTGCCGCCTTGGCCCAAGCGTTGATTCGGATAACGGCAATTTTCGAGGGGCGCGTCGGGGCGAAGCCATCGCCCGAGAAGCTCGCCGCGATTCGCAAGGAAGGTGAGGATCGCTACTCGAAAAACATCCCGCCGGGCTACAAAGATGCCCAGAAAGACGGGCCGAATGCCGAGAAGTTTGGCGACCTCATTATCTGGAAGGATCTTATTGAAAAGGCAAAGTCGGATGGAAGACCGCTCGTGTTCATCACCGACGACGCGAAAGAAGACTGGTGGCAAATCCATCGAGGCCATAAGCTGGGGCCGCGGCCCGAACTATTGGAGGAGTTCCGCTCTTTCGCCGGGCAAGACTTCCATATTTATGAGCTGGGTCAATTTCTCCACATCGCCGCCGAACGGCACAAGGATATCGCCAAAGAAAGCGTGGAGCAGATCGAGAAGAGCGTCTTGGAAGACGAGCAGGCACGCCGAAGAACCGAGGTAATGCAGGGGGAGTCAGTGCTGCGCTCTCGTATTCTGTTGCTTGAGAACGAGCGCGACAATATCATTACCCGCTTGGCTGGCGTCCCAATTGTCGATCCAGCACGTCAAGGGGTCGATCTCGACAAAGAAAGTTTGCGAGCGCGGTTAGCCGAAATCGACCGCGAGATAACTACCGCGCAATCGTCTTTAGAAGAAACGAAACGGACCGATTGAGTCTGAACCGCAGCGTTGACTCATGGCACGATACAAAGAATACAGTACGGTGAGTTCGTAACCGAAATGGTGCTTTAGGGCAGGCTATGAATCCTTCGACCTCTTAAGTGATCGCGCAATCACTTCCGCAATTGCTTGCCGTCGTGCGCCCGCTTCCTTCGGATCTACCACCTGCTGCACAGTGCGCACCTTATACCCGCGAACAGTCTGCTCCGTAGGCTGTGGGGCCTCTCCCAGAGAATCCAGGTATTCGGTCAAGCGCTCAGGCACGACGTATCGCACCTTGCCCTGCTCGCTCTCGTCCAGATTCTCTTCGACGAACTTGGCAAGGGCTTTGATGTGCCGTTCGTTGCTCCCGACCAATACAACTTCGGTGTAGCCGGCAGCGAGGCATTTCTCGACGTTCCCGAGTTCATGATCCTGATTCGTCGTTACCGATATCTCACAGGCAATCCGAGACTCACCGCGGACAAGCGACACGTCAACGCGACCGGCGCCGTCAAGGATCGTCTCCTCAATCGAGGCCCGGAATCCTCGTTCTTCCG